>ENA-UOJO01000214-UOJO01000214.1-human-gut-metagenome-genome-assembly--contig:-P57-NODE-214-length-97194-cov-8.222372_pt1 | contig 97194 bp, 95 predicted proteins | sample MGYA00242351_ERZ723898 | MGnify/ENA metagenome assembly ERZ723898 | reverse complement strand
ATATGAACCTTCAGTTTTTTGCTCATAAAAAGGGAGTTGGTTCTACAAAGAACGGCCGTGATTCCGAGTCTAAGAGATTAGGCGCTAAGAGAGCAGACGGACAATTCGTAAAAGCTGGAAATATTCTTTACAGACAGCGCGGTACTAGAATTCGCCCAGGTGTGAATGTAGGTATCGGCGGAGATGATACATTATTTGCTAAGGTTGATGGTGTATTAAGATTCGAAAGAGTAGGTAGAGATAAGAAGCAGGCTTCTGTATATCCAGTAGACAACGAGTAGTTAGAAAACCCCGACTTTTTAGCCGGGGTTTTTTGTGTAATAGGAAATTTTACATTTTCTATTTGTGTTGAAAAACAGGAGAATTATTATGTTTGCAGATCGTGCAAAAGTTATTATAAAATCAGGCAGAGGCGGAGACGGTCACGTATCCTTCCGACGCGAAAAATATGTGCCAAACGGTGGACCGGATGGTGGAGACGGTGGCAAAGGCGGAGATGTTATCTTTGTTGTAGATGAAGGAATTAATACGCTCAGTGATTATCGTCACCGTAGAAAATTTGCCGCAGAGCCTGGACAGGAAGGCGGAAAGAAGAACTGCCACGGAAAAAACGGAGCTGATTTAATCTTAAAAGTTCCAGAAGGAACTATCATTAAAGATGCTGAATCTGGAAAAGTAATTGCGGATATGTCTGGTGAAAACCGACGTCAGGTTGTCTTAAGAGGCGGACGCGGTGGACAGGGAAATCAGCATTATGCCACAGCAACTATGCAGGCTCCAAAATATGCACAGCCGGGACAAGATGCCATTGAGATCGAAGTACAGCTCGAGCTTAAGGTGATCGCTGATGTTGGACTTGTAGGATTTCCAAATGTCGGAAAATCAACATTCTTATCCCGTGTTACGAACGCGCAGCCAAAGATCGCCAATTATCATTTTACAACGCTTCAGCCGAATTTAGGTGTGGTAGATTTAGAAGATGGTGACGGTTTTGTTATTGCCGATATTCCGGGACTTATTGAGGGAGCATCAGATGGTGTTGGCCTTGGACATGAGTTTTTACGCCATATTGAACGCACAAAAGTAATTATTCATATTGTAGACGCTGCTGGTACAGAGGGACGTGATCCGATTGCGGATATCAAGGCAATCGATAAGGAACTGGAAGCATATAATCCGGACCTTTTGAAAAAGCCACAGGTAATCGCAGCAAACAAAATTGATGCGATCTATGAGAATGAAAATGAGATAATTACCGCTTTACGCAATGAATTTGAAAAAGACGGTATTCGCGTTTTTCCGATCTCTGCTGTCAGTGGCCAGGGTGTAAGGGAGCTTTTGTTTCATGTAAGAGAGCTTCTTGCAAAATGCCCGAAAGAAACCTTTGTATATGAACAGGAATTTGATCCGGCATTGCAATTCTTCAAAGACGAACCATATACAATCACACGTGCAGACGATGGCGCATTTGTTGTGGAAGGTCCAAAGATTGAAAAAATGCTCGGATATACAAATCTGGAGTCTGAAAAAGGATATCTTTTCTTTCAGAAATTTCTGCGTGAGCAAGGCATCATAGAGGAACTTGAAAAACAGGGAATCGAAGATGGCGATACGGTAAGAATGTATTACAACGAATTTGATTACTATAAATAGGAGGAGAATCTATGAACAGCAAGCAACGCGCATATCTTGGAAGTCTTGCAAGTACAATGGATCCGATTTTTCAGATTGGGAAGGCATCTTTAACGCCGGAAATTATCGAAGCTTTGGATGCAGCACTCGAAAAGAGAGAATTGATCAAAGTGTCTGTTTTGAAGAATTGTATTGATGATCCAAAGGAAATTGCAAGTGTGATTGGGGAAAGAACCCATTCTACTGTTGTAAAAGTGATTGGAAAGAAAATGATTTTCTATCGCGAAGCAAAGAAAAACCCAAAGATTAAATTACCTCAGTAAGATTATGAAGGTAGGAATTTTAGGTGGATCATTTGATCCTATTCACAATGGGCATATTCATATGGCAATAAGCGCCTACCAGACCTTTGATCTGGATCAGGTGTGGTTGATTCCAGCTGGACATTCACCGAATAAAGATGAGGACAAAATGACATCTGGAGAATACCGCTATGAAATGTGTCAGATTGCAACAAAGACCGACAACAAATTATATGTCAGCCGTATGGAATTGGATTGTCCTGAGAGAAGTTATACTTACCGGACATTAGAAAAACTGGTGGAACAATATCCGGAAAATGAGTTTTATTTTATCATGGGCGGTGATTCTCTGGATTATCTTGAGACCTGGAAACATCCGGAGATTATTACAGCATTAGCAGTTATTCTGGTAGTGCCACGTTATCCGTTCGAACCGGAAGTGTTAAACGCAAAGATTGACCGGTTAAAAGAGCTTTTCGCATGCGATATCCGGTTGATTCCATGTCCGGAATATCCGATTTCATCTACCGCAATCAGACAAAGTCTTGCAGAGGGAAAACCACTGGAGAGAGATTTCCCCAATGGTGTCCTTACTTATATCCGAGACAAAAAATTATATACGGTTTGATTGGAGTAACAAAAATGGAAATGCAGGAAATTCGAAAAAAATTAAAAAAAGATTTAGACAAATATCGTTATGAGCATACAAAAGGAGTTATGTATACTGCGGGATGTCTTGCGATGGCGAACAATTATGATGTTGAAAAAGCCATGCTTGCAGGACTTTTACATGACTGCGCAAAATGCCATTCGACAGAAGAAAAGATTGCATTGTGTGAACGGCATGATATTCTGATTTCGAAAGTCGAAATGGAAAATCCGGGATTATTACATGCGAAGGCAGGAATGGCTCTCGCAGAAGAAAAATATGATATCCATGATCCGGAGATTTTGCATGCCATAAAAGTTCATACGACGGGTGAGCCGGATATGAACATGCTCGATAAAATTGTCTATATTGCAGACTACATTGAACCATTACGAAAAGAAGCCCCTCATCTGGCAGAAATCCGACAGATTGCATTTGCAGATCTGAATCAGGGGGTAGCTGAGATTCTTTATGATACTCTACATTATCTCAGTGGACGAAAAGGTTCTGTTGATCCAACGACACAGCTGACGTATGAATTTTACAAATCATATGGGAAGGAGCAGCCATGGAAACATTAGATATTGTTAAGACTGCAGTTGCTGCATTAGAGGATAAAAAAGCAGAAGATATTACCGTAATTGATATTACAGGTGTTTCTTCGATTGCAGATTATTTTATTATTGCAAATGGTACGAATCAGAATCAGTTGACTGCAATGCAGGATGCTGTTGATGAGGCAATGTACAAAGCAGGCCTGCATGCAAAGCAGATTGAAGGAAATAACCAGTCTACCTGGATTTTAATGGACTATCAGGATATCATTGTTCATTTATTCTCAAAAGAAGATCGTTTATTCTATGATCTAGAGAGAATCTGGAAAGATGGAAAAGTTATTAAACTGTAAATATTCAGAACAAAAAGGATTGCAATTTGAGAAACCTCATTTTGCAATCCTTTTTATTATAGCTTATTTCCAAAAACGGAATACACCGAATACTTTACCAACAATCTTACAGTCTGGAACAATAATCGGATCCATTGTATCATTTTCCGGCTGCAGACGAATGTGTCCATCTTCTTTATAGAAAGTTTTTACTGTTGCAGAATCGTCGATCAGAGCAACAACAATATCACCATTGTGGACATTGTCACACTTTTCAACAAGGATATTATCACCGTCAAAGATACCAGCATTGATCATGCTTTCTCCTTTTACTTTCAACATAAAGGATTCAGCGTTCGGCATGAATTCTGTAGGAATTGGAAAGTATGATTCTATATTTTCGACTGCTAGGAGCGGCTGGCCTGCAGCGACCTGTCCAATCAGAGGCACATTTGCAAACTCGCGTCGTGTAAGATTGAAATTATCATCTACAATTTCAATTGCACGTGGTTTGGTAGGGTCACGTCTTATGTATCCGTTTTTCTCCAATGTCTCCAAATGGGAATGAACAGAAGAAGTAGATTTAAGATTCACTGCTTCACAGATATCACGAACCGTAGGAGGATACCCTCTGTTTAAAATTTCTTTCTTAATATATTCAAGGATTTCTCTTTGCTTGTCTGTAATACGACCATAACTCATCCTATATACCTCCAATGTAGTTGTTTTCATAATAATTATATATTAAGTTTAGCATACCCTGATATAAAAAGCAAACATATATTCGAAAAATTATACTTTTTCTATTGACAAACAAATGTTCGCGTATTATATTATGGATACAGGAAAAGAACATTTGTTCTTGCAGTGAGATTTTATGGAGGGATAAGTTATGAAGAGAACATATAATGATAAGATATCTTTGAAAGCAAATGAAAGTCTTATAAGAAGAGCTCAGAAGGTACAAATGGAAAAGAGACTGATTGTTGTCATAAGTATTATTGTAGTTTCACTTGGCATCCTTTTAGGAAGCAGCATCAGTGCTTTTGCCAGTGCCCGAGAGAAGGCGCAGCTTCATAAATATTATACGAGTGTCCAGTTGAGACAGGGGGATTCTTTATGGAAACTTGCAGGGGAATATGCATCAATAGATCAGAGTGAGCAGGAATTTATTGATGAAGTGTGTGAAGTAAATGGTATTAGCGAATCAAACACATTACACAGTGGTCAGTATCTGGTCGTTCCATATTATTCCGAAACAGAACAGTAATAATATCAGGGATAAGTAATATAAGAAGCTTAAAATTAAAGGCATGATTGAAAAAAAGACAGCATTGCTTTATAATAATTTCAGGAGTGAAATTATATGTTAAAGTTATTTTATGTTATTTTTATGAATTTGCATCGAGCCCCATATATTATTCCACTTATGCGCAACCGGGCTAATCATCCAGAACGTTATACGGTCGAACAGAGATATGCGCTTGTTCATCATACCATCTATTTGATGAATAAAACAGGCAAGATTACGACGAAAGCTTTCGGTTTAGAAAATCTCCCAAAAGAAGGCGGTTATTTGATGTGTCCGAATCACCAGGGAAAGTATGATGTGTTGGGAATTATGTATACACATAAGCAGCCATGTTCTTTTGTTATGGATAAATTCAAGTCTCACACAATACTTGTAAGGGAGTTTTGTGATCTTGTTCAGGCAAAACGATTAGAAAAGGATAATCCCCGGCAGGGAATCACTATTATTAATCAGGTTGCCAAAGAAGTTGGTGAAGGAAAGAAATATATTCTTTTTCCAGAGGGTGGCTATAGGTTTAATAACAAAAACAAAGTCTGTGATTTTAAAGCAGGAAGTTTTAAAATTGCGCTCAAATCCAAAGCCCCAATTGTTCCAATTGCTTTGATCGACTCCTATAAAGTTTTCAACAGTTTTCATGTAGGACCGATTACGACTTATGTGTATTATCTTGAACCTATAACTTATGAGGAATATAAAGATATGAAAACACAGGAGATTGCGGCTTTGGTAAAAAGTCGGATAGAAGAAAAGATTGCAGAAGTATCTGCAATCTAATCCTCTCTTAAGTGAACATATTTTGCTGCTTTACGCCGTCTGTCATCTTCGAGAGCGGCGTAATGTTTTTTCGTTGTATTTACATCTTTATGGCCAAGCACATCTGCCACCAGATAAATATCCCCAGTAGCCTTATAGAGAGAAGTGCCATATGTACTTCTTAACTTATGAGGTGTAATATTTTTAATATTGGTAACCAGTTTGGAATACTTTTTAACCAGATTTTCTACTGCACGAACTGTAATGCGCCGATTTTGCATAGATAAAAAAACGGCATCTTCATGTCCGGCAACTGTAGTAATACCTCGTCGTTCTTCTAAATAATCACATAGTGCAGCACATACTTCATCACTGAAATATACAACGACTTCTGCACCACCTTTTCGATGAACTTTAATTCCATTATTTTTAAAATCAATATCATCCAAATTCAGGCCAACACATTCGGAGACACGAATTCCGGTGCCAAGCATAAGCGATAGAAGCGCCAAATCGCGTTTTTTTGTACGCTCATGATACATTTGTTGCCTTTTACTCAAACTCTCGCCAGATTCCACTTCATCAAGGAGCTGGGCCACTTCATCAACATCCAGCCGGATAATGTTCTTATCGTGAATTTTTGGAAGACTCACTTTGACAGCAGGATTATTATCAATCATTTCGTGTTTATAACAATATTTGTAAAAGGAACGAAGAGAGGAGAGTTTTCTTTTTAAGCCTCGTTCATCATTGCTATGGGCAACACCATCTTTTTCATAAATTTTGAGATAAGACAAGTATTCTTCGATATCGGTTGCCTTCAGTTCTTCTAATATATGAATCGGTATTTCTTTGATTTTCATTTTTTTGCAAATGGGATTGTTTTCATGCAAAAATTCAAAGAAACAATTAAGATCATACGCATATGCAAGACGTGTCCTTGAAGCCGTGGTAGGTTCGATTCCAATAAAAAACTGTTTACAGTAAGGTGGAAGTTCATCTAGTATTTCGCGTAGACGAAGCTGGTTTTTCATATTTACTTCTTCATAATATGCCTTATTTTTTGCCATACTATTTCCATCCTTCTATATTTCCGGTTGTAATTGCATGAAACAATCTTTTTTTTGCTCCCGGATTTTCTAAATTAATCTGTCGAACCAATTGTTTGATATATTCCCGGTGCGTTGAACCGTCTGCAGGACATGGATTTTTAACAATTGGTAATTGATATTTATTTTTAAAGCCAATGACATCCGATTCCAGTACATACATAAGTGGACGGATAACTGTTAAGTCACAACGATCCAGATGGGTTACTGGTGGGAAAGCATAAAAGCGGCCTTCGTAAATCATCGAAAGAAACACGGTCTCTATAATATCATCCATATGATGCGCATAAGCAACTTTGTTACACCTAAGTTCCTTTACCGCATTGTTCAAGGCACCTTTACGCATTTTAGCACAAAGAGAGCATGGAGAGGATTCTTTTCGTTCGTCAAAAACAATCTCACCTATCTGTGTATGAATAATATAATATTCAACCTGAAGATCTTCACAAAGTTTCTGAATAGGTTCAAGAGAAAAGCCTTTAAAGCCAAGATCAATGGTAACTGCAACAATTTCAAATGGAACAGGGTAAAAGTGACGCAGTCCTGCTAATGCATAGAGCAATGTAAGGGAGTCTTTTCCACCGGAAATTCCAATTGCAATCCGGTCATTTGCCTGAATCATATCATAATCTTCTATTGCCTGTCGCACCTGGCTGTAAAGCTGTTGTAATTTCATTTTATTGTGCCTCCATTAGTTTTCATTATATAATATTTCTGGATAATAATCCAGTGTAACCCATTGCTGAACATGAGAAAACGTTATATACTGAAAACTACAGATGTCAAGGATATGACATAAACATGAAATATAAATAATTTTAGAAAGGATATTGCATTTATATATGAATAACATAAAGTTACAGCAAGATCTTTGCAATGTGATCCGGCAGGCTATTGATCAAAAAGATATTATGGGAGCAAATTTGCTTATAACAAAAGATGATAAAGAAATCGCTTATTGTCAGGAAGGAAAGGCAAATGCAGAACAAAAACGGCCGATACAAAGAGATACGATATTTCGGCTTTATTCTATGACAAAACCAATTACAGCCACAGCCGCTATGATCTTAATGGAGCGTGGAGAGTTGGAACTGTATCAGCCGGTTTCTGATTTTCTTCCAGCTTTTGCAAAGCAAAAAGTGTACCAGAATGGAAAATTAGTTTCTCCACAGCGTCCAATGATGATACACGATCTTTTAGATATGAGTTCTGGATTATCCTATCCGGATGATGCAACGGAAGCTGGGAGAGCAGTAGGAAAAATTTATGAAGAAATGTGTCAAAAGCTGGAACAGCCAAACGCAATTACAACTATAGAATTTGCAAACCGTCTGGCTGAAAGCCCTTTACTTTTTACTCCGGGTTCTTCTTGGCAATATGGTACATCGGCAGACGTACTTGCCGCAGTAATTGAAGTCGCTTCCGGAAAGAAATTTTCACAGTTTTTGCAGGAGGAGCTTTTTACTCCACTTGACATGAAAGATACAGCTTTTTATGTTCCAGAAAAAAAACAGCATCGTCTGGCTGCCACTTATGAAACGGTACTAGACTCTGCCGGAAATCCAAAGATGATTCGATATACTGGAACAAATCTTGCGATTTCTAATGAAATGAAACAACCACCAGCATATGAAGCGGGTGGAGCAGGACTTGCCTCCACGCTTGACGACTATTTAAAATTTGCACATATGCTACAACATCAGGGAACTGCAAATGGGCAACAAATCTTGCATAAGCGAACGATTGAATATCTTATTTCCAGTAAACAATCTCCAACACAAATGAAAGCATTTCATCAATGGATTGGTGCAGATGGATATACCTACGGAAATTTGATGCGGAGATGTATTGCACCGGAAGAACATAGAAATTTATGCACTTACGGAGAATATGGCTGGGATGGTTGGTTAGGCATGTATTTTGTCAATTTGCCAAAAGAAAATATAACTTTATTGATTGGTATGCAGAAAAAAGATGCCGGTATATTTACCCTTACAAGAAAATTGCGCAATGTATGTTTCAGTTATTTATTATAATATGAAGAAAGATTAACGAAGAATTCGCAAGGGATAGTGAAAGAAAGATGTGGAAAGTAAAACAAATTTTTGATGGAGAGTATGGATGTGAAGAACGTCTTCCGGGTGAAAAAATGAAATGTCTGGTTACGATTGAAGATGAACAGGGCAATGTAAAATCCTTTACTGCAGAAGACGAATGGCTTACAAACAATCATATCGATGAAGGTTCTGTAATTGAAGAAGGAGAATTTGAAAAATGAAATTTGTAATACAACGTGTAACAAACGCAAAATGTGAAGTGAATCATGAAATCACTGGTGCAATCGAACAGGGTTTCTGCGTCCTGATAGGTGTTGCAGAGATGGACAATGAACAAATTGCCGACAAAATGATTAAAAAATTATTAGGCATGCGTATTTTTAGTGATGAAAATGGAAAGACAAATTTATCGATAAATGATGTAAATGGTTCCTTGCTTTTGATTTCACAGTTTACATTATATGCAAATTGTCGCAAAGGAAATCGTCCGTCTTTTACAGAAGCTGGAAATCCAACTTTGGCAAATCAGTTATACGAATATATTATCGAACAATGTAAAAAAGAAATACCAAATGTACAAACGGGAATTTTTGGTGCAGATATGCAGATCAGTCTGACAAATGATGGACCATTTACAATTGTGTTGGATTCAGAAATGCTGGCATAGAAAACTTTAATATAAAATCGGGAAATTTTGGTACACACAAAGAGAATGAGCGACCAGCCAGAAAAAGCGTTTCCTGCGTAAAATAACAAGCCCTAGAGGTGTACGCGGTAGCCTGTTAAGGGTCAGTGCCTAACTATTCGCAAAATCCGTGTTTTACGAATAGTTATTGCTGAAAATACTCTATAATCAACGCCGCGCGTACACCTCGGAACGCCGTAAGACATTCTTTCAACATTACAAAGCCAAAAATCTTTACAAAAAAGAAATGCAAAAACCGCTTGATAACACCAGATTTCTGCATTTCTTTACATATCTTATTATTTATTCTTTTTATTATCCTGCATTTTTTCACGATAAGCCAGGATAATATCAACACATTGTTCCGGTGTTATTTTACTGGTATTCAATGTTAAATCGTAACTACGTGAGTCTCCCCATTTCTTGCAAGTATAATAATTATAGTAGCTGGCACGCTGTTTGTCTTTTTTCTGGATCAAATCTTTTGCCTTGTTCTCGGTTACATCGTTTCGTTTACTTACGGCTTTGATTCGATCCTCAAGATCTGCATGGACAAATACATTCAGGCAGTCTGGATTAGATGCCAGTGCATAATCGGCACATCGACCTACGATAACACAGGATTCGCGCTCTGCAATCTTTTTGATCGTGTCAAATTGTGCAAGGAAAACTTTGTGGTTTAGTGGCATATCCAAAAATGGAGCAGATGAATAATTCCCTCCGGAATATGTATCCATGACTAAGGAATATAAAAAGCTGTTTGTTGGTCTTTCATCGTGATTTTCAAAAATTTCCTCACAAAAACCAGAATCTTTTGCAGCCTGAGCCAAAAGCTCCTTATCGTATAATTTTACCCCAAGTCGTTCGGCCAGCAGACGTCCGACTTCATAACCTGCACTTCCAAATTCTCTTCCAATTGTATAAATTAGATTTCCCATAGCAAATTACCTCCAAGCCTTACTTAAACAATTGGTTCATATGTATTCACGTGGTATATGATGTATGAACTTTTGTTTTATATTTGTATATATTATACAACAATTATGACTTGGATTGCAATATTGATAGTAATTTTTTGAAATATTCTGGTAATGGAGCGGAAAACTCCATGTATTCACCAGTTCTTGGATGAATAAAACCGATTGTTTGTGCGTGTAATGTCTGCCCCTGCAGATTTTTAAAAGCAGATCGGTTACTCGAATACAGGGCATCACCGAGTAAAGGATGTCCGATGCTTGCCATATGCACGCGTATTTGGTGCGTACGTCCCGTTTCAAGTTTAAATTGCATATATGTATAATTTCCAAAGCGTTCAAGCACTTTGTAATGTGTAACAGCTGGTTTTCCGTTTTTCTCGTTAATGGCCATTTTTTTTCGATCGATAGGATGCCTACCAATCGAACCTTCAATGGTTCCTTCGTCATCTTTTACATTTCCACATACAATTCCTACATAAATTCGGTTGACGGAATGTTCTTTGATCTGTTGTGCAATATCTACATGTGCCTCATCATTTTTACATACGATCAAAGATCCTGTCGTGTCCATATCAATACGATGTACAATGCCGGGACGAATCACGCCATTAATTCCACTCAGGGAATCTTTGCAATGGTACATAATTGCATTTACCAGTGTTCCGGTATAATGACCAGCGGATGGATGCACAACCATTCCTTTTGGTTTGTTGACAATCAAAAGATCCTGATCCTCGTATAAAATGTCCAAAGGAATATCCTCCGGGACAATCGCCGTTTCGACAGCATCTGGAATCTCAATTTTTACCAGATCATCCGTATGTACCAGAAAACTTGCTTTCTGATTTTGATCGTTGACCCATACTTTTTGATTTTTAATTAGTTTCTGAAAAAAAGCGCGGGAGAAATCCGGATAAATCGTGCTTAAAAATTTATCCAGACGCTCTCCCTCCTGTTCAAACTGTACTTCAAAAGATTCTGTTTGCATGAGAAACTACTTCTCCTTCTGTTCGTTTGCCTGTTTTGATTTTGATGGGAAAATTACGTTGTAATCTTCATCCTTATAAACAAAAAATACGGCGACAATTAAAGCAATTGCAGCTACCGTCACATAAATATCTGCCACATTAAAAATAGGAAAATTAATCAGACTGAAATAGAAAAAATCAATAACATAATTATGTACGATTCGATCTATGAGATTTCCAAATGCCCCACAAAAAAATCCGATAAGAATAAAATTCACAAACATATAATGTCTGTTCCATGGGATTCTACGATATATGATAGCAATCAGAATAAGGACAAGCAAAGTAATGATTACAAAAAATATCATCTTGCACATCAAAAAGGCAGATGGATTGTCTTCAAAATAGGAAAAATGAAAAATACGCTGCAAAATGGAAACCAGATCTAAACTAAATGCTGCACTTTGATTTTCCAGGTATTTAAGTTCAAAAACTCCATCAATAAGTGAAAAAGATGGTTGATCTTTGAGATTTACCTCAGCGAGATATTTTGTGATCTGATCTAAAATAATCAGAATAAAAGATAACAAAGTACTGAAAAGCATTATTTTTCCAGACTTATAATTTGCTTTATTATTTGAGTTCATAAAACATTCCTCTTCTATTTTCCATAATAAAATAACTGATAACTGACAAAAAACTGTGTCAGATATTTATTCATACATCAAAAAGCGTACTCGAAGCTTTCCTTTTTTACTGAGAGCATAATTGGTTTCAAAAACAAATCTTCCCTTGCCTCGTACAGAAACAATGCTTCCACTTTCACAGGACTGATTACAGTTCGTAATACATTTTCCATTAATAAAAACTTTTTCGGACATGAGGTATGTTGCAGCTTCCGAACGGGAAAAGTGATATGCTTTAGCTATAATGCAATCAATACGGTTTGATGCAATCATATCGTTTTGCTCACGAAATGTTGGCTCAATCGAAATATCTGTTCCCGGAACCACGACAGATAACTTCATGGTAGTATGACGGATTTGTCGAAGGTTCTCCATGATAAAGGAATGGATCATTTCGTCGCAAAAAATGTAATATACATCGGACTGACAGATAATATCGCCGATTTTGCCGCGATCAATGCCAAGATGCATAAGTGCGCCCAGTACATCCCTGTGTGTTAGCTTTTCTGCAAACTTTGGATATTGTGGGCGTGCTTCGATGCAGATGATTGGGAACTCCCATTCATAACAAAGAGCATCAGGAATGAATGCTATCATCTGACGCTCAGCTCCATCATACCCTCCGGAAAGTTTTACCTGTGTGTATAATTCTTTCTGAATTGTATGATAAATATTTTGTTCATTTAAATTCAAAAATGTACTAAAGGTTACAATCCCTTTTCGATCCGCCTGCTTTGACAAATCAATCAGACGTTTCTTACATAATTCCTGTTCGTCCATGTATTATACCGTTAAATCCGGAATATCAAAAGATTCCATAATATTCTGGATATCTCCTGAAATATCTACACCGCTTGGTGTAGCCAAAAAGATATATGTTGAGATTTTCTGAAGATTTCCATGCATTGCATAAGTAGCTCCGGATGTGAAATCAATGATTCGCTGAGCAATATCGACACTCAGTCCTTCCATATTAATCACTACGGTTCTTCCGTTCAATAATGTATCTGTAATTTCAATCTCATCTTCAATTGAATTTGGTTTAATAACACATACTTCCATACCTTGCTGCCCCTGTTTTCTGTTTTTTGATATTGGAGTAATCTTGTTCTGCTGCTTTGGTCGCTTTTCTGTTACTTCAAAATTTGTTTCTGTACGTTGCTGTTCTGCTTTGCGTTCTTTGCGGGAAGGACGTTTTTCTTTTACTTCTTCCTGATAATCATCCTCGTCAAACTCATAATCATCATTATCGAATTCATAATCGTCATCGTTTAAACGCATAATATCTAAAAATTTATCAATAACACTCATTTTTTCTTTATAACCTGCCTTAAATATGATATTGTCTTTCACCAAAGATTCCGGTTCCAACTCGGACAATCGTCGCACCTTCTTCTATTGCAACCATATAATCTCCGGTCATGCCCATAGAAAGGACATCCATATTTACATTATCTATGTTTTCCTGTTTGATGTCAACAGATAATTGGCGAATCGCCCTAAAGTATGGGCGATTATCCTCAGGGTTCTCGACGTATGGTGCAATTGTCATAAGTCCTCTAATATGAACATGTTCCATTTGTGCAATCTCACGAACTAACGCAATGGTCTCTTCTTTATGGATACCAAATTTGCTTTCTTCTTCTGCGATATTTACCTCGATCAGAATCGGAACAATTACATTATTTTTTGTGGCCTGTTTCTCGATTTCTTTTGCCAGATGTAAGCTGTCAACCGAGTGAATCAATGCCGTTTTTCCAACAATATACTTAACTTTATTGGTTTGTAAATGTCCAATCATATGCCAGTGAATGTCTTTTGGCAGCACTTCCATTTTTTCGCACATTTCTTGTACTTTATTTTCTCCAAATTCACGGATATTCTGGTCGTAAACGGTCTGTAACATATCTACCGGTTTGGTTTTGCTGACAGCAATCAGTGTAACCTCACTGCGGTCTCTGCCAGCTTTGCGACAAGCAGCTGCAATATTTTCTTCTACTTTTTTTAAGTTTTCACATAAAAATTCATTCATTTTTATTACCTGCCTTTTCTATTTCTATTATTTTACGACTAACTGATTTTCTTTTACTTTGCTACCATCCAAAGCAATATGATCATATAATGAAATGCCGTAAGTTGTCTTTGTTTCAATGATCGCATAGTTTTCATTTTTTGTTAGAATATTAATCTGTTTGAAGACAGCATATCCTTTATTTATATTATACACTCCCGTGAGTTTGTCAACATCATCACCAATTGTATACGTTTGGGAAGAATCCGTCTTTGCAATCACATCTCCTGCTGTGACAAACTCATCATCAATATAATAATTGTCATCTTTCTCATAGTAAATCGTTGGAGTTACCAGATTTACAGACTTTTTATCTCCTTCTTTTGCCTCAACTAAGAGACTTGGTGTATCCGAATCAGCACCCGTAGTGAAATATTTTTTCGGAATTGTATAGAATTCCTTACTTGTAATAGCGGAAGTTGGAATTTTTAAGCCGGTATCTTCCGATAACACCAGTTCTACATCAACAAAACGATCATTTACATATCGAATCATTGCTGTTTTCAGGGACAAATTTAAGTAATATGCTCCTGTCTTTTTCACCAATGTATATGGTACCGTCAGAGAATAATCATCTTTGCAAAAGCGGATTTTGATATAAGGATTGTCCGCATCAAGCTGCTTGACCATTGCATCACTTATCGGAAGGATAATGTTCCAGGATTCACTGTTGATTCTTTTATAAGCAGGATCGTTAGACGCAACTTTCGTATTGGACGAAAGCGTTTTCTTACTATAAGTATCCGTGAAATTGTCACTTGTAAAATTGTCAGTAGTCACATTTTCATATCCATCCGTATAGTATACAATAACGCCCGGCTTTTCGGATTTTTTCTTGTAAAAAGTTTTGTTGGCTTCCGCGGAATCTACCACATCAGAAAGGGTTGTGAGCGCATTTACACTTAATGTCTGTGAAATCTGTGCGTCCATCTCATTTTTGAAATCATATACCGAAGAAAATGTATTTGGATCATAAGAATTTCGGAACGCGTCGATTTCACTTGAGATATTAGATAATGCCTGTGTGTTCAAAGTAGAACCATCCTCGGAAGCGGTTGTAATCTGTTTGGCCAAATCTCCTGTAGTATCAATGGAATAAATAATGTCATTAACGGATGCTTTCGAAGCATTTTTCATATAATAATTAATGTATCCACTCTGTCCTGCATAAACAACGGTTTCATCTCGGATGATCAATCCCTGATATACATGATTTGTTGCGATAGTTCCCTGTCCAACTTCATATTCAGCAATCGGGCTTGAAGTCAGATAAGAAAAAACATTAAAAACAACATAAATGATAATAATTAAAAAAATCACAACTCCAATGTTAAGATTGTGACTACGACTCATTTTGACTACATTCTGTCTATTTGCCAAGTGATTCACCTCATTTTTCGTACTGTTTCTATCTTACCATTTCTGCACTTTAAATACAATATTATGGTAATTGTATATTTTTCATATTTTTGGAAATACTAATCATGAATAAAAACAAAGAGGAGGTAAAACACATGAAATGGCTTGACAATACGCTTCTTACATTGGCAATCATCGGATGCATTGTATGGGGACTCATTGGCTTTTTTCAATTTAATCTGGTGTCGTTTCTTTTTGGAAATGGTACATGGCTGACACGCATAATTTATGCACTTGTGGGACTGAGTGGACTTTATATCATCAGTTTTTATGGAAGAATCCGTTCTTCATTTGATGATTAAATCAAATAAGTGTGTAGTAAAAAAGAGGGTTGCATCGCAACCCTCATCTCTTTACAAAGCTTTAATTAACTTTGCCTTTGCACACTCTGGCAAATCTTCTTTGTTTTTTGATACACTCAAAATAAATCGAACTTTGTATTTTTCGCTAATAATATCCAATTTTTCAATCGATTTTACAATATCAGCATCTGAATCAATCACTGCAATTGTTAAGAAGCTGTCTAAATACATTTCTTCTAAATCATGATCCTGTGAAACGATTCCACAGATAAAACCTAAAAACTCATCACAATTGGTAATCGGATAGTCAACTACATTAATCAAACGTACTTTGTTATTTAACTCATACATATGCTTTTGACTTTTATCCAGATAAACAACATTTCCCGCTGCTGTTGCGATGGAACTGTTTACCTTATCCAGTAATACTTTTGTTTTTCCTTTTCCCTTTTCCCCACATATGATTTCAATCATGGCACACCCTCCTGACAATTGGAATATTGTAAAAATACATAAAAAATTGTTATCCGTTGATATAATTATAGTCTATATGCACATAAAATACAATCACTATTTCGCAAAGGATGAAAGAATTTCGTTCATGAGCGTATACATGGAAGAACGTGACTCTCCCTTATATACAATACTGATAATATCCTGTCCCTTTTTATTTTGGGAATAAAGAACAAGACAATATCCAGCAGCATTCGTTGTACCTGTCTTTCCGCCAATTACCGTTATTCCATCCGGAGATTGTGTCTCACCCTTAAGATACTGATTCGTATTTGTCCAAGTCTTGGAAACAGTATTTCCACTGGCATCCGCATAGGAGACGTCAATGGAATCTGTCTTTATGATATCTACAAAATCCTGAAGTTTTATTGCTTCCTGAAAAATTAGATACATATCATATACCGAAGTATAATGCTTTTCATCCGGTAAACCATTGGCGTTTACAAAATGGCTTTTAGTTGCACCAAGTGCCTTTGCTTCCTTATTCATCACTTTTGCAAACTTCTCTACAGAACCTGAATAATATTCTGCGAGGACATTTGCTGCATCGTTACCACTTACGAGCATCAGACCATACAACAGATCGCGGACAGTCAACTGGTCCCCTGCCTGTACCCCACAGAGGGAAGAACCGGCCAGATTGGATACAGCTTTTGGACTAACTGTTACCTTGTCATCCAAATTTCCATATTTGATTATAATATATGCGGTCAGAATTTTGGTTGTACTTGCAGGATACAATTTTTCGAACAGATTCTGACTGTATAAAACTTCTTTAGTGTCAAGGTTAAATACGCCTGCGCCTTCTGCCAGCTTCGAATCTACTTTGTCTGTACCATAATTGACATCATCCGTAACACACAGATTTTGAGCAAATAATTGACCAGTTGATGCAGTGGAAGAAGACGCATACAAAGAATAGGGGTTTTCAATTGTTTCTTTTTGGAATCCACATCCAGTCATAAAAATAGCTGCTATGCATAAAATACATAGCAGTTTTGTTTTGAAGTTTTTATTTGTACATTTCACGCCAATCCAAATCTCCTCTGTCCAATGATTTAATTAAAAGTTCTGCAGTGGCAAGATTTGTTGCCAGCGGAATATTGTGTTCATCACAAAGTCGTACAATACTGTTAACATCTGGCTCATGTGACTTTGGCTTTAACGGATCCCGCAAAAAAATCACCAGATCAATCTCATTGTGTTCAATCTGCGCTCCGAGCTGCTGAGAACCTCCAAGATGTCCTGCCAGATATTTATGTATCTGCAGATTTGCAACCTCTTCGATCAGACGACCTGTTGTACCAGTGGCGAAAAGTTCATTTTTTGCTAATATGCCTCGATAGGCAATGCAAAAGTTCTGCATAAGTTTCTTTTTTGAATCATGTGCTACAAGTCCTATATTCATTGAAGCTACCCTCCCCTAATATTTTTTCGGTTGTAATCCTACATTCAATACAAACCCCATTCCCATATATAACGTCACGAGTGATGTTAATCCATAACTGACAAATGGAAGTGGAATACCAGTATTCGGCATAAGTCCGGTGGCTACAAAAATATTAAAAATACTTTGAAAACCTACAAGAGCTGCCATACCGCAACAAATCAGCCGGCCTGACAAGTCTTTTGCTTTTCTTCCAATCAAAATACATTCAATCACGATAAAGAGCAATAAAAGGATAATAATCATGGTTCCGACAAATCCTAACTCTTCTCCTGCTACCGCAAAAATAAAATCTGTCTGCGGCTCAATAATATAATTCGCATTTTTCATGGATGTTGCAACAGAATTGTTCAATCCCTTACCCCACAGCTGCCCCGAACCAATTGCCATAATTGAATTTTGTTGTTGTGCAGCCTGATCAGACCATCTTCCGTCCGTAGGATAAAGCCAGGCCATAATTCGACCAAAACGATAATCGCTGTCACTGCCGCTTTGGGCCATACGAATAATCATAGTAATTCCTATGATTCCAATCGGAATGCTAATGCCAATTACTGTTAATACTATTTTATAACTTAATCCCGCAATAAACAAGAGGCTAATAAAAATTAATGCAGCTGCAATCGTAGTTGAAGTATCTGGCTGCTTTAAAATTAGTACTAATGGCACAGAAACGAGTGCGAAAGAGATAATGAGCGTCTTAACATTGTTTATATGGTCCTGATGTTTTCCAAAATAATATGAAAAAACCAGTATAATTACAATTTTTGCAAGCTCAGAAGGCTGAAAACGTATTCCTGCAATGGAAATCCATCGCTGTGCACCACCCGCAGATGATCCAAAAATCTGAACTCCAACCAGTAATGCTATGATTCCAAAATAATATAAAGGCGTAAGTCGGAGTAAAAAGGAATAATCCATCAGTGATATAACTGTCATCACGATCAGTCCTAAAACAAATCCGACAATCTGCATTTTCTGTACGGAATGCTTGGCACTTCCTATGATAAGAATTCCTATGATATTCAATATTGCAATGTAAATAACCAGTTGGAAATGGTAATTTCGTAGTTTGTATTGTTTTAACATCTTATGCTCTTTTCTTATTTTGTTTTAAAATCACTTTTATCTCATAGTTCTCAGCAGATATATCATAATATCTGGAAATAATCTCAGATATTTCTTTTTTCATCCGCTCCATAAGGTTGGGAGAATTTTCCATCTGCCCGGATTCAATCATAAACTTTAATCGTTCTCTGGCAATGCTGCCAGTCATTTCTGCGTTATGCCTCATTTCCACATTCCTTTCCTGAAGAATGATGCAGCATGCTACGCTTGGTGCATGGATCTTCTGGATTTAAATCTATCGGAATGACCCGTGGACTGTCCAGTAAACGCGCCGCATTCATAAACGCTCTTGCAGATTTTGAATGTAGAGATAAAACAGGAATTCCCTTATTCTGGCTGATGATCACCTTGTCATCCACCGGAATAACTCCAATACTTTTTATCCCAAGAATTTCTTCTATATCTTTTTTTGAGAGCATATCATGCTTTCGGACCATTCTTGAATTGTAAGAATTGATAAGCAGGTCTACCTGTGAAAGCCTTTGACTTTCCAATAGGTATAATACCTGTCCGGCATCCCGTACTGCAGATATGTGTGGCGTTGTGACTACCAGTGCCCGGTCAGCGGCAGAGACTGCAAAATGAAAACCATCATCAATCCCTGCCGGACAGTCAATCAGACAATAATCAAATTCCTGTTTCAAATGAGAAATCACTGTATAAAGTTTACTTTCATAATCTCGAATCTTTTTGCAGCGAAGCGCTGCCGGTATCATATATAGATTCGAATACCGCTTGTCCTTGATCAATGCCTGCTTTAAACGACACTGATTTTCCAGTAGATCAATCAGATTATACTGTATCTGATCTTCCATTCCCATTACAACGTCCAAATTTCGAAGTCCCATGTCAGTATCTAACATAACGACTTTTTTATCTAACCGTGAAAGTCCTGCGCCGATATTCGCAATCGTTGTAGTCTTGCCAACACCGCCTTTTCCTGAAGTGAATACAATTGCTTCACCCATGAAATAAACCTCCTGTTAGTATTTAGTTATCTATGTGACTAATCGGCAACGGAATTACCCGTGTGACCGCTGGCACCGGATGCTTTCATTTCTTTTAGATCATCCATTTTGGTTTCACCATAATAGTAAGAAATGACATTTCTAGCTGCAGTTGCTGCATTATGAGAACTGTAACCGTTTGCAATACGTACGGCAATTGTAATCTCCGGGTTATCGTAAGGTGCATATCCAATAAATAATCCATGGTTGGCATGCCCGGTCTGTTGGGCGGTACCTGTTTTACCTGCTACCGCAATATCAAATCCCTGGAAACGATCCATGGTAGTTACCACTTCACGCATACCAGAATGAATGGCATCCCACTGTGTACTCGTGAGTGTTCCGGAAATGTTTTCATAATCTGGTTTGTACTCTGCCACAGTGTTACCATCGACATCAACAATTTTATTCATCAGCTGGTAATTATATTTTTTACCAGATGCGACAGCCGTCACATAACGGGAAAGAGCAACTGTGGTAAGGTTATTATCACTCTGTCCAATTGCAGCCATGACAGGGAACTCTGTTGCGATCTTTGACTGATTTTCTACGATTTCGAGCCCCGTTTTTTCATCCAGTCCATAAATATGGGCATATTTTTGGATTAGATCTATACCATTTGCATCATTATAACTTCCTGTTTTCTTCTGTGCAAGACGATTTCCTACCGTATAGAAAAATACATTACACGAATCACGAATTGCTTCTGATACATTATCAAGTCCATGGCTTCCTGGATAAATCCAACATTTTGGTTTATTTTCAATATCATTATAAATTCCAGTACACCGGATTTTGTCGGAAACAGTGATTACATTTTCCGCCAATCCTGCAGTCGCAGAAACAAGTTTAAAGGTAGAACCTGGTGCTGTACGCTGCTGTGTAGCATAATTATACAAAGGGTTTGATTTATCCTTCTGCAAAGCATTATAATAATCTGCATTTACGCCATTTGCCATTTTATTATTATCATATCCAGGGTAACTCACCATTGCACGAATTTCACCCGTCTTTTCGTCTGTCACGATGCATGAACCAGTGCATGGCTCTATAGCCAGCTGCGCAGGTGTAATCTCTATATTATTGATTTTCTGCATAATAAAAGATGCTGGTGATAACGTTCCATTTTTTAATTTATTGACAGTAGCATCATCATAGTCAAGCACACCTTGATCGAACAACAGCAGACAAAGTTGACGGGGAGTGACCTCTCCACGTTCAATCATATATTGATAGATGATTTTAGTAAACTCAGTATCCTTTTTTATATTTTTCAGAATATAATTGCAAAGTGCATCATATATTTCTGTAGAGTCCGCATATTCTTCATCGACCTCCAGAAGACTGATGTCGATCCAATGCTGGTTAATGCAATATTTTAAATACTCTTTTGGACTGATTTTCTGATCTTTCCATTGCTTATAGGTGGCATCATTTTCATCGATTTCATCTTTGAGAAGAACAGTCTTCTCCTTCAGCATCTGTATAATATACGTAAATTCATCTAACGTCTCATCGGACATTTCATTTAATGTTTCTGGAGAAGAAGTCAGTTCCTGCTTGATTTTATTCAGTTTTGTTTTCTGTGTAGATTTGAAACTATTCCGTACTGCTTTTTCTGTATCCGATGCCTTTTTCGTTTTAAAATGCTCTGTATCAATCACGCTATTGCCGATTAAAGCAGTATAAACCTCATTCATAGAAATATTGCCTTCTTTAATATTTGAGTATACAACTGCTGCAATTTCATTTTGCAGTGCAAGATACGTTGCCTTTTGTAAATCGGCATCAATACTCAGATATAAATCATTTCCGGCAACCGAATCTGTATTGCTGATAACTTCTGTGATTCGACCGACATTGTCAATATAAAATTTGCTCTCGCCATTTTTACCACGAAGATAGGATTCATAATACTGCTCTAATCCTGCCTTGCCAATCGTGTCATTTTGTGTATAACTGTCATCTTCATCTTTGAGGTCGTTATATTCCGTTTCTGAAATTCTTCCAGTGTAACCAATAATAGAAGAAAAAAATTCACTGTAATTGTATTTACGGATCATATCTTCATTCACGGAAATACCATTCAGATCATCAATATGTTCATTGACATAAGCGACTGTCTTGTCCGATACATCAGTTGCAAATTTGACTTCTTTGTAACGTGCATAAAAATTTCCATCAATTGCATAACGGATAACAACAATTTCATAAGCAATTTTTTGTGAATAAGCATCTGAAATATTATATTTTTTTTCTCCCATCATATAGTTCATAATCTGTTCAGCGGTCGCTTTCGCTTCGTCGAACTGATATGCATCATTATATGACAGATCATCAATATTGCTCTTGCCGAAGATGTCCGCACGAAAACGATCTAATGATGTACCGGTAACCGTAAAGCTGTATGTACCATCTTTATTTAACTGGATTTTAAAATCGTTTGTGATGGACTCTCCATTTTCATCCAGAACAGTCAAAATTTCTGCAAGTTCAGAATTAAGAGATTCATTCTTTTCGTCTGTGCTGGAATAAGTCGAATTATCGATAATTGATAATGAGTATGCAAGCTCATTGTAAGCTAACAATTTGCCGTTTTTGTCATATATGTTTCCTCTTGCAGCTTCAACCGGACGTGTCTGCTGAATGAGTAGAGAAAAATTTTCCTGATAAGATTTACCATTTACAATCTGCAGTGTAAAAACACGGATGATAATTGTTGCAAATAAAATGATAAATACTGCTGCTAAAACAAATAACCGTGAGCTGAAGAATTTCTTCAGGAACTCTTTAATATCATAACTCAAATTTTGTTGATCTCCTTTTTTTCTCATATGCTTCCAAACTTTGGTTAATCTTTAGAAGAATAAAATAAAGAAAGATGGTAATAACCATTGTATAAACAAATTCTGGAATAATTATGGAAGATAAATAATACCAGAATTTAAATTTACTTCTCATTAAAAACATTACAAAATAAATTACAAGGTTACAGGCAATATCACTTGCTCCAATCATGACCATCGGTAATTTGATGTCATCCGGATAAAAATACTTCTTGAACATGCCATTGATGTAACCGATGTACATATAAAGTAAAGCATATACGCCAAGATAAAAACCACAAAATATGTCGATAAGCAGGCCACAAAAGAAACCAATCCACAGACCTTCTTTCTTACCACGCATCAAGCCGAAGGAGGCGACCACAATAAGCAGAAGATTCGGTGCAATGTTTGCAAATGTCAGAGAAGGAAATATGGTTGTCTGTAAGAGAAAGCATATGGTTACAATGATAAAAAGTACAATTTTTCTACGCATAATCCTCTCCCATTATTCGTTGCCCTGTGTCTGCGTATCCTGTGTGTCCTGAGTATCTGCCTGTGTACTTTCTTCAGTATCCTCTGTTCCGGACGAAAAACTTCCTGTATCTTTTACCGTTGTAATGACAAGAACTTCCTGTAAATGTTGAAAATCAACAACCGGTGTAATACTTCCGGATTTCGTGAGGTTGTTTGCATTGTCTTCCACCTCATAGATATATCCAATCAGAATACCTTGCAGATATTTATCTGAAACGTAGGAAGTAACAACAGGATCACCCTGTTTTACCTTATTCTTTTCATCACGTAATTCTGAAAAAGGTAAGACCTTACTCTTGTTCATGGACATCAGGCTGCCGCTGACATTAAAGTTATCTTTTGTAGTAAGAACCATAGCGCTGACATTGCTCGAATCATCAATGATACTACGGACTTTTGCATAATTTGGTCCTACATCCGTAACAATACCGACCAGTCCCTTGCCAGCAATGACATTCATGCCTTTTGCAATGCCTTGTTTCTTGCCTTTATCAATTGTAAAAGTGGAAAACCAGTTGGTTCCATCCATGGCAATCACATTGGCTGCTACCTTATCATAATCTGCGTATTGTTTATCCAGATCTAATAATTCCCGGTAGTTGTCAAGCTCATACTGCTCTAATTTTGTTGTGTTTAATTCTACTGTCAGATCATCCACCTGTTTTTGCAAATCTTTGTTTTCCTGAAGAACTTCCCCAAGTGTCTTGAAATCGTTTGCCTTTGAAGAAATCCAGGAGCCGGCAGAATTGATTCCCTTTTGCATAGGAACGAATACATAACCGGCTACCGTATTTAACGGGCCTCCGGAAATATTAAATACAAGGCTTACAAATATTGCGATGATACAGACACCGGAAAGAATCAGTAATAAATATTTACTTGATAAATGTTTCTTTTTGTTTCGGTAACTACGACTCTTTTTCATGAAACCCTCTATTTATTATTTTAAGTTATTATTTTTCATTGAGAACGGAATTCTTTTGTATTTCGAATCTGTTGCAATCTTGGAAAGACCACGTACAGCACTCTCTTCCGGATCATCACAGGTATTTACCTTAATGTTAGTGATTTCTGTGAATAACTGATCCAGATCCTGAATCTTGGATCCGCCTCCGGTAATATAAATTCCTGCATGAATAATATCTTTTGCAAGTTCTGGTGGAGTTTTCTCCAGAATCAGTTTGACGGAAGAACAGATGGATTCCAGATTTCCTTTGATTGCTTCATAAACAACTTCAGCACTGATTTCACGTTCTACCGGAAGACCGCTGACAACATCCAGTCCCACAACAACCATAGTCTCTTCTCTTCCAGGCAAAGCAGAACCCAGTTCCTCTTTTAATGACTTCGCAGTCTTTTGACCAATTACGAGATTGAACTCACGGCGAATGTAACTGATGATGGATTCGTCCAATCGGTTAGAACCAAAATGCATCAGGTCGCTCAATACAAGACCGCCTAAAGAGATTACGGAAATCTCAATCGTGTCAGCACCCATATCAACAACCATCACACCTGTAGGTTCGTTGATATCAAGCCCTAATCCAACAGCATCAGCAAGTGGTTTTTCACAAAGCAATACATTCTTTGGACGATATTTGCTTTTAAAGAACAACTCAAAGAATGCGCGCTTCTCGACATCAGTAATGTCGGTTGGCACCGCTACAAGATACTCTGCATTCTTTGTTTTTCCTTTCAGTTTATGCTCAATATAATCAAAAATCATGGTCTGCAGAAAATTGTAATCTGCAATCACTCCTGTAGCAACTGGAAACATTACATTGATTGTCTCCGGTGCCTTTTCATACATTGCATATGCGTCATCGCCATATGCATAAATCTGATTTTTATTAATGACAGCAATCGTATTTTTTTCGGTTACGATTTTGCCGCTGGATTTGCTGAATACTTTGAAATTACATGTTCCAAAATCAATTGCATAAATGTTATTACTCATTGTCCTCTCCCTTTTCTTATGTTGACAACATATGATTTTCATGAAAACTGTAATACCGGTTATCACCTATGACAATATGATCCGCGAGGGTCATTCCTAACAGATTGGCTCCTTCTGCTATCTGACTGGTCAATTGGATATCTTCCTGACTTGGATGGGGATCTCCGCTTGGATGGTTGTGTAAGACAACAATCATTACGGTATTTTTCAGAATGGCTTTGCGAAATAATTCCAATGGAGATACATATGCGTGGCTTAGACTGCCAACCGTAATCAATGCATCGCCTAGAAAATTGCATTTGGCATCAAAAAATGCCCCCATAAATACTTCTTCTCTCCGGTGACGTAATTCTTCCATATAGTAATCTGCAATGGATGCAGGGTTATTCAGGGAAAGCTGATATCCGCGGCTGGTTTTGGCAATTCTTTTGGAAAGCTCCGCAATTGCTTTCAATTGAATGGCTTTCACCGGTCCTATTCCCTTTTGCATAAGCAATTGTTCATAGGACAATTCGTACAGATTCAATAGATTTTCCTGACAATTTGACAGAAGATTCCGCGCAAGATCAAGAGATGTCAGATCCTTTGTTCCTGTTTTCAGAATGATGGCTAGCAGCTCTGCGTCAGAAAGTGCTTCTGCTCCAAGCTGCTGGAACCGTTCGTATGGTCGCTCAGACTCCGGTAAATTTTTTAATGTAATGTGGCTCATTTCGAATCCTTTCTACTCTCCCAGAACCACAAAAATTCATTTTATTTTAGCACACCTCATCGATATTAACAAGGTTGCGCTCATAAAGTTTTTGTAAAGACATCAGAATTCCAAGTTTTGCATGATACCAGGTGAGACCACCCTGAAAATATACTGCATATGGTGGTTTTACCGGACCATCGGCAGATAATTCAATGGAAGAGCCCTGGACAAAAGCTCCCGCTGCCATGATGACGTCACTGTCATACCCCGGCATCGCCCATGGTTCCGGTGTAACATAACTGTCGACCGGTGCAGCCGCCTGAATTCCTTCACAGAAAGCAATCATGGCATCTCTGTTTCCGAATTCTACGGCCTGAATGATATCATGACGGCTTTCGGTTCCGTTCGGAACGACTTTAAGGCCAAGCTTTTCGTAGATGTTTGCTGCAAAAATGGCACCTTTTAATGCGCCACTTACAACGGTAGGTGCCAGAAACAGTCCCTGGTAGAATGACTGAATGACTCCAAGCGATGCACCGACTTCCTTGCCAAGACCCGGAGAAGTCAGTCTGTATGCGGCATTTTCCACACATTCCTTCTTTCCGACGATATAGCCTCCGATTGGAGCAAGTCCACCGCCCGGATTCTTGATCAGAGAACCAACGATCATATCTGCTCCAACCTGAAGCGGTTCGCGGTCCTCAACAAATTCTCCGTAGCAGTTGTCGACCATACAAATCACATCCGGTTTGATTTCTTTTACAAAAGCGATCAGCTGACCGATACGCTCCACGGATAAGGTCGGACGTGTTGCGTATCCCTTGGAACGCTGAATGGTAACCAGTTTTGTCTTTTCATTGATTGCCTTTTTGATTCCTTCGAAATCAAAAGAACCATCTGCAAGCAGATCTACCTGTGAATAGGTAATTCCATACTCCGCAAGGGAACCTTTTGAAGGCCGGATACCAATCACTTCCTCAAGTGTATCATATGGTTTTCCAACCGGAGACAGAAGTTCGTCTCCCGGACGAAGATTTGACATCAGCGCAAGCGCAAGCGCGTGGGTTCCACAAGTAATCTGTGGACGGACAAGTGCATCTTCGCCACCGAAACAGTCTGCGTACACTTTTTCTAATGTATCTCTTCCCATATCATTATATCCATATCCGCTGGATATATTGAAACATTCGGCACTTACTTTGTTTTTCTGCATTGCTGCAATGACCTTCATCTGATTTAATTCTGCGTTGCGGTCAATTTCTTCAAAGCGTTCTTTTAAAGATGCTTCTATTTTTTCTCCGAATTCATATACTTTTTTATCAATTCCAAGTTCTTTGTATTTATTTTCTAACTGTTGATTCATCACAGATTCCTTTCTCCTTTAAAATGTGACACATGGCATCTAAAATTGCTGTGTCGTTATATTTGTATTCTTTTTTATCAAACCAGATGACATCCTTTTCTCTGCGAAACCAGGTAAGCTGACGCTTCGCAAAGTGACGGGTCTCTCTTTTTATAATATACACGGCTTCCTCCAGTGTATATTCACCGTCAAGATATGCAATCATCTCTTTATATCCCAGCCCCTGCATGGAAACCATATCTTTGCGGTATCCCATGTTATATAATTTTTTCACTTCGTCTAGCAGACCGTTCTCCAGCATCAGATCCACACGCTTGTCAATTATTTCATAAAGGTGACTTCGTTCATCGGTCAATATGAAGTAAGCGAAATTATAGGGAGAGACTTTTTGATGTTCCGCTTCATTATGTGCTGAGATAGGTGTCTTTGTCAGATGGTAATATTCCAAAGCCCGAATCACACGTTTTCTGTTATTTTCATGGATAGTCTCATAAGAAACCGGATCAATTTCCTTTAATTTTTCGTGTAAGGCGTGGTTGCCATAGGTGTCTGCATAATTCGCCATCTCCTTTCGGAAAGCCTCATCGCTCTCCTGATTGGTAAATGAAATATCATATAGCAGCGCCTGAATATAAAAGCCCGTTCCGCCCGCCACAATCGGAATTTGTCCCTTGGCATATATTTTTTGCAATGCATCCTCAGCCATCTGCTGAAAACGGACAATATTAAATTCATCGGACGGCAATAATTCATCAATCAGGTAATGATCGATTCCTTGCATCTCCTGCGGCATAATTTTGGCTGATCCAATGTCCATGTATTTGTATACCTGCATGGAGTCTGCAGAAATGATCGCACCATTGATCTGTTTTGCAAGCTGGATGGATAAATCTGTTTTTCCCACAGCCGTAGGTCCGGCTAAAATAATAAGTGGTTTCATGTAACAATCCTCTTAAATTTTTTCTCAATTTCATATTTTGACATGGAAATGATGGTTGGTCTGCCATGCGGGCAGTTAAACGGATTCTCCAATGTCAGTAGCTCCTCAATCAATGCATCGATTTCCGGTAAGCTTAATGCATCATTTCCTTTGACCGCAGCCTTGCAGGACATCGTTGCCACTTTTTCAAGGATCAGATCCGGCGTTGCCCGGCCACTGATATCCGAAAAATCATCCAGCATTTCTATGAAGAGATCTTTCATATCAATGTGAAACAGATTATCCGGGACTGCAGAAATCATGTACTCTCTTCCACCGAAATTTTCAATCTCATATCCGAGTTTTTCAATCTGCGGGAGATATTTTTCCAGCATTTCCTGTTCTTTTGCATCCAAAGACAAAACAATTGGAGGACTTATCGTCTGCGAGGTATATTCTTTTTGATTCAAACGAGCCATTGTCCGTTCAAAAAGTACTTTTTCGTGAGCTGCATGCTGATCGATGATATAAAGTTTATCTTCGTATTCAATCAGCCAGTAGGTTTTAAAAAGCTGACCAATGATCCGGTGCTTTTTCTTCGCATCTCTCGTAAGGAAATCCGAAGATATGGATTCAAGCGTAACCTGTGTTGGATTTTGCATCGGTTGCTGTGCAGTCGGTTGCCCGGTTACGGTTATTTCAGGTTTGGCAGTCTTATTTACGGGTTGTTCGAATTTTGGATTCGGCGTAACTGCGATCACCCCCGGATGCGATGCAGGTGTCACCTCCGGCAGCTTTATTGCCGGCATAGGCGCTTTTTGCTGCATCGGAGTTCCATAAGAAGCTACTGGTTCTTTTATAGTTGCGGTCGCTGCATTTCGAATCTCATTAATTCGTCGTTTTTCAAAAGGCTCCGGAATCGGATCTTTGAATACATGCTCAATCTTCTGCTTCTTTTCTTCTTTTACCGGAACTTCCGGAATCAGTTCCCGATGAGAAAGAACTGCATAAAGTGCATCGCACAGTTCTTTGTAAATCTCCTGATTATTTCCAAAACGCAGCTCCATCTTGGTCGGATGTACATTGACATCGAGTGTTTCCCCTTCAAACGTAAAATATAATACGGTAAACGGGTATTGATGCTGCATCAGGAAACTTTTGTAAGCCTCTTCAATTGCTTTTGACAATAAGGTGCTTTTGATATAGCGTCCATTGATAAAATAATTTTCATAGTTACGGTTTCCACGATTGATTGCAGGTTTACCGATAAATCCGTTAAGGGCAAAATAGTCACATTTGAAATTGACCTCCAAAAGCGAGGAGGCAATTTCTCTTCCATAAATATGATAAATCAGATCTTTACAGTTTCCGTTACCTGACGTATGTAATCGGGTCTGATTATTATTGATATATTTAAAAGAAATATCCGGATGAGACAATGCCAGCTTTTCGAGCATATCACTGATATAGGTGCCTTCTGTCTGTGACGTTTTTAAGAATTTCCGGCGCGCAGGGGTGTTATAAAAAAGATCCCGCACAAGAAATGTGGTTCCATCCGGAGCACCGATCTCTTCCTGGGAAATTTCTTTGGAACCTTCAATGAGATACCTTGTTCCCGTAAGTGCATCTGCTGTTTTGGTAATCAGTTCCACTCGGGCAATCGCCGCAATACTGGATAATGCCTCACCGCGGAAACCAAGCGAATGCACACAGAGTAAATCCGCCGCGCTACGGATTTTGCTGGTGGAATGCCGCAAAAAAGCAAGCGAAACTTCACTGCTTTCGATACCACTTCCGTTGTCCGTAATACGGATGAAGGAGATTCCACCTTCTTTGATTTCCACCGTGATTGCTGTAGAACCTGCATCGATTGCATTTTCTACCAGCTCTTTCACAACAGAACTCGGACGTTCAATTACTTCACCTGCTGCAATTTTATCAATTGTTTCCTGACTCAATAATGCAATTTTGCTCATATTTTCTGTCCTTTTGTCTTTCCATCCTACCAACGGTTCTTTACTTTGTTCTGCAATTCATATAATTTGTTCAAAGCGTCAAGCGGTGTCATATGTCCGATATCCACTTCTCGTAGTTCCTGTATGATATCATCATCTTTTACCGTGTCAAACAAAGACATTTGTGTCAAATCCACCTCGTCAAGATGTTCCTTTTTCTTTTTTGTAGTCGTTGCACCTTCCACGGAAATATTTTTCACTGTCTCTGTGATATCATTTGCCGCAAGCTGATTAACAATTTCTTTTGCACGGTCAACGACCATGTCCGGCAAGCCTGCAAGCTTTGCTACCTGAATACCGTAACTTTTATCTGCTCCGCCTTTGACGATCTTGCGTAAAAATACGATATCATCGCCCTTTTCTTTTACCGCAATGCAGTAATTGTTAACGCTGTTTAATTTTCCTTCAAGCTCCGTTAACTCATGATAATGGGTCGCAAATAATGTTTTTGCTCCAAGCAATTTGGGGTTGCTGATATATTCTACTACTGCCCAGGCAATACTTAATCCATCGAACGTACTGGTTCCACGGCCAATCTCGTCTAAAATAAGCAATGATTTAGATGTCGCACTGCGCAAAATATTGGCAACTTCATTCATCTCTACCATGAAGGTACTCTGACCACTGGCCAGGTCATCCGATGCACCTACTCGTGTGAAGATGCGGTCAACAATTCCAATGTTTGCGGATTCTGCCGGAACATAACTTCCAATTTGTGCCATAAGAACAATCAAAGCTGTCTGGCGCATATAGGTTGATTTACCTGCCATATTCGGTCCGGTTATGATAGAAATCCGGTTGTTGTGATTATCCAAGTATGTATCATTATCGATAAACAGATCATTTACAATCATTTTTTCGACAACCGGATGTCTTCCGCCTTTGATATCGATGATACCGCTCTCGTTGATTTTTGGTCTACAGTAATTGTTCTGACTTGCCACCAGTGCGAGTGAAACGAATACATCAATCTTTGCAATCGCTTTCGCTGTCCGCTGAATACGCTGTACATTTGCAGCAATTTCATCCCGGATCTGACGAAAAAGATCATATTCGAGATTTATCAGACGATCCTGTGAACCAAGAATGGTATCCTCAAGCTCTTTTAGTTCCGGAGTAATATAGCGTTCCGCATTTGTAAGTGTCTGTTTTCGCACGTAATAATCCGGAACCATGTCCTTGAAAGAATTTGTTACTTCCAGATAATACCCAAATACTTTGTTATATTTGATACGTAAATTCTTAATGCCTGTCTTTTCACGTTCACTTGCCTCTAAATCTGCAAGCCATTTCTTGCCGTCTGTTGATGCGCTTCGCAGACGATCCACCTCTTCGTGATACCCGGTCTTGATAATATCACCATCGCGGACAGAAATCGGTGGTTCATCGTTGATTGACGAAAGAAGCAATGTATATAAATCTTCCAGGCAGTCAAAATCGTTGCGGATTTTTTCAGCCAATGCACCGTCAATATCTTTTAAAAGTGTTGCGATCGGTGGCAGCATTTCCAATGAGTTACGAAATGCGATCATATCCCGGGGATTTGCTGTCTGATAAGTAATTCTTGTAATCAGACGTTCTAAATCATAAATCGGGTTTAAATATTCCCTTAATTCTTCTCTGGTAATCTCCTGCTCATTTAACTTTGCGATCAGCTCCTGTCTCTCTATGATCTCTGTTTTATCGATTAATGGCTGTTCGACATAGGAACGAAGCAGTCTTGCGCCCATCGCAGTCTTTGTTTTATCCAATACCCAGAGCAGCGATCCTCTTTTTTGTTTTTCACGAAGCGTCTCTACAAGTTCAAGATTTCTACGACTAGAACTGTCAATAATCATATATTTTCCAATGGAATATGGACGAATCTCCAAAATATTGGAAAGGGAATTTTTCTGCGTCTCATACAGATACTTGAGCATGGCACCTGATGCAATCACACCGCTGTCATAATCTTCCAGCCCCAATCCGATCAGACTTTGGATATGAAAGTGAGAAAGCAACATCTCTTTTGCAAGTTCGTCACCAAAATACCAGGAATCCAAAGCTGAAATCGTAATATTCAACCGGTTTTTAATATCATCGATATCGACACCACTCATATAAAACGGCTCGTTGCATATAATTTCTGTGGGAGCAAAACGATTTAATTCATCCAAAAGTTTGCGTTCACTGTCAACCTCCGTAACAAAGAAATCACCAGTTGTAACATCCGTTGTAGCAATTCCATATTTGTCCGTGAGATAGACAATACACATCAGATAATTATTTTTTCCTTCATCCAGTGACTGCATATCCGTATTTGTTCCCGGAGTTACTACACGGATGACTTCTCGCTTTACAATTCCTTTTGCCAATTTGGGATCTTCTACCTGTTCACAGATGGCTACTTTATAACCTTTTGTTACCAGGCGGTTAATATAAGAATCTGCCGCGTGAAACGGTACACCGCACATAGGTGCCCGCTCTTCGAGTCCACAGCTTTTTCCGGTTAATGTCAGTTCCAGTTCTTTGGAAACAGTTTTGGCATCGTCAAAGAACATTTCATAGAAATCTCCAAGACGATAAAACAAAATACAATCTTTATATTCTTCTTTTGTCTGCAGATAATGCTGCATCATTGGTGTAACTTCTTGCACAGTTTTGTCCTTTCTACAGTGGTCGGTATTTTTCCATGACAGCAGTGGCAACCTTCAGTCCATCGATTGCTGCTGACATAATTCCTCCTGCGTAACCCGCGCCTTCCCCACACGGATAAATGCCGATAATCATGCTCTCGCAATGTTCATTTCGTAAAATACGTACAGGTGATGAGGTTCGTGTTTCCATGCCGGATAAAATCGCATCTGCCCGGTCAAATCCAGTAACGATTTTCGCAAAATGTGTCATTCCCTTCATAAAAGACTGCTCCATCTCATCGGACATCAAACCACGTAAATTAGAAAATACGGTCTGACCTTTTGTTTCCGATGCAAACGCACCATATGCGGTGCTTTCTACATTCTGGCAATAATCTCCGAATAACTGTTGTGGAATCTTACCGTTTCCAAGCAGATAGTTTTTGTGTTCAAGCATTCTCTGATATCGCATGCCTGCCAATGCATCTTCTCCACCAAAATCATTTTTCGTTACAGAAATAATAATTGCTGAATTTGCATTTGCTGCATTCCGTCCGGAATAGCTCATTCCATTGACACAGGTCCTTTCCGACTCGGAAGATGCGTTTACAACATAACCGCCCGGACACATACAAAATGAATATACGCCACGCCCATTCGGAAAATTCGAGGTCACTTTGTACGGTGCTGCCGGTAGCTTTGGTCCGTTCCAGTCTCCATACATTGCCTGATCAATCATCTTCTGTGGGTGTTCTACACGAAATCCGACGGCAAAATTCTTTGCTTCCATCGGAATGGCTTTCTGTTCTAACATTTCAAACGTGTCTCTTGCACTGTGTCCCAATGCGAGAATTACAACATCCGTTGGAATGTTTTCTTTTTCTGTGACAATTGCTTTTAGCCGGCCTTTTTCAATTACAAGATCCGTCATCTGGTTTTCAAAAAGGAAAGTTGCACCTTTTGCCTCCAGATAGGTACGCATGTTGGCAATTACTTTGGATAAAATGTCGGTACCTATATGAGGTTTATTGTCATAAAGAATTTCCGAAGGAGCACCAAATTTGACAAATGTACGCAGTACATAGCGGTTTCTTCCCGTAGGATCTTTGACAACTGAATTTAATTTTCCATCAGAAAATGTACCGGCACCACCTTCGCCGAACTGTACATTGGATTCCGGGAGCAATCTACCTGTCTGCCAGAATTGTTCGACATCTTTTTGACGCTCCTGTACTTTTTTTCCTCGTTCTAGCACGATTGGCTGATAACCTGCTTCTGTCAGCTGATATGCCGCAAAAAGCCCTGCAGGTCCTGTGCCTACAATGACTGGACGAGCCGATAGGTTTTCTTCTCCACTGACCGGAAACTGATATTCACTTTCTGTTACTGCAGAGACCGATGACTGATGAATTTTCTTTTTTACTTTTGGTTCATTGTGTACGGTTACATGTACTGTATACACGTAAAACAGTTCCGTTTTTTTTCTTGCGTCAAGAGATTTTTTTATAATTTCATATGTAAAGGATTCTGTTTTAGGTAAATTTAAAATTTTTCTGATTTTTTTCTCTAACTGTTGTTCATTTTGCCCAACCGGCAATTTTATTTGATTTATTTTAAGCATTCTCACTCCATTATGATACGGAACATCCGGCTACATATCCGCTGGACCATGCCCATTGCAGATTATAACCACCACAAATCCCATCTACATCAAGAATTTCTCCGGCAAAATACAGACCGGATAGTAATCTTGACTCCAGTGTCTTTTCATTGATTTCTTCCGTGCGGATGCCTCCTGTGCAGACCTGAGCAAATTCGAAATCCCGAACTTTCTCCAATGTCACCGGATAATCATGAATTCCGGCAGATAATCGTTCCAGTTTTTCTAACGAAATATTTTTCAAAGGCTCATCAGAACGGATTCCTGCGTATTTCAGAAGAACTGGTATCAGTTTTTGATTCAAAAGACCGCAGAGAAGCCGGTCAGCGTTCTCATCCGTTTCACATTTTCCTATTCGCATAGCAAATTCCGTGTTTAACGTTTCCAATGATATATCCGGTAGAAAATCGATTACTACAGTAACCGATTTCTTCTCATAAAGTGCACGGACTGCAGGACTGCTGATCTGGAAAACCGGAATACCAGATATTCCATAATCCGCCAATTGCAGCTCCCCCTGCTCCGTCGCCGCAGTATTTCCATCAATTTTCAATGTCAGGTTCGCGTCACAACGCACCCCTGCCACTTTTGAAAACTGCATTCCTTTTGCATAAAAGCCACATAAAGCAGGAAGAACCGGTACAAATCGATGTCCCAACTCTTTGATTAACGAAAACATAGAACCGTCGCTTCCAAGTTTTGGCGCAGCCAAAAGCCCCGATGCAATAATCACATTCCGGCAGGTATAGGATGTTTGGACAGTTTTGATCCGGAACCCGTACTTATCCGGAAAAAGATCCAAAACTTCCTGTTCCAGATAAACAGGAACCTGCAAACGGTCCAGTTCATGCTTTAATGCTTCCGCAACGGAGGCTGCCTGTCCAGAGTTTGGATAATAATATCCGTTTTTCTCTTTTGGCCATATGCCAATCTCATGAAAAAAGGAAAGCGCCTCTTCTTTCGAAAAACGGCTCAGGACCGACTGTATCAATTGTATATTTCCATGAAAACAGGATGTGTCCATATTGTTATTGGTAAAATTGCATTTTCCATTACCTGTTGCAAGAATTTTCTTTCCCGGCTTATTCATCCGTTCAAGAATTGCTACAGATTTACCTCTTCTGGCAGCTGTGATCGCCGCCATCATACCGGAGGCACCGGCTCCGATAACAATGACATCCAGTAGTTTTGTACTTTTTTTACTCATATGTTAAGCTCCTTGAAACCAATAAAGTATTTTAACATATCACCAAAAATCTTTCAATATACCGAAAGTTTCCTTAACTGGAATAACTTTCCAGAAAATCATACAGATCCGCCTCTGTAAAAAAGCCAATTCCATCTTCTGCTTTCTGCTGCAATGATTCAGAAAGCGATTTAACCGAAATTCCGGTTTCAAAATATACCGTTTCACCATCGGAACAATACACAACAAGTTTCTGTTCTGTTGCTTTTACTAAATACGCATAGTGAATATTGTCTGTATTCGCTGGCAATACAGCTTCCGTTTCTTCCGTCACTTCCAGCGTTTCTGTTTCTTTTGGCATGGTTTCTTTCTTATCATTTGTAAATAAAATGATAAGAACAATGACTGCGATTAATACAATAATGCAGATACTTATTTTTCGTTTCATTTCATCACCCCAAATAAGTATCTGCATTTTATTCTGGAATATTCATCCAGTTTTATTTTTTTATAATTAGTTACCTGATTTTAAAATATCTATCGTAATAAACACAGTTTCTTTGCGATACGGACCAAAAGAGCTCCTTTCGGGAATCTTAAAATTTCTTCTTCAGTCAGTCCTTTGAACAAAAGCAACGTAACTGCATATACGATTGCTGCAATCATAATTGCAAGAATCGTCGAAATTGCATTTGATTTCAGTAATGCATAACAGCCATGATAGAACAGCCAGGTAACAATTCCCATGATTACAGAGGCCAGTGCCGGAATTGCAAATGTCTTGATCACTTCCTGCTTATAGCCACTATACTTACGGATTGCCATGGAATTCATCACACACATCATCAGCGCAAAAAACATATTGGCAATTACAACTGCATAAATCTTCAAATGGAAGAAAAGCATCAGTATCACCAGAAGAATCACATGCGCAACAAGTGAGATGGCAGCATTGGTTACCGGAATTCTCATACGGTTAATTCCCTGTAACAGACCATTTGACAAGGTAGACATTGCGTAAAAGACAACTGCAAACGCACCGACATACATCATCATTGCAGCCATAGGCGCTGTCTGCGCTGTGCCTGGAAACAATAATCTGAAAATTGGTTCTCCAAGTACTGCAAGACCAATCGCACATGGAAATGCAATTACCATAACAAAACGCATCGCTGCATTGATCTGGGTTCGTACACTCTCCATATCATTTTCAGCAAACGATGCGGTAAGGGTAGGTACAGAAGATGCCGCCATCGCTGACGCAATGGAAATTGGTACATTGATCAAAAGTTTGTATTTTCCTGAGAAAACCCCCCACCATGTATCAATTTGCACATCACTGTATCCCTGAAGCAAAGCGACATTCTTGAAAATACCTTGATCAATGATTCCGCTGATATTGTAAACTGTTGTACTTAGCAAAACCGGAATGATCGTCACAATAAGGATTTTCATTGTGTAAGAAAAAGAATCTACATGCACATTGCGTTCTCTCCGCATTCTGCGTTTAAATATATGCATATAGGTAAAGAACACAAACAGGACAAATAATAATCCTGCGACTGCTCCAAGATTTGTTCCGAGTGTACCGCCGGCTGCACCGTATGCCGCACCATAATGTTCCGGATCACCAAGTACCGCTCCGATACGCTTTCCATATCTGGTCAGCACATACGCAGCCCAGATACTGATAATGGCATTGACGATCTGTTCGATAATCTGTGAAATTGCACTCGGCATCATAGTGCCAAGTCCCTGAAAGAATCCTCGCAAAACACCAAGAACTGCGACAACAACCAGTGCCGGTCCGAGTATTTTTAATGCGAATACACTATATGGTGTTTTCAAAAGTGTTGCTGTAAAGAACTCAGCTCCAAAATAAACAACTAGTGCCGCTATGGAACCAACAACCAACGCAAAAGTAAGCGCACCTTTCAAGACCTGATATGCGGTATTGTATTGTCCTTTGGCAACTTTTGCAGATACCGTCTTGGATACTGCAAGCGGCAGACTGTACGATGAAATAATCAATATAACATTATAAATATCAAATGCGCAACTGTAATATCCGTTTCCAATATCTCCAAGAATACTGTTCATCGGAATACGATATACCAGACCGATGATTCGGCTTATGATTGATGCAACTGCAAGGATTGAACCCTGTACAAGAAAATTTGTTCCATTTTTCTTTGATTTACCCATTTTTTAACCTCAACAACCTGAATCCCAGGTGTTTTACTTTTATTTTTGAAATTCTTCTGCCGTATGATAGATTAGATTCTGGCTGACACGAGAGTTCTCTACAATTTCTACCCAGGTTTTACCCGGATTAAGAATGATTTCCTTTCCATTCTCATCAAAATACTGTGTCTTAGCGCTTGCTGATGCCCGCGACCAAGTGATGTCGATTGCCTTACCATTGGTAATATACTTTCCTGTTCCACCAGACTGATAATTGATATCAAGTGTTCCGTTTTTAGAATCCTTTAATGAGCTGGCACAATTCTGGAGAATAATATTCTTGACGGCAAGCTGTTTGCCTGTTGCTCCGTCGACCTGCTTATCTCCAAATTCGTAACGATAATACAGCCCATCTTTTTTATTGTACAAAAACCATGGCTTTGCGTCAACATAATACATTTTCACAACTGCTGCATCTTCTCCATTTTCAAGCATATTTGGCGCATCTTCCGTCGTAAATTGATAATGTGGTGTATAATCTTCCGGAAGCGAGGATGTATAACCATAATTTTTAATTGCCACAGCCAGGTTTTGACCTGTTGTATACAGATTGTGTGGTGCTCTGCGGCTGTTATCACGATAATAGTATCCGCCGCCTTTGCCGGTAATGCCATCCACATTGTCAATAAAAGAACTGTTGAGCACATCCAAAGCATACTTGCTTTCGCCGGCATGGAAATAGACAGCATCAAATTCTTTTGCAAAATAAACATAATACAAACGACAGCTTCTTACATTTCCTACTTTTTCGAGTGATTCAAAATCTTGATAAATTGCCATCATCCGGGTAATTCCACCTTCTACCGGACATTCATAAATCACATCCGCATTGCTGACACCATACTGTGGAAGTGTCACATGTGTATTTTCCGTCATAACTGCAACCGGTCTTTTCCATGCCAGTTTTTCATCGATCCATTCGCCGGTATAAAAGCTGCGCACTTCACCTTCGTGTGTTGGCTCGCTCTCCTGCGTCTCAGTTTCAGCTACAGGAAGTGCCTCTGTCTGTATCTGTGTCTCCGGCTGCGCTGTCTGTTTGTCTTTCTTCTTACATCCGGTCAATGCAAGGACAGACATTGCCAAAAGTACAGCATATATCATTTTACGTTTCATATTCTACTCCTTTATTCCTCTCGGGATATATTCATAGCTTCTAAGATTTCTCTTTGCTTTGGTTCCATGATTGCCGCATCTTCCGGTGTCATATGGTCGTAACCAAACAAGTGAAGCATGCTGTGTACGATCAGAAAAGCAAATTCTCTTTTTTCACTGTGTCCATATGCCTTTGCCTGTTCCTGTACTTTTTCTACAGAAATAATAATATCCCCAAGCATGGCTTCTCCAGTGTCCGGATTAAAATCATCATCACTTTCCGCATCCAAAAAAGTAAAATTCCCGGCTTTCTCATAAGAAAGCATAGGAAAACTCAACACATCCGTCGGACGATCAATCTGACGGTATTCTTTGTTGATCATATGAATGCCATCGTTATCTGTAAGCGTAAGATTTACTTCCGCCTCATATGGGAAATTTTCATGTGTAATACAGAAATTTACAACTTCTTCCGCAAGGGAAGCGTATGGAAATGCAAAAGGTACGTTACACTCTTCTTCTAAATAAAAACTCAACGCAGAAGTTCCTCCTTTGTCAAAAACTGTCTGATCTTCAAAAACTGATTCATACTCATCCCACAATGATCATAAATTCCACTGGAAGAATATTCATTTAATGTCTGATTGATCAGAATTTCATGGTTCCATTCACTTTTTTCAAAGCCGTCATTTATTTTTTCCAGCTTGATCACAAGCGCATCTACCATATGCACAAGTGCGGATTCCGGTATAGACGGCAATTGTTCCTCCCCGTAGTATTCCTGAAGAATTTTCATCAGTTCTTCAGGAAAACAGAGGCTTTTTGCTTTTTTTACACCCTCTTCCACATATGGATCGCCAATCCACTGGCCCATACGGTAATAAAACCCCCCTGCCAGGCAGAGATGCTCATTGTATCCTACAGCTTTCGCGCAGCGGCTTGCAATATCTGAAACTTTACGTGCATGTTCGTATTCTACCTTGGAAAAATCTTTTAACGCTTTTACCTCCGAATAATCATCGGAAACAATATCCATAAAAAGGTTGTCCTTCTCTTTTTGCGCCCCATCCCATAACCAGCGGAACATAAACAGGCAGCACAACGCAGTTACAACGCCATTGATTGCACCGTAAATGTATATTTGTTTATTGAACTCTTTATACGCCATATAGTAAGAAATGCCGGGAATAATTATATTCAAGCAAAATGCCAGGATTGAAATCCAGACACGATATTCCTTTTTCCGCAAAGCTTGTGCCAGCACGGAGGCTAAAAGCGTCAGCATGCAAAAGCACAGCAAAGCATAGAAACTGTTACCAGAAGAAATACTGAGTAACAAATCAAAAAAGATACCTACTGTTACAGCAATTCCATTACTGCTGACAGCCAGAATCAATATTGGAATCAACATGACCGGCCGAAACAGTTCTGGGAGAAATGTCATTGCAAATGTAAGTATACAGCAGATAAAATATGCAAACGCCAGCCGGATAAAGCTTGTCTGCGGATTATTTACCAGCCATCCGATGCACCGTTCAAATTCCAACTGAAAGAAGAATAACATAAGAAAAACAACGTCCAACAGGAATAAACACAACCATTCATCTATAAAAAAGTGATTTTGTGCACATAAAACAGCGGTCATTCCAAATGTCGCAATTACTATGGCAATCAGTGACAGGACACGGTACAGATTCATATGTTCTTTACAAACCGGGTTATTTTTGTCTTCCATCATTCTTCCTGCCTGCTCTTACGTTTTTTCGATTCGTCTTGTTCGACTGCTTTTTCTCATAGTCATCGTATGCCTGTACAATACGCTGTACGAGCGGATGACGCACAACATCTTTGCTTGTAAGCTCACAAATTCCAATATCCTCGATATTTTTAAGTACACGAAGTGCAACATCCAGTCCAGATTTTGCACCCGGAGCCAGATCCTTCTGTGTGGCATCTCCGGTAATGACCGCCTTTGAGCCAAAACCGATTCGGGTCAGGAACATTTTCATCTGTGCCGGTGTCGTATTCTGTGCCTCATCAAGAATAATAAATGCATTATCCAATGTACGACCACGCATATAGGCAAGCGGTGCTACTTCAATCAATCCCTTTTCCATGTTTTTCTGAAAACTCTCTGCGCCCATAATCTGATACAACGCATCATAAAGCGGCCGCAGATAAGGATCTACTTTGCTCTGCAGATCCCCCGGAAGGAATCCGAGCTTTTCTCCCGCCTCAATTGCCGGGCGCGTAAGTATGATACGGCTTACTTCTTCATTTTTAAAGGCCGTGATTGCCATCGCCATTGCAAGATAAGTTTTTCCAGTTCCTGCCGGTCCCATTCCGAAAACGACCATTTTCTTGCGGATATTGTCCACATAGTCTTTCTGACCGATTGTCTTTGGCTTCACCGGCTTGCCATTTATTGTATGGCAGATAATATCTTTATCAATTTCTACCATCTGGCTTCCCTTGTGTTCCTGAAGCAGTGCCAATGCATAATTCACATTCTGTTCAGCAATGACATTTCCTCTTTTTGAAAGCTCATGCAGCTGATTAAAGACTTCTGCTGCACCATTGGCTGCGGATTCATTTCCGATAATCTTTATCTGATCATCCCGAACAATCACGGTAACACCAAGTGTCCTCTCTATTTTTTTAATGTTGGCATCAAACTGACCAAATACATTGGCCATATGCTCCGTTGGAATACGGAGTGATACTTCATTTAAACTCATTCATTATTTCCTTCCCTCGACGTCTGTACTTCATCCTGTTCTTTTTTTGGCTCCGCAGAAATAGTTTTCATTTCTGTCGGAGCAGTCTGGGTAATATCTTCACAGGCTTTAATTTTTCCGTAGACGTGATATTTTTTATCTATCTTTTCAATCATAACATTTTTGTCAATAATTGAAACCCCATTTTCTTCCAATTTATTAAGAAATTGTTCCAGATTTTGAATTGCTATGTTTTTTGCAGAATCCATGGATACATTAATCTTTTCTTTTTCCTGTTCATATTCGGTGATTTTTCCAATATAGACCGGAAGATAAAAATTCTGCATCAGGCACAACTGTTTCATATCTTCTATGGATTCAGAAGTGGAAAAAGCTGCATGAATATCCGGTGTGACAATTTGGCGGTTCAACATACGGACACAATATTTCGTATGCGTACGTCCTGTCTGTTTGGAAAGAATCTGCTCCTCGGGAATCCAGTTCTCATAGTCATACACAACTTCTCCAATGACGTCTGCATCTGCATTCTGATAAAAATATTCTTTTACCTCACCATTATCATCTAAAATCTCCTGTCTCGCACATACCAGAACATCCCCTGCTTTTACTTTGTCTTTTGCTTTGACAACGGGTATTCCGCTTCTTGTAATAATCGAGGAAACCGTTGCCTCCTGTTTGGCAACAAGATCCGTATATTCATCCGTCTCTTTCGGCTCAGCCCGATCCGAAGCGATTTTTTCCTGCACGCATACAACCAGTTTTGTGCCTTCTTCATAAACACTCGCCCAGATAATAGAATCAAAGTCTTTCCGGAGTTCTAACTCCATGACATCATTATCGATATTGTTCTTTGGTGTGCCATAAGAAATATCGTGTTCACCAAGATATGTCAGCAATGTTTCCTCTCCAATAGACGCATTCCCGATAATTTCAATTCGCCAGATGCGGGTAGAAAGAACGCCTGTAAAAATAAGCATAGCTGCCAATATTGTAAAAAAGATCTTGCGTTTACGATAGCGGAAGACTAGAAAAGGCATGCCTTTTCGCAAAACAATCCGCAATCGTACTCGCGTCTTACGCAAAAACGAGTGTAATTTGTAAATGTCTTTCAGATCAATACAGCACTTCACATGCTGCGCGTCCACACAAACGACATTCCAGAAATCTATCCCTTGCTTGCTGCACAGGTTTAAGAATCGCATGACTTCTCTGCCATATAATTCTATTTGAAGCCAACCTCTTACGAACCGATAAAACCATTGAATCATAACAGAAACCGAACACCTTCCACGTATCCTGTAATTTCAAGAATATCCTGTGTAAAACGCGGGATCATTAATTCCCTTCCTGTAATTTCGATTCCATAGGAGCAGGAAGCAACAACGATTGTCTCATGACTGTATCGGATGATTCCACGATGATTGGTAATGCAGAGCATCCGGTTCCCGTCCATGGAAAGGAGCGGCATCCCAAGAAACAGATCTTTTGGTAATTCAAGCTCCTCTACCATACGTTCGGTCTTCAGTTTTGAATGATTCGGATTCGATTTATGGCTTTTCATACTTAACTATATGAAAAAACAGTCTGTCCTATGCGCATCCTTATTTATGATAAGGTTCGTGATTCATAATACGGTATGAACGGTAAATCTGCTCTAATAAAATTACCCGCATCAACTGATGTGGAAATGTCATTTTGGAAAAGCTCAAATGAAAATTTGCTCTCTTTAACACTTGATCAGAAAGTCCAAGGGAACCACCGATTACGAAATAGATATGGCTGGTTCCAAGAACACCAAGTTTTTCAATCTTTTCCGAGAGTTCCACTGAATCAAACATTTTTCCATTGATGGCAAGGGCAATCACATAACCATCCTCCCGAATCGATTTTAAAATGCGTTCCCCTTCTTTTTGTTTTACAATTGCAATCTCATTTTCCGTTGCCTGTTCCTTGGTTTTTTCGTCAGCAACTTCTATGATATTCAAGTTACAATAACGGCTCAGGCGCTTTACATATTCTGCAATTGCCTGCGTATAAAATTTTTCTTTTATTTTTCCTACACATACAATACTAATTTTCATTCTACTATTCTACTATATATTTGTCTTCTTTGACAAGTTTTTACAAAATTTAGACATATGGTATGTAAATTTTCATACTAAAATGGTATAATAACCAAAAAGCAGACATGCTACATACTATTTATTTTGCGAGGTAAGGAATCTTGAAAGAATTACAGGAAAGAATCAAAAAAGATGGCAACGCAATCAACGAGGACATCTTAAAGGTAGACAGTTTTATCAATCATCAGGTAGACCCTGAACTAATGGCACATATTGGAGAAGAATTTGCCAATCATTTTAAAAATCGTGGAATTACAAAGATTGCAACAATTGAAAGTTCTGGTATCGCTCCGGCACTGATGACAGCACAGAGTATGGGACTTCCGCTCATCATTTTAAAGAAGCAGCCATCCAAGGTATTAAATGATCATCTGTTCCAAACAGAAGTTACATCTTTTACCAAAGGAACCAGCTATGAGCTGACACTTTCATCAAAATATATTTCAGAAAATGATCATGTACTGATCATAGATGACTTTCTTGCGAACGGAGAAGCCGCAACAGGTGCGATTCGTCTTCTTCGTAAAGCACATGCCACAATCGGCGGAATCGGAATTCTTATCGAAAAATCATTTCAACCTGGTCATGAGAAACTTGTATCACAGGGATTTGATGTATATTCACTTGCAAGAATCAGTCATCTCGCAGAAAACGAAATTGAGTTTATTGAAGAATAAATATGATCCAAAAAAGAACCGACAAATTGCTGTCGGTTCTTTTCTTGTCTTCAACTACTCATCCAAAGCATCTTCTGCTTCTGCATCCTCATTATTTTCATAATCTTCTGCATAATAAATAAAATTGCCACGATATACTTCTGATGACAAATGTGTCTTATTATCAATCATAATAACCGATAACACATTATTTCCTTCCGGAATTGTAAGCGGACCGGCATAGCGGCTGCTTGCAGATGTTGGTGTCGAGCCATCCCATGTATAATATGCGCTGCATCCGTCTGGAACTGTAACTGAAACGGTTGTCTCCACACCAAAATCACCACCATCCGGTGTAACGATTGGAATATCCGGTGCCGGAATTTTAATCTGATACTGATTTGTTACTACATCACTGTACAAATTCTTGTCATTCATACACACCGCTTTGATCACATACGTATGATTGTTTTCCCCAAGTGGAATTGGATTTGTATACATTAGTCCCTTTTCCATCGGATCGGATCCATCTGTTGTATAAAAGACAGAATCACCAGCATCCGATGATAACATGAGTGTCTGTGCTACATCATATACACCAGATTCAATACTGAATTTTGGTTTCTGTACCTGATAGTCCGTAAACAGATCTGCAAGACTAGTATCCACCGCATCAGATAATTCTATGATGGCATCATAATTTTTCTGTTTTTCATAGATTGCAATCAGTCCTTTACAAGCCTCTCTATTCGCTGAGTCGATTTTTAAAACTTCCTGATACAACACGAGCGCGGCATCATCATTCTTTTGTTTTTCATAAATTCCAGCAAGAATCAGACGAACTTCTATATTGTTCTTGTCAAGTGATAATGCATTTTCGTAATAAGTAATTGTATCATTCATATTTCCCTTTTTATAAGCTTCCTCTGCCAAACTTACCTGATAATCAAATGAGTTTGCATGCTTTTTTTGAATTCCTGCGCCCACAAGTACAAGAACAAGAACAAGCACACAGATTACCGCGATGACACCTCCAATAACCATCATCTGCTTCTTTTTCTGTTTTTGATTTGCTCCTTTTCCAGAAGGTTGTACGGTTGATGTCACAGAAGCCGTTTTTTTCTTGATGTCTGTCGTTGCCGTTTTCTTCTGGTTCTCCTGTGCAAGCACTTCTTTCAGGTAATCATCGTCATATACGTTATAGTCAGGTACAATCTGTACCGCTTTCCCGCATGCCGGGCAAAAAAGTTCGCCTTCCGCAAGCTCTTTACCACAATAGATACATTTCATAAATATCCCCTTATTTTATGAATATAATTTCATTGCCTCTACACAGTTATGCATCAGCATAGCAATTGTCATTGGTCCAACGCCACCCGGAACCGGAGTAATGTAAGATGCTTTCGGTTCTACTTCATCGTATTTCACATCTCCGCAAAGTTTGTTGTTTTCATCACGGTGAATTCCTACATCAATAACGACCGCTCCATCTTTTATATAATCTGCGCCGATGAACTGTGGCTTGCCGATCGCAACAATTAAAATATCTGCTTCACGACAGATTTCTTTAATATTTTTTGTTCTGGAATGACAGATGGTAACAGTTGCATTCTCACGCAGCATAAGTAAAGACATCGGTTTGCCGACGATATTACTGCGTCCAATCACGACACAATGTTTTCCTTCAATTTCAATATTGCTTCGTTTTAACAATTGAATAATGCCCGCTGGGGTACAGGAAACAAAGCCCTGCTCTCCGATCACGAGTGCGCCTACATTCTGCGGATGGAATCCATCCACATCCTTCTTCGGTGAAATTGCCTTAACGACTTTGTCTTCATTGATATGCTTTGGTAAAGGAAGCTGACATAAAATGCCATGGACCTGTGGGTCTGCATTCAGTTTCTCAATCAAAGCCAGTAACTCTTCTTCGGTTGTCTCTTCTGGCAATTCATAAGCTAATGATTCAATACCAATATAGGCACATGCCTTCTTTTTGTTTCCTACATATACGGAAGAAGCCGGATCATCTCCTACCTGAATCACTGCCAGACAACATTTGCGTCCCTGACTGGCGAGTTCTGCCACTTCCTGCTTTAATTCTTCTTTGATATCCTTAGAAATCTGTTTTCCGTCAATTATCTTTGCCATATCTTATTCTCTCCTTAGAAAAGACCTGTGATAACACCGTCATCATTCACATCGATCTGATATGCTGCCGGCTTCTTTGGAAGTCCCGGCATAGTCATGATTGCTCCATTGATGGCTACAACAAAGCCTGCTCCGGCAGAAACATATACTTCACGGACATTAATCTTAAATCCAGTTGGACGACCAAGTTTCTTTGCGTCATCAGAAAGTGAATACTGTGTCTTTGCCATACATACCGGGAATTTGTCCATTCCAAGATCTGTGATTCTCTTTAATTCACGTTCTGCAGCAGGTGCATATGTAACACCATCTGCGCCATAAATTTCTTTTGCAACTTTTTCAATCTTTTCCTTTATCGATAAGTCATCTTCATATAAAGGCTTAAAGTTGCTCTTCTTTATCTCTAATGTTTCTAATACTTTGTTTGCAAGTGCGACACCGCCTTCGCCGCCTTTTTCCCATACTTCTGCAAGTGCAAATTCACAATCTCTGTCTTTGCAGAATTTTTCGACAAATGCAGTCTCTTCATCCGTATCAGTAACAAAAGAATTTAATGTTACTACAACCGGAACTCCAAATTTCTGAAGATTTTCAATATGTTTTTCCAAATTTACGATGCCCTTCTTTAAAGCTTCAAGATTTGGAGCGGAAAGTTCATCCTTCGGTACACCACCATTGTATTTTAATGCACGGATCGTTGCCACAAGTACAACCGCATCCGGCTTAAGTCCTGCTTTGCGGCACTTGATGTCAAAGAATTTTTCCGCACCAAGGTCAGCACCAAATCCAGCTTCTGTAATGACATAATCCGCAAGTTTTAAAGCAGTACAGGTTGCACGTACACTGTTGCATCCGTGTGCGATATTTGCAAACGGTCCGCCATGAACAAATGCCGGTGTGTGCTCCAGTGTCTGGATCAAATTCGGCTTTAATGCATCTTTCAATAAAGCAGCCATAGATCCGGTTGCTTGTAAGTCATCTGCAGTCACTGGTTTGCCATCAAAAGTATAGGCAACAATAATTCTTCCAAGACGACGCTTCAGATCATTCATATCTACTGCCAGGCATAAGATTGCCATTATTTCAGAAGCTACTGTAATTACGAAATGATCTTCACGCACCATTCCATCCATTTTGTTACCCAAACCAACAACTACATTACGCAGAACACGGTCATTCATATCAAGGCAACGTTTCCATACAATCTGTCTTGGATCGATACCAAGTTCATTGCCTTGCTGGATATGATTATCCAAAAGAGCGGCAAGTAAGTTATTTGCTGACGTAATAGCATGAAAATCTCCAGTAAAATGAAGATTCAGATCTTCCATCGGTACAACCTGAGAGTATCCACCTCCTGCGGCTCCACCTTTGATACCAAAACATGGTCCAAGGGAAGGCTCACGTAAAGCGATGATTGCTTTCTTTCCAAGCTTACCAAATGCCTGTCCCAGACCGACCGTAATGGTTGTCTTTCCCTCTCCTGCCGGAGTTGGGTTAATTGCAGTAACAAGAATCAGTTTTCCATCCGGGTTGTTTTTGCTTCGCTCAATTAACTCATCAGAAATCTTTGCTTTGTATTTCCCATATAATTCAATATCATCCTCTGCAATACCAATAGATGCTGCTACCTCTTTGATTGGCTGCATAGTTGCTTCCTGCGCAATTTGAATATCACTTTTCATAATTTTTCCTCCTTAATGCCTAATATGTATTATGAAATAAATCAAATAAATACCTGTCATTTTTCTGCCAAAAGCTGGCATAATCTATATTCCACAGAATATATCATACCCAATGTTATGGATTCTCGTCAATATAAGTTTCATATTCCTCTTTTGTCATCAATACCTTTCGTGGCTTTGTGCCCTCTTCCGGTCCGACGATTCCTGCTTCTTCCAGCTGATCCATAATGCGAGCGGCACGGTTAAAACCGACCTTTAAATATCTTTGCAGCATGCCGATCGATGCCTTTTCCTTATCGACAATAATTTTTGCCGCCTCAGAAAAATAAGAATCTTTTCCATCATCTGCATTATCATTATCGGAAATTGTAACACTTCCATTACCTCCAGAAGACTGCAGATCATCCATCTTTTTCTGTACATGGTCACTATATTGTGCCGGAGCATTATTTTGTGTGATAAATTCTACAACTGCTGAAACTTCTTCATCCGAAACAAAAGCGCCTTGCACACGCACTGGTTTTGGTGATCCCTGTGGATCGAACAGCATATCACCTTTTCCAAGGAGTTTCTCGGCACCATTCATATCAAGAATGGTACGTGAATCCACACCAGATGTAACTGCAAAGGCAATGCGGCTTGGCATATTTGCTTTAATCAGACCTGTAATAACATTTACGGACGGACGCTGTGTAGCAATCACAAGATGGATACCGGCAGCTCGCGCCAGCTGTGCCAGACGACAGATTGCCTGTTCCACATCGTTCGAGGCAACCATCATCAAATCTGCAAGTTCGTCCACGATAATGACAATCTGAGGCATCTTCTGTGGACGTTCCTGGCCTTCCGGCACTTCAATGGAATCCACTTTTGCATTGTATCCATTAATTTCACGTACATTTGCTTCTGCAAATTTTTCGTAACGTTCTGTCATTTCTGCAACAGCCCAATTTAAAGCACCTGCTGCTTTCTTCGGATCAGTAACAACTGGAATCATCAAATGAGGAATTCCATTGTATACACTTAGTTCCACGACTTTCGGGTCAATCATCAAAAGTTTCACTTCATTCGGGTCCGCTTTGTAAAGAATACTCATGATAATCGTATTGATACATACGGATTTACCGGATCCGGTTGCTCCTGCAATCAGAAGATGTGGCATCTTTGCAATATCTGCAACTTTTGTTTTTCCGGAGATATCTTTTCCTACTGCAAAACTTATTTTTGACTTTGATTCTTGGAATTCTTTGGAATCAATAAGATCACGGAATGCCACCATAACATTCTCTTTGTTTGGTACTTCAATTCCAACTGCTGCTTTTCCAGGAATCGGTGCCTCAATTCGAATGTCAGCCGCTGCGAGGTTTAACTTGATATCATCTGCAAGTCCAACGATTTTGCTGACTTTTACGCCCATCTCCGGCTGGATTTCATACCGTGTGACAGCCGGACCGCAGCTGATATTTGTCACAGTTACATTGACTCCGAACGTTTTCAATGTCTGTTGCAGCTTGTTTGCGGTCTCGCGCAGCTGACTTTCTGTATTTGCAGATTTTTTACCGGATCCTGCTTTCAGAAGATCAATCGGCGGATATACATATTTGTGTTCCAACGGCTGCATCTGTTCCATTTCCTGTACAACATCTGCAATACCGTCAGATACTTCCGCCTCGGATGGTTTCACTTTTTTCTTTACGGCTTTCACAGCCGGCTGCTCCTGCAAAGGTGTTGGAGATTCCACTTTTTCCTTTGCGGAAACAGACGGAATTTCTTCTTTTGCCAAAGAAACATCATCCTCCACAAAATCTCCAGAGATCACAGGCTCTGCCGGTGGAAAAATCTCCCCTGCAAAAACAGGTTCCACTTTTGAAATATCATTGGCAAAGACCTCATGTGGATCTGCGGAAAGAGCGATCTTGTCTGCCTTTTTAACCTTTGGCAATTCCTGGGTATCTGTAATTTCACCTAACTCATCCGACTTTTTGTTTTTGGACTTTTTCCCTTCAATCTTGGTATCGATTGAAACACCGGAAACTTTATGGTCCATGCGCCTGTTCTGGCGTTCCTGAGCTTTATATTCACGATACTCCTTATAACGTTCATTGTTTTCCTTCGCGGATTCGTATACTTTCTGGCCTCCTTTTTGCATGCCTTTCAATGCAGATTTTTCCGTGATAAGCACCAGACAGACAATCAGCACAATAATATCTATAATGTAGGAACCAATAAAGCCAAATGCTTTCACAAAATAAAAGGCTAGAAAGCCTCCGATAATTCCACCACCATTCTTTCGATCTGAGCAGTAAGTAAACGCCTGTATCGGATCTAATACTTCGCCACTACTGATTGCCAGAGACATAAACATACACATAAATACTGCAAAAACAGTTCCAGCAACCAATTTGACGGAGGCATGCATATTTCCTTTATTAGAAACAGCAAAAAAGCTGCCTACTAACAATAAAACCGGCAATACATATGCCATAAGTCCAAAAAGTCCGAAGAGGACATGACTGACTCCACGCCCTACTACACCTCCAAAGCCTATATTACTGATAAAAAGAAGTAGCGATACTGCTACAATAATCCAGAGAATTACTTCTGTACGAAAAGCTTCGGCCTTTTCAATCTCCGCCATTCGCTCCTTTTTACCCTGTCTTTTTCTACTGTTTGTATTACTTTTATTCCGATTTCTATTATTTGATGTTTTACGGTTCCCCGTAGCCATGAAAAAACACTCCTTACGCTAACAATAAAATTTATTGTAGCATATTTTCAGTCGAATGTCATCCACTGCTTTCGAAAATCTGTTCCTTAAAAATCAGATCTTATATTACTGTTTTTTGTATCTATAAGCTGATATAATTTGGAAAAGGCATCGGAAATTCCACCTACGGCATCAATAATCCCAAGATCAACTGCCTGCTTTCCAACCAGAATCGTCCCAAGATCTTTCGTCAGCATCTGTGTGTTCATCATCATTTTTTCTACCTGCTGCGGTGTAACTGTACAGTGTGATGTAATAAATCCAATGATACGATCCTGCATTTGCTGAAAATAATCATACGTCTGTCTTGCCCCAATGACAGTACCGCTCATTCTTACCGGGTGGATTACCATAGTGCCGCTTGGGACAATCAACGAATAATCGGTGGATACGGCCAATGGGACCCCGATTGAGTGGCTTCCACCTAAGACAAGCGACACCGTTGGTTTGCTCATAGATGCTATCATTTCTGCAATGGCAAGACCGCTTTCCACATCCCCACCCATAGTATTTAATAAAAGAAGCACGCCATCAATATTGTCATCATCTTCAACTGTCGCAAGTTTCGGAAGCACATGCTCATACTTGGTTGTTTTTGATGTTGGCGGCAAACAATCATGTCCTTCAATTTCCCCGATGATCGACAACAGATAAATAACGTGTTTGTTTCTCTTTTCACCAAGTATCGCTTCTCCCATCTCAATAATCTGTTCATTTTTCCTTTCCTGTTCCTGCGTTGTTTCCTTCCCGTTACCCAAAATTTTCCTCCTTGCGGTGCAACAACCGCCATATCTTTGCAAGTTTACATGCTTTTTTACTATACAAAGAAATATACAAGGAATCTCAAGGAATTTCCTATACAGTAAAAAAGAATGGGTACATTGTACCCATTCTTATCATGTGAAAAAATATTCGATTTATTCTCCGAGAAGATAGTTATACAAACCTTCATAACGGAATTTGGATGCATTCCATGAAAAATCGTTTGCCATGCCACGATCTACGATCTGATTCCACTGGCGTTTACGATCATAGTAAATATGCTTAGAATAATTAACAACATGTAACATCTCGTCGGCATTGTAATTTGTGAACGAGAATCCATCACCACTGTTGTCATACTCATTGTATGGCTGAACTGTATCCTTCAGTCCTCCTGTCTCACGAACAATCGGAACTGTTCCATAACGAAATGAAATCAACTGTGTCAATCCGCATGGCTCGAAACGGGACGGCATCAAAAATGCGTCTGCAGCAGCATACAGTTTATGTGCCAGATCATCAGAATAGCAAATGTTCGCAGATACACGATCCGGATACTTCCATGCATAATGACGGAACATATTTTCATACTGTGGTTCACCGGTTCCGATTACCACCAACTGTGTATAATCATCTACCAGACCATCCATCACGGCATTGATCAGATCCAGTCCCTTCTGGTCTGTCAGTCGGGAAATAAGGCCGATCATGTATTTCTTCTTGTCTACAGCAAGCCCAAGTTCTTCCTGAAGTTTTTCTTTGTTCATATACTTTTTCTTACGGAAATCGTCTGGTCCGTAATTCGTATAAATCTTTGCATCCGTCTGTGGGTTGTATGTATTATAATCAATACCATTCACAATACCCTGCATATCAAAATGTCTTGCCGACAACAGACCGTTCAATCCTTCACCGTAGTAATCTGTCTGAATCTCCTGTGCATAAGAATCACTGACTGTTGTAATGTAATCTGCATATACCAGACCACCCTTTAACATATTGGCATCTTTGTTAAACTCTAACTTATCTGCCGTAAACAGATCACTGGAAAAACCGGTAAGTCCCTGCATGGTCTTTACATCCCATACACCCTGGAATCTCAAATTATGGATTGTCATAATAGACTTGATTCCCCAGAAGAACGAATCTGCCTGAAATTCATTTTTCAAATAAACAGGAATCAGACCTGCCTGCCAGTCATGACAGTGGATGATGTCCGGACGGAATCCAATAACCGGAAGCATGGAAAGAACCGCCTTATCAAAAAAGCAGAATTTCTCGATATCGTAACGCATGTCCCCATAAGGCACAAAACAGTTAAAATATTCCTGATTATCAATAAAGTAGTATGTAATACCATCCAGCTTATACTGCAAAACACCTACGTATTTGTTTGGAATATAGCTTCCACATCCCATATAAAAATGCGTTACATACTCAAACTGATTACGAAAATGTTCCGGAATGCAACTGTAATTTGGAATAACAACTCTTACATCCCAGTCCTTTGAATCAAACTCTTTTGGTAAAGCCCCACAAACATCCGCAAGTCCACCTGTTTTAATAAATGGGACACACTCGGATGCCGCAAACAAGATTTTCTTCATACCTGCCTCCTATTTCATAAACCCATCAAATATTCTATTTACTCTTCCCAATTGTGATATACTTCCTGTACATCGTCATCATCATCCAATAAATCAAGAATTCTTCCAATATTGGTGATATCAGCTTCTTCTGTAAGCGTTACATAAGTCTGTGGAATCATGCTTACTTCTGCAGATACCATAGCAATGCCCTGTTCTTCCAAAGCTTTATGTACAGCGTCGAAATCAGCCGGAGCTGTTGTAATCTCAAAGCTGTCCTCTTCTTCTGCAAAATCCTCTGCGCCAGCATCCAACGCAAGCATCATAAGATCATCTGCATCCATGTCGCATTCTTCTTTGTCAATGATAATCTGACCCTTTTCATCGAACATATAAGATACACATCCCTGTGTTCCGATGCTTCCCTGGCCCTTTGTAAATGCATTACGTACATTGGCAGCAGTACGATTCTTATTGTCTGTCAGACACTTAACAATGATAGCCGTACCACTTGGACCATATCCTTCATAAGTGGTTGTCTCATAATTTACACTGTTTCCATCTCCTGCCGCTTTCTTGATACCTCTTTCAATGGTGTCGTTTGGCATATTGTTGGCTTTTGCTTTTGCAATTACCTGTGCAAGCTTAAAGTTATTGGCTGGATCTGGACCACCATCTTTAACTGCAACTGCGATCTCACGACCGATCATGGTAAAGATTTTACCTTTTGCAGCATCATTTTTCTCCTTCTTATGCTTGATATTCGCAAATTTGGAATGTCCTGACATATTATAAATCCTCTTTTCTAATATAGTATTCTTAATAATGATTTTATCATTGTTTGTCCATTCATGCAAGGGGCACCGTTCAGGCTTCGTCTGCCTTCTCTTCACTTTTCTGCACATGAACTTCATGGATCATTTTATTTTCTACTTTAAGTATGGAAAAAACATATCCATAGGCATGAACTTCCGCTGTCTCCCCATCACTTGGAATTTTATCCAGTAGAGAAACCAAAAGTCCATTTAATGTATCAAAAGAATCTTCTTCTATCGGAAGATGCAGTGTTTCGATCACATCCGACAGGCTCGCAGAACCGTTCATCAGATAACTTCCATCCGGATTCTTGCGGATAAGCTGCTCCTCTTCGTCATGTTCATCTTCTATATTTCCAACAATCTCTTCTAAGATGTCTTCCATTGCAACCACACCGGATGTCTGTCCGTATTCGTCCACGACAATGACCATATGGCTTTTCTTCGCCTGCATCATCTTGAACAAACGGTTGATGTTCAAAGTCTCCGGAACAAAATCAACATCACAGATCAATCCTGGAATATCTTTAATGGATGTGCGGAAAACTTCGTTTCTCTGCGCAAATGCAAATGCATCTTTGATATGTAAGACACCGATAATATTATCGATGTCATTCAGGTAAACAGGATATCTTGATTTACTGTTTTCAATAATAAAAGAAACAGCATCATTGTATGAAAGTTCTCCATCAATTGCAATCAGATTTTTTCGATGTGTCATAATATCTTTGGCTTCTTTATCACCAAACTCAAAAATGTTGTGAATCATTTCTGCCTCAGAAGCTAACAACACACCTTGTTCATGCCCCTCATTTACCATCGAGATAATTTCTTCTTCTGTAACATCATCATCCTTTGATGTTTTTTTCATAAAATTGGTTATTTTTTTAAAAATATTTGTCCGGTTGGGACTGACACCTTCGTCCATAAAATATTACTCCTTCGATTGCTTCTAATAGTAAATCTTCAAAATCATACCATGGATTCTGCATTTTCGTCAAGTTATGTATACAGTTCCAGGCTGATTTCCAACGCTTTATCAATTTTGACAAGTATTTGATTATCCAGATGACATACCTTATCTTTCAATCGTTTTTTATCAATTGTACGAAGTTGTTCTAATAAAACAACCGAGTCTTTTGCGAGATCATACTTATCACAGTTGAGTTCTACATGGGTCGGCAGTTTTGCCTTATGCATCTGCGATGTGATCGCAGCACAGATCACCGTAGGACTATGCCGGTTTCCTACATTATTCTGGATAATCAGGACCGGCCGGACGCCGCCCTGTTCTGAACCTACAACAGGTCTTAAATCTGCGTAATAAACGTCTCCTCTTTGAATTACCATAATCATCACTCCATAAATTGTTATACCCGTAGTATTTCCAATTTTATCGAGCGTATGCATTTATTTTTATTTAAAGAACTGGTAGAAGCAATTTCAAAATTTTAAGCTTTCTGTGTTTCTTTCTGTCCATAATGTACTCTCGGTACACGCGGTGTGATCAGACATGCAAATTCATAATTAAACCGTCCGCTCAGTTCTCCAAGTTCTTCTAATGTAATGCAAGCATCTCCACTTTTTCCAAGCAAAGTAACTTCATCGCCTTTTTTTGCCTCCGGAATATCTGTCACATCTACCATGAGCTGATCCATACAAACTCTTCCACAAATCGGTGCTTTCTGTCCACGAATCAGTACATAACCTTTGTTTGAAAGTCCTCTCGCATAACCATCTGCGTATCCCACAGGAACAGTCGCAATTCTGCGTTTGGAAGCAGTCTCATAAATTCCGCCATAACTGATTTTTCGTCCGGCCTCTAACTCCTTTACGTATACAATCTGACTCTTTAATGACATAACCGGTTTCAAAGAAATAATATCTTTTCTTACTTCTTCTGATGGCCACAGACCATACAGTGTGATTCCGGCACGTACCATGTTCATATTTGCCTCCGGAAGTTCTACGATCCCAGCACTGTTTGAACAATGGTGAAGTGGAATCGTAACACCCACAGCCTCAGTCAATGCAATCATTTTTTTAAAACGCGCAATCTGTTCATGAGTAGGCCCTTTATCTAGCTCATCCGCCTGTGCAAAATGAGTAAATATACCTTCTATACATATATTCGGCAAAGCTGCGATCTGTGCAATAATGTTAGCATTTTCTTCTGAAACCTGAAAACCAATCCGGCTCATTCCTGTATCTACAGCAATATGGATATAACATGTCTTGTTTCTTTGAACTGCTAAATCCGACAGATCTTTTGCCACATCATATTCGCAGACCGTTGCGCGGATCTCCTCCTCAATAATTTTCGGATACTGATGTGGAAAGCTGATTCCAAGTATCAGCATCGGTTTTTTGCATCCGTGCTCCCGCAATTCTTCTGCTTCTTCTGCCGTAGCAACCGCATATCCCCATAAATATGGCAAATCCTCAATTGCATTTGCAATCTCTAGTGCTCCGTGACCATAACCATCTGCTTTAACGACTGCAACAATCTTTGTATCTTTATCAATGTTCTTGTGCATTGATTCCATATTATAACGAACAGCATCTAAATCGATGCCTGCATAAACACGATATTTTTCCATTTTATTCCACCTGCTTTATATTTATTCTGATTCTATCGGATTTCTGTTGAAAACCCGAGTGATTCCCCATAAAATATCTGACGCCATCATACTTGTAGCACTGTATTGATTTTTTGCTGCATCTCCTGCAAGACCATGCAAGAATACGCCAAAAGCTGCTGCGTCTTCTTCTGAAAGTCCCTGCGCAAGAAGTGCTCCGATCATTCCAGCAAGAACATCTCCGCTTCCGGCAGTTGCCATGCCATTGTTTCCAGACATATTAAAATATGTGAGACCATGCGGAACTGCCGTTATTGTACGAAAATCCTTAAGTACACAGATGACATTATATTTTTCTGCAAAATCTTTTGCTGCTTTTATCATATTTTTCTGAATGTCTGCAACCGTCTCTCCTGTTAATCGTGACATTTCACCGAGATGTGGAGTCACAACAACATGTTTCTTATACAATAACCATTCTGGATTTTTTGAAACGATATTCAATCCGTCTGCATCAATGATGAGAGGTCCTTCATAATGCTTTAGTGTTATTTCCACCAGCCGTTTAGCAGAGGTTTCCAAGCCAATCCCTGGTCCTAAGACAACGGCATCCGCCCATTGTAATTGATCGAGCAAAAGTTTTTCCTCAAATCCATCGTTATAAGTAATAAGAACCGCCTCCGAAACTGCTGTCTGTATGGTCTGACGGTTGGCTTCATCTGTCAGAATCCGGACAAGTCCTGTTCCGCTTCGATATGCAGCAGTACCACTAAACACCGCGGCACCTGCCATATTTTTGCTTCCTGCAATCACAAGCAGCTTTCCATAAGATCCTTTGTTTGAATGATCCTTGCGCACAGGCAATCTTTTCAGATCGTTCTTATCCAAAACTGCATATTCCGGCATCCCTTCTAACCGACTGTCCTCCGTAATACCGATTGGCACTACATGTACCCGGCCGGAAGCTTCATTTCCCGGCCATAGATATTGTCCGAGTTTGCCATACGAAAAAGTAATCGTATCCTCTGCAAGAAAGGAAGTCCCCAGGATTGCCCCACAATCAGAGTCAATACCTGAACTGATATCAACTGCCAATTTCCAGGAAGATCTTTCATTCAATTTACGGATACCTTCTGCCAATGATCCTATTATATCTCTTGATAGACCAATGCCAAAGATTGCATCAATAATAACATCAAAACTTTTGTCTGGCAGTTCTGTGACCATCGGAATCTGATACGCTTCATTGATTGTTTTTTGCGTATTGTAGGAATTGCTTGTGCGATGTCCTGCCAGTTCTCCGATTGTATAAATGGTCACATCTTTGCCTTTTTGATAAAGAAGACGTGCCACCGCCAATCCGTCGGCACCATTGTTTCCACTTCCGCATACAATGAGAATTCGATTACATGCTTTTTTATATGTTCGTTGGAGTTCAAAAAACTTCCAGACAAAAGTCATCGCCGCCTGTTCCATCAAGACCAGTTCCGGTACACCGAAATGCACCGAGGTGTTTCTGTCAAGAAGCTTCATTTCCTTTCCAGATACAAGATAATGCAAACTGTTCTATCCCTCCTGCTGTTCTTCTAAACTTTGATTATCATATTGAATATCAAATAAATCCAACACTTCCGGACCAAGGATGTCGTGCAGATAATTGTAAATTTCCCGGTTGTTAATTTCCCGGTTTTGCTTTCTGATAATATTCTTTTTTAAATCGACACGCACCTGTTTGATCCACGCATCGATTTCCTGCGCTTCTTCCTGATTTACGCGGATTTTACTATAAAAATATTCCATGCTCAACAGCATAAGTTGGTTATTCTCAGCCTTAATCTGTTTAGGAATCTCTAACAATTCTTCTTCAGCGACTTCCGTTTTCTGATTCAGTTCATCAATCAGGCGTTTATCCTCATCCTGATTTTTCTGTCGCTGCTCGTCTGTGATTTCCGTATTTGAAACATCCATATTCTTGACGATATTATTCATAAGTTTATTTTTTAACTTTTTAAATTCCTTCAGGTCGTTGTTGAGTTTTCCCTGTCTGGCAAGAAGAGCATTCAAATTTGCTTCTGTTTCCTTGATTTCATCTGTTTTTCCATGGATGGCAAAAAGCCTGTGCCATTTCTGATCCAATACGAGAATCGGAACCTGTTTATTTCTTATCGCATTTTCAAATTCTTCACTACTTTTCATGGAATACCTCCATTTATTTACTTGGATTTCTTTACAATATTATAAGACAGCTGCATCAAACTGTCTGACAGATGTACATTTTCGACAACCACCCGGCTATCCATCAAATCAAGATCCACATGGGCAAAATTCCATATTGCGTAAACACCAAGCTGTACAAGGTGTTTTGCCGTCTCGTCTGCTTTTTCTTTCGGCAAAGTAAGTGCTGCGATATCTACTTGATTATTTTTGCAATAATCCTCTAGTTCATCCATAAGATGAATCGGAATGCCACGAACCGTCTCACCCTTCAGTTCCGGATTCACATCAAAAAGCGCCGTAATTATAAAACCAAATTTTTCAAATTTCACATAGTTGGTAATCGCCTGTCCGAGATTACCTGCACCAATAACGATAATATTGTGTGTTGTATTCAGTCCAAGAATTTTTCCAATCTCATCATATAAAAACTGCACATTATAGCCATATCCCTGTTGACCGAAACCGCCAAAATTATTGAGATCCTGCCGTATCTGCGATGCAGTCACCTGCATCCGGTTACTCAGATCGTTGGAAGATATTCTTTCTACACCTTCCTCTAATAATTCACCTAAATAACGGTAATATCTTGGCATCCTTCGGATAACAGCCTGTGAGATTTCTTTTTCCACAATATTCTCCTCCAATTTCTGTTTTGCGTAAACAAAACCCTAAGACAATTATAGGATTTTCAGATGTAACTGTCAATGTGTGAAAATTTTAACATACATCTTCTTTCCTGCAATTTCTCAGGGTTTTTCTGTCTGTTTATTGAAAACAGATATTAAAGTGTTTTTTCGAGTTCTTCGCGAATTGCTTTGATAAATCCTTCACTGTTCAGTACCGTCGGATTCTCCAAAGTAGTAATTAATGCAAGATCCTTTGTCATCTTTCCGGACTCAATTGTCTTTAAACATGCTGCTTCAAGCTTATCCGCAAAAGCAACCAGTGCTTCATTTCCATCCAGCTCACCTCTCTTACGAAGAGCACCTGTCCATGCAAAGATTGTTGCGACGGAGTTTGTTGATGTCTCCTCTCCTTTGAGATGTTTGTAATAATGTCTCTGAACAGTTCCGTGTGCGGCTTCGTACTCGTAATATCCCTGTGGAGATACAAGAACTGAGGTCATCATTGCAAGTGAACCGAATGCAGAACTAATCATATCGCTCATTACATCTCCATCATAGTTCTTGCACGCCCAAATGAATCCACCTTTTGATTTCATTACACGTGCTACGGCATCATCAATCAGAGTATAGAAATATTCAATGCCAGCCTCTTCAAAAGCAGCCTTATAATTCGCATCAAAAATCTCCTGGAAAATATCTTTAAATGTGTGATCATATTTCTTGGAAATGGTGTCTTTGGTAGCAAACCATAAATCCTGTTTGGTATCTAATGCATATTTAAAGCAGCTGTGTGCAAAGCTTTCAATTGAATTGTCAAGATTATGCTGTCCCTGAAGAACTCCAGGTCCCTTAAACTCGTGAATCAGCTCTCTTACGATAGTTCCATCATCTGCGGTAAATACAAGTTCTGCCTTGCCAGGTCCCGGAACTTTCATTTCACTTGCCTTATATACATCACCATATGCATGTCTTGCAATAGTGATTGGTTTCTCCCATGTCTTTACATTTGGTTCGATGCCCTTTACAACAATTGGTGCTCGGAATACAGTACCATCTAACATTGCACGGATGGTTCCATTCGGGCTCTTCCACATTTCTTTTAAGTTGTATTCGGTCATTCTTGCGGCATTTGGTGTGATTGTCGCACATTTTACAGCAACACCATACTTTTTCGTTGCATTAGCAGAATCTACCGTAACCTGATCGTTCGTACGATTGCGTTCCTCAAGTCCAAGATCATAATATTCTGTATTTAAATCTATGAAAGGAAGTAACAGCTCATCTTTGATCATTTTCCAAAGAATACGTGTCATTTCATCTCCATCCATCTCGACCAATGGGGTTGTCATCTTAATCTTGTCCATAATTTAAATCTCCTTTCCTAAACCTTATTTCATAAGGTTTTCCCAACCTATTTTGTCCATGTTGGATATCGTGTTGCGAATATGAATGCTTGCACAGCGTTCTGCCTCAGCAGCATCTCTTGCTTTCAGTGCCTCGGCAATCTTGCAATGTTCATCCATTGATGCACGGGCACGTGTTTTTTGTTCCAGCGTAATCTTTCGGATACGCTGCAGATAATGGTGATAATCCCGAAGAACACGCGTCAGTTCTTTGCTTCCACATGCTTCATACACGATTTCGTGAAAACGATTATCCAATTCCACCATCTGATCCCAGTTTTCTTTTGAAAAATGAAAGTCAGAAAGAAAAACGGTCTCTTCCAATTCTTCTAATTGTTCTTTTGTAATGTTGTTTGCAGCCCATCTGGCACATAATCCTTCCAAAAGCGAACGAATCTCATAAATATCCTTGATATCTTTGAGTGTTACGTTTTCGACAAAAGCACCTTTATTCGGAATGATATGTACAAGGCCTTCCAGTTCCAACTGTCGCAAAGCCTCACGTACCGGTGTTCTGCTCACACCCATTTCCTCTCCGATGGATTTCTCTTTTAATTCCTCATTCGCCTGATATTTTCCATTTAAAATATCTTCACGAATCGTATGAAAAACCCTCGAACTTAATGAATAATGATCATCTGACATTTTCTAATCACCTTAATATAATATCGAATTTTATTCTATAATACAATACCCAGCTCTTTGCAGACGTCCGTAATTGTTACAACTAGCTCCTGATCCGTAATAACCGTCACACGTCCATCATCATACTGCGCATCTACCCATTCCTTGACATGCTTTACAAGTGCGGAATTCTTATCTACCTTACGGTCTTGCGGCAAATGATAATAATTGTTGATCCAATGGGCAATTCCTGCCAGTCCGGAAGTATTGGATACCGCAACAAGTGGCGGACGGTTTAAGAATTTTCCGGTATCAAAAATATTGTAGATTTCCTCATTTTTCAACAGACCGTCTGCATGAATTCCGGCTCTGGTTACATTGAAATTACTTCCGACAAACGGTGTACGACTCGGCTGCTTATATCCAAGTTCTTTCTCGAAATACTCTGAAAGCTCCGTGATCACAGTCGTATCCATACCATCAAGAGTTCCTTTTAACTGTGCATACTCAAATACCATTGCTTCCAGAGGGGTATTACCTGTACGCTCGCCAATACCAAACAGCGAACAGTTGACGCCACTTGCACCATATAACCATGCAGTTGTTGAATTGTTGACTGCCTTGTAAAAATCATTATGTCCATGCCACTCGATCTGTGAAGAAGGCACACCGGCATGTGTTGTCAGACCATAGATAATTCCCGGTACACTTCGCGGAATCACTGCACCTGGGAAGTTTACACCATATCCCATGGTATCACATGCACGCACTTTAATCGGAATCTTATATTCTTCCTGTAACTTCATCAGTTCTACACAGAACGGAATAACAAATCCATAAATATCTGAACGGGTAATATCCTCAAGATGACATCTTGGGCTGATACCGGTTTCAAGACATTCCCGAATGACACTGAGATACAAATTCATAACCTCACGTCTTGTCATTTTCATTTTATAAAAAATATGATAATCGGAGCAACTGACAAGAATTCCTGTCTCGCGAAGACCGATTTCTTTTACAAGTTCAAAATCCTGCTTGCTGGCACGAATCCATGCGGTTACTTCTGGGAACTTATATCCTCTCTCCAGACATTTGTACACAGCGTCACGATCCTTCTTGCTATATAAGAAAAACTCACTCTGACGTACTTTTCCTTTCGGGCCACCTAATTTATGTAAATAATCATAAATAGTTACGATCTGATCGGTTGTGTACGGCGCACGGGATTGCTGTCCATCACGGAATGTCGTATCGGTAATCCAGATATCTTCCGGCATATTATGTGGAACGATACGGTCATTAAAGGCAATCTTGGGAATTTCTTCATAAGGGAACAGATTGCGGAATGTGTTTGGTTCGTCCACATCAACAAGCTGATAAAAATGCTCCTCCAACTGTAACAGATTCGTCTTGTTATTCATAACTACGTCTCTCATCGTTAACTACTCCTTTGCCATGCATGAATAATTGTATACAATTATTACGTTTGATAACATTCTATCGATTTACCATGGTAAAGTCAATAGAAAAATTATAAAAAAGGGGAAAAAATTGGAACCCTTTTGGATAACGTGCGTATGCTATTAGTGTAAATATCATTTTTGGAGGTCACTTATGAGTGATTTAGCTGCAACAAACTGTGGATGTTCATCTGAAAACGGATGCAATTCTATTATCTGGATCATCCTCCTTCTCTGCTGCTGTGGAGGTAACGGCTCATGCTTCGGTGGTAACAATTGTGGTGGTGGCAATGACTGCTGCTGGATTATCATTCTCCTTCTGTTATGCGGAAACTGCGGTGGCGGCTGCGGAAGTATCTGCTAAACATATGCAGTCAAAAAGAGGACCTGACAGCAGGTCCTCTTTTTCATTTTTTTTCTCTTTCTTTTCTCTCACGCTCCGCCTGTTTCTTTAAAGCCTGTTCAATCTCACATGTCTGCGATACCTTACGTTTTTTCATACATTCCTCATCAATTTCGTAAACACTGTTACCATCAATAATCAGTTTTCCCATAGCTTTTTATTTTAATATATGCATAAATCCGGAAAACTTACCATAGTATGGTAAAAAAAGAAAGCGATTTTATATGGAAGAACAAACCTCTGTTACATACGATGATATGGTACAGACAAGAAATGTGCAGATGTTAAAATCCATTATCCCGTTTTTAGATTTTTCCTCCCAGAAACCGGCTGCTATGCTGATACAATACTTGGAAATGTGCAATGCATACTCTGCATTTTCCAAAAAGGATAACAGTATGGCAGCCTGTGCACTTCCAAACGGAACCGACAGGCGCAATGCCATGCTGTCTGCAATCCGTCAGTACTGCTCCCCAAAAGAACAGGAAACCATTGACACTATTTTGAATCTGTTCTGTGTTATGGATAATTATGAATTATTTAACAGCTAAAAAGGAGGCTCACGATGGATCCGTCATTTTTTAACAACGCTGCTTTTTCTAATATGAGTCCGGAAAAACTGCAGTTTCTGCTTGCTTTTGCACAGAAAGACAAACCCAAAAACATGAAAGACATTATGCCATTTCTTCTTTCGAATATGAAACAGGCAAAAGATCAGCATCTTGATTTCAGCAAGCCTGAAGTGCAACTAATCTGTGAACTTTTATCCAAAGATTTACCCGCTCCGGAACAAGAGCGGGTAAAAAAACTTATGAATCTTTTAATGGGATGATCAATAACTTATCTATAGGGGAAAGGCTTTGTCCTTTCCCGTCTGTACCTTCCAAATACTTTTCTCCCGCTGATTCAAACAGGACATATAAATGATTGTCGTCAATATCAATTTCCTCAGAGCAAGGCGGCATCTCAATGGTACGTGCCGGATGATTCGGACGCGTTGCAAGCAATGTCACAGAAGTATAATTATAAATATAGGACGAGCGGTTTCGGCCATAAGAGCTGCTTAAATACACTGCTCCAGAGTCATCAAATGCTATCCCCTGTACTTTTGATGGAATTTTGTAATCACTCAGTGCGACCAGTTTATCCTTTGAGCGGTCAAAGTGATATGCAACCATTTTGGAATTCATAAACAGTGTATGCGTTGCAATCCAAAGGCGGCCTCCATAATACGTGATGCAGGACGGTGTATTTTTTACTGAATACTGATCTACAACATCGCGCGCATCAACGACTTCTCCAACATTCTGATATGCCATATTTTTGATAAAATCATACGAAATACGTTCGATAGCGTTTTCATAGGAATTGCATACCCAGACATTATCCCCGTCAAATGCAATGCCACCAAGATGACTATTTTCGTCCATACCAAGTGTAATCATATATTGTCCGGTCTCACGATCCATCACCATAAGCTCTCCCATACAGTCATCTTCCGTCGAATAAGATGTAATCAGCACAAAGTCATCCGTAAAACAGACCCCCTGCGGGCACTGGGATTCACTGAAAATATACTGGTTCAGCAAATCATTCTGTCGGGTATCCGGCATGCCCGGTATATCAATTGAATCATAGAATGAGAAATCCAGATCCTTGAGCAGAACCGTACTCTTATCACTGTTTTTTGTACGATAATTATAATGCAATACATTCTCCCGATTGTTGATCTGAGGTGTCCATTTTGCATAAAGGATATATGTTCTCGGACGATTCGTAGAAATGTATTTCACCCGCTTATGGCGTCCTCTGTCTGAATACCAGCCTGCAAAACGGTATCCCTGCCGATATGGCGCATACAAAATCTGTTCTCCGGTATGCACTTCATAACGTGTGCGGTTTCGCTCGTTTGGTATCCCACCGCAATTAAAATAGCACACTTCCACATCCTTTTGATTCGACCACAGATTCGTCTGTGTATCAAAAGAAGAACCCGAAGGGGCATACGCCTCCCCCTCGAGTTCCTGTGACTCTGCCACATAGGTCATCATGAAATTTAAATTTGTAATTGAAATTATAACTGATAATGCAAATCTTCTTACATTATTCTTCCATGTCAACAAGCTTGCTAGCCCTTTCTTCAATTTGTTTTGCTGCCACATCATCCGGTGCCTGCTCGTAGCGGGCAAATTCATAAGAAAATGTTCCGCTTCCACTGGTGATTGAACGAAGCTGCGTATTATATCCATATAATTCGAGATATGGAATATCTGCAATGATTTCCTGATATCCATTCTCTGCATTCATGCTCATAACTCTGCCGCGCCGCTTGTTCAAATCTCCCATAATGTCTCCGGTATAAGCATCCGGCACAACGACTTTAAGCGATGCGATTGGCTCGAGAAGTACTGGATTTGCTTCCATGAATCCCTTCTTGAACGCCTGTGCAGCAGCTACTTTAAACGCCATCTCTGAAGAATCTACCGGATGATATGATCCGTCATACAATACAGCTTTCACACCAATAACCGGATATGCTGCAAGAGGTCCCTTCTTTACAGCCTCTGCAATTCCCTTCTCCACTGCCGGGAAGAAATTCTTCGGAACAGCACCACCTACCACACACTGGTCAAATTCATATGGCTCATCCAGATTGCCGGACGGCTCAAATGTCATTTTAACATGACCATACTGTCCATGTCCACCGGACTGCTTCTTATATTTGTATTCTACATCCGCTTTTTTACGCAATGTCTCACGGAATGCAACTTTCGGACGCGTCAGTTCGATCTCTACTTTGTATTTATCCTTAAGCATACTTGCCACAATTTCCAAATGCTGATCCCCCATGCCATAAAGAAGTGTCTGGTGATTTTCCGCATCATTTACATTACGAAGCGTCAGATCTTCCATCAGCATCTTCTGTAACGACTGGGATATTTTATCTTCATCCCCCTTGTTCTTTGCTTTGTATCGCATTGATACATATGGTTTGGAAATATTAGCGCGTAGATAAGCAACCGGATTGTTTCTTGTAGAAAGAGAATCCGTTGTCAGTGACTTTGCAAGTTTTGCCAATGCTCCGATATCACCTGCATGAAGTTCACTGACTTCTTCCGCCTTATTTCCCCTAAGCACATACAGACGTCCGATTTTTTCGTCACAGTCTCTGTGATAGTTATATAAGATATCATCTGTCTTTAACACACCGGAATTTACTTTGATTAGTGAGTACTTTCCAATATAAGGGTCTACAATCGTTTTAAAAATATACGCGCTTTTTGGTTTTGCAAAATTATAATCAGCCTGATAAACCTCGTTCGTCTTTGTATTGATACCTGCACATTCGCGTTTGTCAGGGCTAGGGAAATATTTCACAATATCTGCCATAAGTGTATACATACCACGGGCTAGAATATTAGATCCCATGAGAACCGGTACGATTGAGCCATCGATTACGTTAACGCGTAATGCCTGTCGAATTTCATCTTCCGAAAATTCATCCCCGTTAAAATAACGCTCCATAAACTCTTCGCTTGTCTCCGCAACAGCTTCAAGCAACGCATCTCTGCAAATGCCAAGATTTTCTTTGGAATATTCCGGCACCTCAAATTTGTCGACCTCTCCCTTTTCATTCCAGCGTTTCGCCTTCTGCTGAACAATATTTACATAGCCGACAAACTGCTCATTCTCACGAATCGGTAAATGAAATGGAGCAATCTTCTTTCCATACAGTGCCTGCAGATCTTCAACTACCTGACGATAACTGGCATTATCAATGTCCATATCCGTAACAAAAATCATACGCGGAAGTTTGTATTTCTCGCACATTTCCCATGCACGCTTAGTTCCGGTCTCAATCCCCGCCTTTCCGGAAACCACAATAATCGCAGCATCTGCTACCGATACGGCCTCTTCTACTTCTCCTACAAAGTCAAAATATCCGGGCGTATCCAGAATATTTACCTTTACATCACCCCACGGAATCGGGATTACCGATGTATGGATGGAAAACTGCCGCTTGTTTTCTTCCTTATCATAATCACTTATCGTATTGCCGTCTGCGACGATTCCCATTCGAGTGGTCAATCCTGCCAGATATGCCATCGCTTCTGCCAAAGATGTCTTGCCACAACCCCCGTGGCCCAAGAGAACTACATTCCGAATCTTATCAGTTGTGTAAATATTCATAGAAAAACCCTCCTATCTTGAACATCACAGCCCATGCGAAATTTGCTTTCAGCAAATGGGCTGATGCTACATGTCAAGTTTTCATAGAAAACTTGACACTATTTAAAATACATTTGCCGTTCAGAACTTTTATATTCTGATACCCCATCACTATATGGATATATTGTACTAATTTTTCTATACTTTTACAATACTTTTATGCAATTTGTTATATTATGCTTTATTGTTCCGCAATTTTAGCAGCAAGTTCCTCCAGATATGCCCATCGTTCCATCTTTTCCTCAATGGCAGTCTCAAGATCTGTCTTTTCTTTTGTCAGTTCATTTAACTTTACAAAATCCCGTGCGCATTTTCCCATTTCCTCGTCAATCGCATCCATGCGCTCTTCCATGGCAGAAATATCATCTTCGATGGTCTCATATTCTTTTTGTTCTTTGTAGGTAAATTTGAGTTTTTTTGCATGTGTCCATGTCTCTTTCGAGTCTGTTGTATTCTCTTCTTTTACTTTATTCCCGGATGGTTCAAAAGATGCACGGGAATTCAGTTTTCCTTCTTCCATTGCCCGGTTATGGTAATCACTGTATCCGCCCTCATACTGGCAGAGAACTCCGCCTTCTTCAAAAGCAAAAATGCGGCTTACAATGCGATCCAGAAAATACCGGTCATGAGATACGGTAATTACAATACCCTCATAATTATCCAGATAATCTTCCAAAATCGTAAGTGTCGTAATATCCAGATCGTTTGTCGGCTCATCTAAAATCAGAACATTCGGAGCTTCCATCAGGACACGTAAAAGGTTTAATCTGCGCTTTTCTCCACCGGACAGTTTTTCAATCAGACCGTACTGTTCCTCCGGTGGGAACAGAAATTTGTCCAGCATCGCTGATGCAGAAACCAGTCCATCCCTGGTGCGGACATATTCCGCCGTATTCTTGATATAATCGATGACACGCAGTTTCGGGTCCATATAGGCAATGCCTGCAGATGCATCCTGCTCGATTTCCTGCGTATAATAACCAATCTTAATCGTCTGCCCGATGGTAACAGAACCGGAATCCGGCGCTATACGGCCATCAATAATCTTCATTAATGTTGTTTTTCCGCATCCGTTACTTCCGACGAATCCCACACGGTCATTCTTTAAAAAGATATAGGAAAAATCATCGATCAGTATTTTATCCCCATATGCTTTATGAATATTCTTAAGTTCCACCGTTGTACGTCCCATACGTGAGGTAATAGAACTCATTTCTACCTTACGGTCGATCTCGGGTGCTTTCTGATCTCTTAATTCTTCATATCGCTGAATGTGCGCTTTCTGTTTTGTCGAACGCGCCCGTGCCCCGCGCTGCATCCATTCGATTTCTTTTCGAAGAATCGACTTTCTCTTCCGTTCCCCGGCCCATGCGATATCTTCCCGTTCCTGTTTTGCTGTCAGGAAACCGGAATAGTTGGTGTCATAACTGTATATTTTTCCTTTGTCCACTTCTACAATTCGATTGCAGACGCTATCGAGGAAATAGCGGTCATGGGTAACCATTACCATCGTTCCCCGGTAATTCTTCAGATAGTTTTCCAGCCATTCCGCCATCTCCGCATCCAAATGGTTCGTTGGCTCATCCAAAAGCAGAACATCACATGGTGTCAAAAGCACCGCTACCAGCGCCAGTCGTTTTCTCTGGCCTCCAGATAAATGTCCGGTCTTTTCCTCAAAATCATATATTCCAAGACGTGTCATCATATTCTTTGCTGTACTTTCCAAATTCCAGCGCTCATGTTCTTCCATTTCCTCGTCTTTATGCGTACTTCCCGTCCTTGCATAGGAAAGAACACTTTCTAAAACCGTATCCTCAGCACGAAACTCCGGCATTTGTGGAAGGTAACGAATCACAAGATTGTTGGCTCGGATTACCTCACCTGCATCCGGCTCCTCCAGCCCTGCAATAATTTTTAGCAGTGTGGATTTTCCGGTTCCGTTAATGCCAATGATTCCGACTTTTTCCCCTTCCTGCAAATAAAAGGATGTATCATCAAATAATTTGCGATGAGTAAATGTTTTGCTTATATTGTCAACCGTAAGTAAATTCATACGAAACCTCTTTTCTTTGTTTGTTCTCGTAACATCATAATATATTTTTAAAATACATTCAAATAATATTGTTTTTCGTTTCTTTAATACTTTAACGCTTAAAAGTGTTGACGAAACAAAATATTATAGTAAAATAGATAGTACATTGTAAAAGAAGGGAAATAACCATGAATTTTCAAAAGATCGGCTTTATCGGACTCGGCCTCATTGGTGGTTCCATTGCCAAAAAAATAAAAGCAAACTGTCCCGAAACACAAATTTATGCGACAGCGCATCATATTGAAACGATTCAGGAAGCCTATAAAGAAGGAATCATTGAAAACCGCAATCTGCTTTCCATGTCAGATTTTTCTGAATGCGACTGCATCTTTTTATGTGCGCCGGTACAACGGAATCTTGATTATCTGGCACAGTTAAAAGATATCATAAAAAAGGATTGTTACATAACAGATGTCGGCAGCACCAAAACAGAAATTCACGAAGAGGTCATCCGTCTTGACATGGAAGCCAACTTTATCGGAGGCCATCCGATGACCGGCTCCGAAAAGACCGGTATATCAGCTGCAAACGCTGCCTTACTGGAAAATGCATACTACATCATTACCCCGACTGCAGTAACTCCGCAACAAGATGTTATGGACTTCCGAGATTTTGTTGTATCACTTGGCTCACTGCCGTTGATTCTCGATTATAAAACGCACGATTATTCTACGGCCGCTATCAGTCATCTGCCACACATGATTGCTTACACACTGGTAAATCTCGTACAACAGAACGATGATGAAAATGGCACCATGAAACGGATTGCTGCCGGAGGCTTCAAAGACATTACAAGAATCGCTTCCTCATCTCCAGTGATGTGGCAGAATATCTGCGCATCGAATCGTACGCAGATTCTCTGTCTGATGGACAAGTATACGGATCTGCTCGGACAGTTACGGCATTTGATCGAACAGGAAGATGAACAGGGACTTCTTAATTTCTTTCAACATGCAAAAGATTACCGTGATTCCTTTGCATTGCCAAAAATCAAATCTCCGACCGACTGCTATGAACTCTTCGTTGATCTGTTGGATGAAACAGGTGGAATCGCAACGATTGCCCGTATTCTTGCGGATCATGAAATCAGTATTAAAAATATCGGAATCATTAACAACCGAGAATTTGAAGAAGGTGTCCTTCACATCGTATTAAAAGATGAAGAAAGCCTGATCTCAGCTGAAAAAGTTCTGCAAAAACATTCCTATGTGATTCATAAACGCTAAAAGGGAGCTTGCGCTCCCTTTTTCCATGTTCTTTTATGCCTTGCAAACAGCATCTTCAAGTATTTCAAAATAATTTTCAAATGTCTTTCTGCAACAGCCCGGATCCAATATAATGATTCCTGGCTGCACAAGTCCCGGTATTGCAAATGACATTGCAACACGATGATCGTCATAGGTTGAAACTTCGCAAGCCTGTGGCGTACCCGGTTCAATGCAGATGCAGTCATCTCCGGCTTCTTTGCATACAATCTTCATTTTCGTGAGATTTTCTGTGATTGCATGCAAGCGGTCACATTCCTGATAACGAATATGTCCAATTCCCGTAATCGTTACCGGTGTTTCTGCGAAGCAGGCAATTGCCGCCAATGTCAGTGCCTGATCGGAAAAAGCAGATAAATCAAATGTTCCTCCCTGCATTTTTCCTTCCGGTGGAAGCAGAAGAATTCCATCGCTCTCTTCTTTACTCTTACACCCCATTTTTTCTAAAACATGTAAAAACTGTGTATCCCCCTGCAAACTGTCCCAATGCACATGCAATACTTTTGCCGGCACATGCAAAACCGGACACATGGCGTAAAAATAAGATGCTGCGGAAACATCCGGTTCAATCTGATATTCTTGTGCTTCATAAGCTGCTTCTTTTGGTATACAGTTATCACGCGGAGATTCCTCTAACAGTGTCACGCCTAAGTGCCGCATGATGGCGATTGTCATCTGCACATAAGCCATGCCATGAGTTCCTTTGACATGAATATGGAAATCCTCTTTGAATAACACTGCAGAAATCAATAGAGCACTTAAAAACTGGCTGCTTTTGTCTACGTCAATTGTTACTTCATGTCTCGTGACACCATCATTTCCAATCGTAAATGGAAAATGATAACATTCTTCATCGTAGGCAATTTCTGCCCCTAATTCTTCTAATGCTGTAAGAAGTTCCTGCATCGGTCTCTTTTTCATCTGTTCCGAAGACAGTATATGGTAATTTCCTTTAGACAAGCCAAGATACGCTGTCAAAAAACGGGCAGCAGTTCCTGCACTCCCCACGTCAATCTCAGCCTCTGTTTTTGGAATCTTTCCACCAAATCCTGTAATTGTTACGACTGCATTGTCCTCATCCACCTCTACCGGAAATCCCAAAGAGACAAGTGACTGCAAAAAATGTCTGCTGTCATCCGAAAAAAGCACTCCACGCAATACACTTTTCCCTTGCGACAAAGCCGCAATCAAAAGCGCACGGTTTGTGATACTTTTCGATCCAGGAACAGACACCTTAATAGGTTTGCCGGAAGCTTTCTTTACTTCATATCGGTCCTGCATATTCATCTGTTATTACTCCTTCTGCAAAATAAAATTTTGCTGATTGTTGTAATCGTAAAAAAAGAGGTTGCAAGCAACCTCTTTTCTTTTTCTTATAAATCGTTGAAAATCTGATAGATGTCAATCTTTAATGCATCGGTATCTGTCATACCAATAAAGATTGCCCCATAGTGATATCCATCTGGTCCATCCTCACGACGAACAATTTCAATCACTGCGTCTACAATTTCCTTTGTCCAGATCTGGATCTTTGTATCATAATAAGTGCCGGTCTCAAGTTCCTTCTTGCAGGTAAAACCAATACCGCTTCTGGAAATATCAGTTATATCTACATGCACATACTTAAGAGTGGTAACACCTTCTTCGTCCAGTCTCTCAAGTTGAATCTCAACATCCAAATCTAATCTTTTATGCTTTCTTTTCTCTTCCATAAAAATCTGCTCCCTATCTACATGTTCTCATAGCTAAAAATACATATTTATATTAGTACATATTTTTCCGTTTGACAAGGCTAATTCACACATATTTTACCAATTTATTGAATCAGCATGGCATCTCCAAACGAGAAAAACCGGTATTTTTCTTTTACAGCGATCTCATATGCATGAAGAACATGTTCTCTGCCTGCCAAAGCAGATACAAGCATGACAAGTGTAGATTGTGGCAGATGAAAGTTTGTAATCAATCCATCGATCACCTTAAACTTATATCCCGGATAAATAAAAATTTCCGTCCATCCGCTTGTCTCATGAAGGATTCCATTCTCATCGGCGGCTGACTCCAAAGTTCTTGTACTTGTAGTGCCGACCGAAATCACGCGACCTCCATTTGCTTTTGTACGATTGATTTTCTCAGCAGCTTCGGCTGACACCATATAAAATTCCGAATGCATATGATGATCAAGTACATTGTCCACCTTGACCGGGCGGAATGTGCCAAGTCCTACATGCAAGGTTACTTCTGCAATATCCACGCCCATCTCTTTTACTTTTTCAAGAAGTTCCTTGGTAAAGTGAAGTCCTGCCGTCGGTGCTGCTGCAGAACCATCGTATTTCGCATAAACGGTCTGGTAACGGTTCTTGTCCTTCAACTGATGTGTGATGTATGGCGGAAGTGGCATCTGGCCAAGCTGATCCAAAATTTCTTCAAAAATTCCTTCATAATGGAACTGGATCAGACGGTTTCCTTCCTCGACCACATCGACAACTTCACCGGTAAGAAGTCCTTCTCCAAAAATAATCTTTGTGCCTGGCTTTGCCTTTTTACCAGGCTTTACCAAAGTCTCCCAGATATCATTTTCTTTTCTCTTGAGCAAAAGCACTTCAATCTTAGCCTGCGTATCTTCTTTTACACCAAACAGTCGCGCCGGAATTACCTTGGTATTATTAATTACCAGGCAATCTCCCGGATGCAGATATTCCAGAATATCCGTAAAATGCTTGTGTTCCACCTCCCCCGTCTGACGGTCAAGTACCATCAGACGGGAACTGGAACGGTCTTCAAGAGGATCCTGTGCAATCAGTTCCTCTGGGAGATCGTAGTCATAATCTTTTACATTCATTCCATCCATTGTATTAGCCTCTCAACTGGATTCCCATCTTTTCTAATCCTTTTAAGATTTTGTTCATAGCACTGGTAATATCATTTTCCTCTAAGTTCTTGTCTTTTCCACGGAACTTCAGAGAATATGCAACAGACTTGAATCCTTTTTCAATCTGCTCACCTTCGTATACATCGAAAAGCTCATAGCTCTCTAAGTATGCGCCGCCTTTTTCATCGAAGACTTTCTCAATATCTCCAACAAGAATATTCTTTGGAACAACCATAGATAAATCTCTTGAAGAAACTGGGAAGTTTGTAATTCCTTCATATTTGTAATCAAATGATGCACGGGAAACAATTTCCGGCATATCAACCACTGCAATGTAAACACGCTCTTTCATTGCATAGTTTGCTGCAACTGTCGGGTGAACTTCACCAAGATATCCGATAACCGTACCATCATAAACAACACTTGCTTTGCGTCCCGGATGAAGGAATGGAAGATCTGCTGTCGGATCATACTCTGCCTTGTTTCTTAATCCAAGTTGGGAAAGAAGTTCTTCAACAACGCCCTTCATTGTGAAGAAATCTCCATCTCCATACATACCAAAAGTAAGCTGCATACGTTCTTCCGGAAGTTCTGTAAGCGGTACCTGTTTTGGAAGATAAATATTACCCATCTCATACAGACGTACATCTTTGTTTCTTCTGCCAAAGTTCGTTGACAGAGAAGCCAGCATTCCGTTCAACGGCAATGTACGCATAATAGAATAATCTTCTCCTAATGGATTGGATATAACAACTGTTTTGCGCAAATCAGAATCTGCCGGAATCAATAACTTGTCAAATACCTTCGGGCTTTCGAACGAATATGTCATAGCCTGTGAAAATCCGCAGAATTCTGCAACTTCACGGGCTTTTTCCTCCATGCGAAGCTTAAAGCTCTTACCGCCGGCAGTGGACTCTCCACTCGGAAGTGTTACTCCGATATTGTCATATCCATAGAATCTTGCAACTTCTTCCGCCATATCTGCATCGCAAAGCAGATCCTGTCTCCAGGAAGGAACAAGAATTTCATTTGTAGCTTCATCATACCCAAGATCAATCTTCTTGAAATACCCAATCATGGTCTCTTTGTCAATATCAGTGCCGAGAAGTTTGTTGTATTTGTCTGGCTCAAATGGAATACGGATACCTTCACGTTTCACCGGATAAATATCTACGGCTCCACCAACAACCTCACCTGCGCCAAGTTCTTCTACAAGCTGACATGCACGGTTCATCGCTTCCATGGCAAGGTTTGGATCCAATCCTTTTTCAAACTTAGCAGAAGCATCGGTACGCAGACCAATCTTCTTGGAAGATTTACGGATATTTGTTCCATCAAAACATGCTGCCTCAAAAAGCATTGTGTGTACATTCTCTGTAATCATGGAATTTTCACCACCCATGATTCCGGCAATACCGATTGCTTTTTCTGCATCACAGATCATCAGTACGCTGTCATCCATCTGACGCTCCTGACCATCCAGTGTAACAAACTTTTCATCTTTTGCTGCACGTCTTACAACAATTTCATTTCCTGCAATGGTATCTAGATCATAGGCATGCATCGGCTGGCCATACTCTTCCATTACATAGTTTGTAATATCAACCAGATTGTTGATTGGGCGAATGCCATGGGAACGAAGACGTTCCTGCATCCACTTTGGTGATGGTGCGAATTTCACGTTCTTAACAACTCGTGCTGTATAACGACTGCAGAGGTCCGCATCCTTTACGGTTACCTTTACAATGTCATTAACATTTTCATCATTTCCGGTTTCTGTAACAACCGGAGGAACAAACTTCTTATCAAATGTTGCAGCAGCCTCTCTGGCAATTCCAAGAACAGAAAAGCAGTCTACACGATTGGAAGTGATCTCATATTCAATCACACTGTCATCCAATCCGAGATAAGATACTGCATTCTCCCCAACCGGTGCGTCTTCGTCAAAAATATAAAGACCATTCACTGGTGCATCCGGGAACATTTCTCTTGAAGAACCAAGCTCCTCGATGGAGCACATCATACCATTTGACTCAATGCCACGAAGTTTGCCTTTTTTGATTTTGATACCGCCAGGTGTCTTTGTGCCATCATGTCCGCCAGCAACACGTCCGCCGTCCAATACAACAGGAACTTTTGCACCTTCGAATACGTTTGCTGCACCTGTAACAATCTGTGTCAGTTCCGGCTCACCGATATCCACCTGACAGATCACAAGCTTGTCCGCATCCGGATGACGCTCGATTTTCTTTACCTGTCCAATTACGATTTTGTCCAAATCTGCATCCAGCTGCTCATAGCTTTCTACTTTTGATCCAGACAGTGTCATTGCATCTGTATATTCCTGTGCAGTACAATCAAGCCCAGGAACTAATGCTTTTATCCATTTTAATGATGTATTCATCTAATCTAACCTCCTAGAACTGTTTTAAGAAACGATCATCGTTTTCATAAAGAAGACGCATGTCATCAATTTCATATTTCAGAAGTGTGATACGCTCCTGTCCGATACCGAAAGCAAAGCCGGAATATTCTTCCGGATCAATACCGCTCATACGAAGCACACGTGGATGCACCATACCACATCCAAGAATTTCAATCCAGCCTTCTCCCTTACAGAAACGGCAGCCTTTTCCTCCGCATTTAAAGCAGGAAACATCCATCTCAGCAGATGGCTCCGTAAACGGAAAATGATGAGGACGGAATTTTACTTTTGTTTCTTTTCCAAAAAGCTGCTGTACGAACTGGGTTAATGTTCCCTTTAAGTCAGAAAATGTAATACCTTTGTCAATAACCATTCCCTCAATCTGATGGAATGATGGGGAATGTGTTGCATCCACTTCATCCGCACGGAATACACGTCCCGGTGCAATCATACGGATTGGTGGCTTCTTGTTTTCCATCACACGAACCTGTACCGGAGATGTCTGTGTACGAAGAAGAATTTTATCAGTGATATAGAAAGTATCCTGCTCATCTTTTGCCGGATGATTTGCCGGAATATTCAATGCCTCAAAATTGTAATAATCGTACTCTACTTCCGGTCCTTCTACGACTTCGTATCCCATACCTGTAAAGATACGCTCAACTTCCTCTAATACCATCGTATTCGGGTGTGTATGACCAACACGATTCTTCTTTGCAGGAAGTGTTACATCAATCACTTCATGTTCCAGGCGATGCTCAAGTTCAGCTGCCTCAAGTTTCTTCTTAGTCTCTTCAAGTTTTGCTTCAATGGCTTCACGTGTTTCGTTTACCCACTGTCCGACTTTCGGACGATCCTCCGGAGCAACATCCTTCATTCCTTTTAATACCGCAGTCAGTTCACCCTTTTTACCAAGGACAGAAACTCTGACATCATTGAGTTTTGCAAGACTATCGGAATTTTCGATTTCAGCCATTGCATGTTCTCTGATTTTCTGCAATTTTTCTTTCATGATTTTCTCCTTTTTCATTATTTTATTCATTATTTATTTTACGGAAATCACAGTCAATTGCTTGTTTTTGTTATATAAAAACTCCCTTTGTAATTCTTATATAACAAAAAAGTCCCTTGCAGCTTCCTGCAAGGGACGAATTAATCCGCGTTACCACCCTGATTCCTGTATCTGTCATACAGGCTCTCATTTCTGCTTAACGTGCAGCTTCCGTCATGAACTAAACAAATAAAACTCTTCATTCATGAAGCTCCTGTGCGAAAATTCATATCTTAATCTGACTTAAGGAAGCTTACAGCCGATGACTTCCTCTCTCTGAAAGTGATTTAAGAATTACTGTACACATTCATTGCCTTTAACACGTGTGCTATTTTAACACAAGCAATCTGATTCTGCAAGTGTTTCCTCTATTTTTCCTGCTCCAAATCTACATCAAAGATATTTTCAATCTTTACATCATGATAATAGAACTGTAGAATTTCCTGCCAGCTCATTCCTTCTTCGCCCATGGCATTCGCTCCATACTGGCTCATACCGATTCCATGTCCAAAACCGCCTCCAGATAAAACAATCGTTCCGTTTTTCTGGCTTTTAACTTCAAAGCAGGCACTCGGAACCGAGCTCACATCCGTTCGCACCGTTCCATCGGCCAGTTTCAGTTTTGTCATATATTTTCCAAGAAAAAAACGAATATCATTCTCTGCATCATAGTCTCTGTCGCCTTGTTCAAAACTTGCAGTAAGCGAAAGCACGTAGCCAGAACTGCTCCGTTCTTTTACTTTGATTTTTTTCAGGCGTCCAAGTTCCGGATCCATCCCCATCTTATTTGAAATGGTGGCGGTCCAACGATAATAAGGGGAATCCGAATCATACGACTTGACCTGCTTGTTTATAAATTTATGAAATGCCTGTTTATTGGACAGGTCTTTTGTTTTCGCCTGTGTATGGTTTTCGCCTTTCAGATATCCCGGTGAATCTGCGTTCCATACTTCCAATGTCTCCGAGTACCCCGGTGAAGTCGAATAATAATAACAGTCCGTCAAAGCACCATCGTATGTCAGGACCATTCCACTGGTGTCTAGTACAGCCTGGTCTGTCACATCATATGTCGTCGTTGCATGATAGACCTGATAGGCTGTCGTATCATCTAAATTGGCCCCGTACTGTGCGTAGGCCTGGTTATGCATCTGGCCATAGGCAAATGTCCGGGCACACACCGCCTGTGCTTTCAGTGCCTCATAAGAAAATCCAAGTGGCATCTCGGATGGCAGAACATAACGCACATAATCTTCTACCGGAAGTTCATTGATCAGTATATATCCATCCGCTTCCTTACGGATAATAAAATTGCCTTCATAGCCTTCAGCTATTTTTTTACCTCTGCTGTTGCATACAAACAACTTTCCTATTGTCGGGGAAATGCAGATTTCTTCTCCGTTCTTTTTTCCTTTCAAATAACTGCTTGCTGCTGTCAGTTTTTTTGTCCTTACCTTTTTCTCATTTACTGTATAGGTTTTGTTGCTCTTTATGTACAAATCCGAATAAGTAATGTTATTTCCATTTTTTAACAGTACACGGATATTATTTGCAATATCTTTAGAATACTGGACAATGGCACAGGCCTTCTTATCCGCTACAATCAGTTTCACCTTTGAATTTCCAATCACCAGATCCGACATTGCAATCTGGCGCACAGGTTGTCTGACGAAAAGTGAATCGGAAACTACATATACCGGAAGTGTTCCTTCATAAGATAATGCCTCATAATCTTTGATCTGAATTTCTTTTTCGGAATAACAGTCCAATATACCTTCTATTCCATCTGATTTTGCCAGAATATGCGTAATCTTTCCGTTTGAAAGTTCGATATCTGCGACTCCGGTATAATCACTCTGTGCGGTGCCTTTTGCAATATAGTTCGTATGATCGTAAAGAATTATAATTTCGTTTTCTTTATTTGACATGATATAAACATTGCGAATCCATCCGCTGTAGGAATCATCAAAATGTTCCTGTTTTTGCCCTGTCTGCTCTGCCGAATCCGACATATTCATAACAATTACAAATGTAATGATCACCGTGATAGCCGTTATCACCAGAAGTAAAACTCCCAACCGTTTCATTTTGTCTTTCTTTTTCATCGCATCTAAACTCCTGTGTCTGTTATGTCAATAATAATATAATAAGGAGCCACCATCAAGGCAGCTCCTTTTCTCTTTCGTACTTTCAAAACTCTTTTGTTCTTTACAAAATCTTTCGTATATTCTATGAGTAACCCAAAATGCCGGTTCCTACAATTTAGACTCCTAGCTAATGCTAGGTGGGCGACCGCAGTTTACCTTCTGCCTTCCACTGATACGAGGCGGCCTGACATCCAGTAATTCATATAGGAATCCCGTTTAAAGTAAATGTAGGTTCTAAATAGTAGGAGTTGTCGCACATCCCAGGCTAAATATTTATCTTAAGTACATTTTATTTATTCTTTTGTAACCTCTCTTATTATACTTTAATATGTGTACAATTTCAATGATAAATTCCATGTACTTTTTACCAAATTTCGTATCTGAATTTTTACTTACACAGAAGATGCTGATAAATCATAGTTTTTAGCATTTAAAGAATATATTTACTGCGGTTTTCTCTCATACCATGTGCAAATATCGCAAGGGCAATCAAAAAAGCAACCAGTTCCACATATGTCCAAACACGTCCAACCTGAATGATCTTACAGTCTGCAAGAATTCCTACAACTCCGACAGCAAAAGAAACAATCGCGAAAAAAATCATATAAGGGAACGAACTCTTAATATAGGCTTTTGGATCCTTGCACTTTTTTATTTCATCTTCTGCCACAACCACACTGTTGATTTTTCCGGTTTTCTTCATTCGGATTGCAATCACTCCAAGATAAATTCCAAAAAAAGCAATCACAATATCCATCAATAAAATTGTCTTCATAAATTATTTTCCTCCTGCTTGTCTTGCGTGTTTTTTATTGTAACATCTTTTCTTATAAATGAAAACCTTTGTGGTTTTTGTCAAAATATTCAAATATTATTGTATTTTTTAGTATTTTATAGTAAAATATACTTAATATTTAAAAAGGAGACAAAAATATGAGTATGGAAAATGCTAAAATTTTAATTACTGACGACTCTATCCTTGCAAGAAAACAACTAAAGGATATCATTTCAACATTAGGCTCTCCCGTTTTTATCGAGGCTGTAGATGGACAGGATGCAATCGACAAATACAAAGAATCCAAGCCAGACCTCGTTTTTCTAGACATCGTTATGCCAAAAAAAGACGGCAATGCTGCAATCAGAGAAATCATGGAATTCGATTCTGAAGCAAACATTATCATTGCTTCCTCTGTTGGTACCCAATCCCAGTTAAAGCTTGCACTTGAAGCTGGTGCAAAAGATTTTATCCAGAAACCTTTGGATAAAGATCAGGTACTTAAGGTAGTCAGCAAATTCCTGGAAGGGAGATAAAATATGTATACACAATTTTTCGGAAACTATTTATTATCCAACGGATATGTGACACAGGAACAGCTTTTTTCCGCAATGCAGCGGCAGGCTGATAATCACTTAAAGTTAGGTACCCTTGCAATTCATGCCGGATACATGAATGCTTCAGAAGTCGATGATACGGTCATTCACCAGACACATCAGGATCGGAAATTCGGTGAGCTCGCGGTAGAACTTGGGTATATGACAGATGAACAGGTAATGGAGCTGTTAAAAGAACAAAAGCCAGCATTCCTTTCTCTTGGACAGGTATTGTTGGATGACGGGATTTTAAGCAACAGTGATTTTGAACAGATTATGAATGATTATCGTTCCAAAAACGGGCTTGTTGAATCCGATATTGAAGATTCCGCTGTTGTTCGCAATCTGTTCCGCAATCTCTTTGCTTCTTCTAATGTATCGCTTTCTCACAACGGTCAGATGTATGTAGAGCTTCTGTTCAATGATTTTATCCGCTTCATTGGTGACGATTTCACATTAGGTGGCATCAGTGAAGCAAAAGAAATTCCTGTAAAATGTTGTGTAAAACAGGAAATATTTGGCGATTACGCAATCCGGACATACATATCCATGGAAAAAGATGTTGCAATTGCATTTGCATCTCGATATGTAAAAGACACATTTAACGACTATGATGAATATGTTCAGGCATCTCTTGAAGATTTCCTGAATCTGCAGAATGGTCTGTTTATCGTAAATGTATCCAATGATTCTTCTACCGAACTTACGATTGATGCACCGGAACATATTACGGGTGATACATTCTCTTTTGAGAATAAAGCATATCATTTTCCATTTATGTTTCCGTTTGGAACTGTTAATATTTATATTGAAGCTGTCAAAATTGATGAGTAAATCAATAAAAATAGGCAAAACAAAACCCCCGCCAGATTTCTGACGGGGGTTTGCTTTATAAAATATTTCGTTCTATAAGACTTTTGATAAAAATTCACACAAACGAGGATTCTTTGGATTGGCAAAAAATTCTTTCGGACCACTCTCCTCCTGAATCTGTCCCTCGTTGATAAACATGACACGTGTTGCAACCTCTCTGGCAAATCCCATCTCATGCGTTACCACAACCATAGTCATTCCATCCTGCGCAAGTTCTTTCATAATTTCAAGAACTTCACCGACCATTTCCGGATCCAATGCAGAAGTAGGCTCATCAAACAACATGACATCCGGATTCATAGCAAGCGCACGTGCAATTGCAATACGCTGCTTCTGTCCACCAGAAAGCATAGCTGGATAAGTATCCGCTTTGTCGAACAGACCAACTCTTTTTAACAGTTCATCTGCTCTCTTAGACGCTTCTTCCTTATTCATAAGTCCTGTCTGTACTGGTGCAAGCATAATATTTTCTTTCACGGTATAATTTGGAAACAGATTAAACTGCTGAAAAACCATACCGATTTTCTGACGCATCTTATTGATATCAACAGACTTGTCTGTAATATCCGTTCCTTCGAACGAAATTACACCGGAAGTCGGCTCCTCCAAAAGATTCAGAGAACGTAAGAATGTAGACTTGCCGCAGCCGGACGGCCCGATAATCGCTACAACTTCTCCCTGAGCGATTTCTGTCGAAATACCATTTAATACTTTAACGTCACCAAAGGATTTATATAAATCTTTCACTTCAATTAATACATTCTTATCGCTCATTTGTTCTCAACCTCATTTCCAGTTTGTGTACGCCGGCTGTCAGGATCATGACAATCACAAGATAAATGATGGCCACTCCAAACAATGGTAAAAATGGATCATATGTCTGGGTTCGAATCAAATCTCCACCCTTTGTCAGATCCGGAATTGCAATATAACCACTGATAGAAGTCTCTTTCAATAATGTAATAAATTCATTTGCAAGTGCTGGAAGAACATTCTTAAACGCCTGCGGAAGAATAATAAGCCACATTGTCTGACCATAATTCAATCCAAGGCTTCGTCCAGCTTCAAACTGTCCTTCATCTACAGCCATAATACCAGAACGAACAATTTCTGCTACATACGCTGCCGAATTGAGTCCAAAAGCAATAACCGCTACTGCAATCTTACTGTTCAAAGACACCAGAATTATGTAATACATAATCAAAAGCTGTACCATCGTAGGCGTTCCACGCCAAATTGTCAAATAAACCTTACAGATGAAATTCAAAATATTCAATCCGCCATGCTTATCATGAGTTGCGCGAATAATTGCAACAAGAAAACCAACCACAATACCTAGTAATACTGCAAGTACTGCAATCAAAAGTGTATTTCCAAGACCTCTTAACAGATACATATATCTGTCATCTTTTATAAAATCCAATTGAAAGCTACTAATAAAATCGCTCAAGGTTCATCCTCCTATACCGATTATTTCTTTCTGACAACAATAACCTGACATGCTGTCGTATAAGTATCAGTAAAGTCAATATTTTTCAAACGATCCTCTGTTACGGTCATACCAGCAGCACCAAAATCTGCTTTTCCAGAAGATACTGCAGCAATAATTGCATCAAACTCCATATCTTCAATCTTCAGTTCATAACCAAGTTTATCACAGATTGCTTTTGAAATATCCGCATCAATACCAACAACATTATCTCCATCATAATACTCATATGGCTCAAACTGTGCATTGGTTGCCATTGTTAACGTACCGTTTGGATACTCTGTTCCTTCCGGAGTCTCATATGGATGCTTGCCCGCTTCATCTCCAATATAGTTGCTGATAATAGAATCAATTGTTCCATCCTTCTCCAACTCTTCAATTGCCTTGTTAAAAGAATCTGTCAAATCTGTATTATCTTTAGCGATACAGATGGCATACTCTTCCGGATCAAAGGTATCGGATAAAATCTTCAAATCATCATTTTTCTCAACAAATGCTTCTGCCGGCTGCTGATCAATAACAACACAGTCAATCTTTCCAGTCTTTAATGCCTGAATTGCGTCTGCACCTTTATTATAACGCTCTACCGTCGATCCATTCTCTTTCTCATAAGAAGTAGCATCTTCATCGCCAGTTGTACCAAGCTGTACACCGATAGTCTTTCCCGGCAAATCATCTCTGGAATTCACAGAATTAGCCGGTACAGAAGAACCACAGCCTGCCATTGCAGCTGCCATCGCTGACACAAGCATAATTGAAATCAGTTTCTTTTTCATTTTGTTATCCTCTTTTCTTCTATTGTATCTATTGATTAAACACCCAGGAATTTTTTAACAACCTGTGGCATTTCCTCCACTTCACATACGGTGTCATGTAATACCTTTGCATTGCGAATTTCTTCAATTGCCTGTGGTACCGCAACATTACCAATCTTTGACAATTCGTCTACCAGTTCGAAGTCTGTCATGGAATCGTACTTCTCATCGATAGCATCCATAACGCTTCTTGTGAACTTGAACGGACTTGCAGTACTTGCAATCACCGTCTTAGTCTCTGTATCCCCTGTCGCGGCCTTATACTTGTCATATACACCTGCAGCAACTGCTGTGTGGGTATCGATAATATACCCGGTGTCTTCATATAATTTCTTGATTGTAGAAGCAGTCTCATCTTCGCTTGTATAATTTCCATAGAAATCAGCCAGCTGTGCCTTCATTTCATCTGTAATCGCATATTTACCTTCAGAAGAAAGGCTTGCCATCAATTTTGCGTTCGCTTCTGCATCATTTCCGGCAATACGATAGATCAAACGCTCAAGGTTTGAGGAAATCAGAATATCCATAGACGGAGAACTTGTAAGAATAAACTCACGGTTTCTGTCATATGTACCAGTTGAGAAGAAGTCAAATAATACTTTGTTCTCGTTGGATGCGCAAATCAGCTTTCCAATTGGAAGTCCCATATTCTTTGCATAGAAAGCTGCAAGAATGTTTCCAAAGTTACCTGTCGGAACAACCACATTGATCTTCTCATCTTTTGCGATCACACCATTCTTGTAAAGTCTTGCGTATGCATATACATAATAAACGACCTGTGGGACAAGACGTCCGATATTGATAGAGTTTGCAGAAGAGAACTGATATCCGGCTGCATCCATTTCTGCTGCCAATGCAGAATCGTTGAACATCTTCTTAACGCCAGTCTGTGCCTGGTCAAAGTTGCCATGGATACCTACAACAAATGTATTGGCTCCTTTTTGTGTTACCATCTGCTTTTCCTGAATCGGACTTACACCGTTCTTTGGATAAAATACGATGATCTTTGTTCCCTCAACATCTGCGAAACCTGCCAAAGCAGCTTTACCGGTATCTCCGGATGTTGCAGTAAGAATTACGATATCATTCTTTACGTGATTCTTTCTTGCGGATGTAATCAAAAGATGTGGCAGAATCGATAACGCCATATCTTTGAATGCGATTGTTGGTCCGTGGAATAACTCCAGATAATATGCACCGTCTGCATCTACAAGTGGTGCAATCTCTTTTGTATCAAATTTGCTGTCATATGCTTTGTTGATGCAATTCTTTAACTCTTCTTCTGTGAAGTCCGTAAAGAACTGTTTCATTACCGCATAAGCAGTCTCCTGATATGTCATATTTGCCAGTTCATCAATGCTGACATCTAAAGCCGGAATTGTCTCCGGTACGAATAAACCACCATCATCTGCAAGTCCTTTTAAAATTGCCTGTGATGCTGTAAATTTTACCTGTCCATTTCTGGTACTAGAATACATTAAATCCATTTTAAGTCCTCATTTTCACAAATTTATCCTGTAAGCTTCTCGTACATTATAGGAAAAAAAGCAGGTGGTGTCAATGAAATTCCTATGTTATACTTATGTAAAAAGTGTATGTTTTTTCATTCAAAGGAGTTTTTTATGTTACCCGGTGTTTATCTCGCAACAAAAAAGGACGGAACCGTTTACTATCGCAGCAGCATTACTTATCGCAGCAAGCACATCAGCCTTGGAAGTTTTTCAACCGAAGAAGACGCCCACTGTGCCTATCGTTGTGCTTTAAAAATTAGCAGCGAACCTCTTTCTCTGGAAGAATCACTGGCCTTTACCAACTATCTTTCTTTTGAGAAAATTATTTCACTGGTAAATTTCCGTGACAACGGCATGTATATCCCGACACCAATTTATCTACATAAAAATTACTTCAGCTACTATCTCGATCTGCACCACGAATTAAAATTTGATATTGATGATTTGTTTTATTACAGCAGTCATAAAATCTTAAAACGTCAGGGACATTTGTATGTAAACGACTACGGTATGCAGATCACGATTTTGAACCGGTATGGAATCAAAAATTATGGTGTGCGTGACCGGGATTATCGTTTTGTCAATGGAGATGACCACGATCTGCGCTACTCCAATATCGAAATTATCAACCGTTATCACGGGGTCTTTGTCTTTACAAAAAACGAGAAAACACGCTACCGCGTACGCCTGCATATCAACGGCAATTATACAATTGGTACTTATCGAAGTGAAACGCAGGCTGCCGTCGCCTATAACAAAGCAGTGGATTTAGCGCGACAACACGGCATCTGTAAGAACTTCCCGGAAAATTATATTGAAGATCTGTCTGCACGTGATTATGCCGACATCTATACCAAGGCAAAAATATCCACCAATTTTCTTGAATATCTCAAAAATCTGTCCACCGAAAACAACATCGTATAGGAATTTTATATATAGTAAAAATGAGGCTGCATCCGCAGCCTCATTTTGTATCACACTCTGTTTATTTCTGATTAATGTAATTTACCAGACCTTCACAGTCGATAATCTTCTGCATGAATGGTGGGAATGCCTGTCCCTGGAACTTCTCTCCTGTTGTCACATCTGTAATCACACCGGAATCAAAATCCACTTCCACCTCATCTCCAACGGAGATTGCCTTGGCAGCTTCCGGACATTCAATAATCGGGAGTCCGATATTGATCGCATTACGATAGAAAATGCGGGCAAATGTCTCAGCGATTACGCAGCTGATACCGGATGCCTTGATTGAAATTGGTGCATGCTCACGGGAAGAGCCACATCCAAAATTCTTATTAGCGACCATGATGTCGCCTTCTTTTACATTATTTACGAAGTCTTTATCGATGTCTTCCATGCAATGTGTTGCCAATTCTTTCGGATCGGAAGAATTCAGATATCTTGCCGGAATGATTACATCGGTATCTACGTTGTCACCATATTTAAAAACTTTACCATGTGCAGCTTTCATTTTTTCTCTCCATTTCTATGGACAATTCTTAGTCCATTACTTCGTCAGGTCCTGAAATCTTGCCGGTGATTGCACTTGCAACAGCAACTGCAGGACTTGCAAGATATACTTCAGACTCTACATGACCCATACGTCCTACAAAGTTACGATTTGTTGTAGAAATACAACGCTCGCCCTCTGCAAGAACTCCCATATATCCACCAAGACATGGACCGCAGGTTGGTGTGCTGACAATTGCTCCTGCCTCAATAAATGTACGGATCAGACCTTCTGTCATCGCGTCCAGATAAATCTGCTGTGTTGCAGGAATTACGATCACACGGATTCCCTTTGCAACTTTCTTTCCCTCGAGAATCTTTGCCGCAATGCGTAAGTCATCCATACGTCCGTTTGTACAAGAACCGATTACTACCTGGTCGATCTTTACATCGCCAACTTCATCAATCGTTCTTGTGTTTTCCGGAAGGTGAGGAAAAGCTACGGTTGGCTTTAAAGTACTTAAGTCAATCGTATATTCCTCATCATACTCTGCATCCTCGTCTGCTTCATACTCAACGAATGGACGCTTAGAATGTTCTTTCATATAAGCACGTGTCAGATCATCTACCGGGAAAATACCATTCTTTCCGCCTGCCTCAATTGCCATATTTGCAATTGTAAAACGATCATCCATTGTCAGATACTGGATACCATCTCCAACAAACTCCATAGACTTATATAAAGCGCCATCTACACCGATCATACCAATGATATGAAGGATAACATCTTTACCGCTGATCCACTTTGCAGGCTTACCTGTAATGTTGAAACGAATTGCGGATGGTACTTTAAACCATGCCTTTCCGGTAGCCATACCAGCTGCCATATCAGTACTTCCGACACCGGTAGAAAATGCACCAAGTGCACCATATGTACATGTGTGTGAATCCGCACCGATAATCACATCTCCGGCTACTGTAAGACCTTTCTCCGGAAGCAGTGCGTGCTCGATTCCCATCTCTCCAACATCAAAATAATTTGTAATTTCATTCTTGCATGCAAACTCGCGGACACATTTACAGTGCTGTGCAGATTTAATATCTTTGTTTGGTGCAAAATGATCCATGACAAGTGCAATTTTGTCCTTGTGGAATACACCGTCCACTTTCATTTTTTCAATTTCATGAATTGCCACTGGAGATGTAATATCATTGCCCAGAACCAGGTCAAGATCTGCCTCTATCAGCTGACCGGCACTCACGCTGTCTAACCCTGCATGCGCAGCCAGAATTTTCTGAGTCATTGTCATACCCATGATTGTTTCCTCCTTTATACTTTCACTCACTAGCATGTGCTATATTTCCATTGATAGTATTCTAGCATGGTTTATTTCATAATTAAAATACATAATAAACATATTTACCATAACTTCATTTTATGATATACTACCTATGTATTATAACACAACCACCATAAGAATGGAGGTCATTATGAATCAAAATCTATCATCTTACTGGATTTTTTATACAGTAGCCAATGCTGGCAATATATCAAAAGCCGCAAAGGAACTCTATATCAGCCAGCCGGCAATCAGTAAATCCATACAAAAATTGGAAGAAAATCTCAATTGCAAGCTTTTTTCCAGAAGTTCCCGCGGGGTGCTCCTGACAGACGAGGGCCAGCTTCTGTATGGTCACGTAAAAGAAGCTTTTGAAACATTGAATCTTGGGGAGGACAAGCTGCGCCGTTCGATTGAATTAGGTGTCGGTCATCTGCAGATTGGAGTAAGCTCCACGCTCTGCAAACATATGCTCCTTCCTTATCTAAAAGAATTTATCCGCCGTAATCCCCATATCAGCATTTCCATCAGCTGCCAGTCAACCAACGAAACACTTCGTCTGCTTGATGAAAATAAAATTGATATCGGACTCATTGGCAAACCGGAAAATCTCAAAAACATTGACTTCTACTATCTGGATAATATTGAGGACATCTTTGTTGCGAACCGCGATTACCTGAACAATCTAAAGAAAAGAGGCATCGCGGAAAATGAAATTCTCAGTAATTCTACGCTCATGCTTCTCGACAAAAACAATATGACTCGCCAGTATATCGACGATTATCTGCAAGAAAATCATATCTCCGTCGCTGATTCTATTGACATTTCCGATATGGATCTTCTGATTGATTTTGCTAAAATCGGTGTCGGCGTAGCCTGCGTCATCCGAAGTTTTGTGTCCGGTGAGCTTGCGGACGGAAGTCTTGTAGAAGTCCCGCTCGGTATCCCGATCCACGAACGTGAAGTAGGATTTTCCTATAAAGAAAATTTAAAACCATCGAAATCCCTACAGAGTTTTATCGATTTCTATAAAAATTTTAATCCAAAGGAGCAATCATGAAAGAACAATTACACACTATCCCTATCTCTGATGCCATGGCCAATGCCGGAGAATGTCCTTTCTGTTATATCGAACGCAAGACCGAAGAACATATGATGGATTTTGTTCTTGGTCACGGCGCATCCTATATGGAAGCTGATATCCGTGACATGACCGATCGCGAAGGTTTCTGCCGCGCCCATTTCAAAAAAATGTTTGATTATGGAAATTCTCTTGGAAATGCATGGATACTAAAGACATTGTACAAACGTCATCTCGAAGAAATGGATCGCGAGTTCAAGCACTTCAAACCGGAAAACGCCGGAAAAAAAAGCGGATTTTTTAGCAAAAACAAATCCGATTCCAGCAGCAATTCGATTGTAAACTGGATCAACCGCAGAGAATCTACCTGTTTTATCTGTACCAGCGTACAAAACACGTTTCAGGCATATATGAAAACTTTTTTTGACATGTACAAAAAACATCCGGAATTCCGTGAGCAGGTTGCCACAACCAAAGGTTTCTGCCTCGATCATTTCAAAGTGCTCTGCGAAGGGGCAGATGAAATGCTTTCCGACAAGGAGCAAAAAGATTTCTATGACACTATGCTTCCTCTCATGCGCGAAAATGTTGAGCGCGTCTATGAAGATGTTGCATGGTTTGTAGAAAAATACGATTATAAGAACCGTGATGCAGACTGGAAAAACTCCAAGGACGCCATCCAGCGGGGCATGCAGAAACTCCGCGGAAGCGATCCTTCTCTTCCACCACATGTTCTGAAAAAATAGCGGTCATTTACTTCCTGTGAATTTTTCATAACCCAAATCCATCAGGAAAATGCAAAGCAGAATCAAGCCGGCATAGCCCAGCAGGTATCCCGGATTTCCCATCCATTGTGCAAGCCACTCAAGGGGAGATCCGCCAGACGGCCGGTTTACAAACATATAATTCACCTGATATTTCTTATCAAACACATAAATCGGCGGAACAACGACTGCAAGAAATACAATTACCTGCCACATTTTTTTCATCTGTGGAACAATTTCATGTGATGTAAGCAGGCATGTCACATACAAAATAATCCCTAAATGAAACAATATCGCTTCCAGGGAAATAAAATGGATCAATGGATATGCATTCCAGTTTGGAAAAAGCAATGCCAGTATTGCCCCAGGCAGACACAATGCATACAGCACCTGTCCTAACCATTTCCACTTCGTGAAGCAATGAATCCCACATAAAATTCCTGTCATACTGCACAAATGAAACGGAAGTTCATATAAGAAATTCTCCCCGATGACCGCAATATAAATTGCCCGAAGAATCATCCAGCCAACCAGCGACAAAGCAATTGTTTTTTCGACTTTTTGCTTTTTTTGCGCCTTTGCCTTCCAATACCAGTGTAAAGAAACTACTGTGACAGCAAGACATAACAAAAGACACAGAATATGCCATATTCCAAACAATTTAAATCCAATGCCATCCGGAATTTTGGTTTCATATGTAAAAAAATATTTCAAAGATGACAATTTCATGACTTCATTCACACTCCAGACCTTTTGATGATATATAGTTTATCCTTTTATTGCATTTCTAAAACAAGAACCCCGGAATAAATTCCAGGGTTCTAATCATATAACTATGCTATTTCATTACAATATTTACAAGTCTTCCCGGAACATAAATCTCTTTAACAATATTTCCAGTCAGCTTGTCAGCGATTACTTCTTTTGCTTTCGCAATAACTTCATCCTTCGGATCATCCTTCTGAATTCCAAGTGTTCCTTTTACTTTTCCGTTAATCTGTACTGCAATTTCTACAGAAGACTCAACGGTCTTTGCTTCATCATATTCCGGCCATGTCTGCTGGTATACTCTGCCTTCGCAGCCAATTGCCTGCCACATTTCCTCTGTGATATGAGGTGCAACCGGATTGAGCAGGATAATCAGAGTCTTAAGCTCGCCCTTTGTGATAGATCCCTTCTTGTAGAAATCATTGAGGATTGCCATCATTGCAGCGATTGCAGTATTGTACTTCAGATTTTCGAAGTCATTAGAGACTTTCTTGATTGTCTGATGCATCTTTGTCTCAAGATCCTTTGAGTATCCTTCTTCTTCCGTCATAAGATCCTGTAATTTCCAAACACGATCGAGGAATCTGCGGCATCCCTTTACACCATCCTCTGACCAGGAAGCAGCCAGATCGAATGCACCAATGAACATCTCGTACGTACGAAGTGTATCTGCACCGTACTCATTTACGATGTCATCCGGATTGACAACGTTTCCTCTGGACTTTGACATCTTCTCGCCGTTCTCACCAAGAATCATACCGTGTGATGTTCTCTTCTGGTATGGTTCTGGAGTCGGAACAACGCCCTGATCATATAAGAATTTATGCCAGAAACGAGAATACAGTAAATGAAGGGTTGTATGCTCCATTCCACCATTGTACCAGTCTACTGGAAGCCAGTATTTTAATGCTTCCGGACTTGCAAGTGCCTTATCATTATGTGGATCTGTATATCTTAAGAAATACCAGGAAGATCCTGCCCACTGAGGCATAGTATCTGTCTCACGCTTTGCAGGACCACCACAGCAAGGACAAGTTGTATTTACCCAGTCGGTCATCGCTGCAAGCGGTGACTCACCGTTGTCTGTAGGCATATAACTTTCTACTTCCGGCAATAATAATGGAAGTTCACTCTCATCAATCGGAACATATCCGCACTTGTCACAATGTACAATCGGTATTGGCTCTCCCCAATAACGCTGACGTGAGAATACCCAGTCTCTTAATTTGTAATTTGTCTTTGCCTGACCGATGCCTTTCTCTTCCAGGAAGGAAATCATCTTCTCTTTGGCATCCTTTACTTCCAGTCCGTTTAAGAAATCAGAGTTAATGAGTACGCCTGTTGCAACGTCCGTAAATGCTACTTCATTGACATCCACTTTCTCTCCGTTCTTTGCAACGACCTGAATAATTGGAAGGTTAAATTTCTTTGCGAATTCCCAGTCTCTTTCATCATGTGCAGGAACAGCCATGATTGCACCTGTTCCGTAGCTCATAAGTACATAATCAGATACCCAGATTGGAACTTCTTTCCCGTTTACCGGATTGATTGCAGTCAGTCCATCGATTGCAACACCCGTCTTATCCTTTGCAAGCTCTGCACGCTCAAAATCAGACTTTCTGGAAGCCTGCTCACGATACGCAAGAATCTCATCCCAGTTCTTAATCTGATCTTTGTATTTGTCCAGATATGGATGTTCCGGAGATACAACCATGTAAGTTACACCGAACAATGTATCACATCTTGTTGTATAAATGCGAAGCTTATCTTCCGTATCTTTGATCTGGAAATCAACTTCCGCACCGGTAGAACGTCCAATCCAATTCTTCTGTGAAACCTTAACACGCTCGATATAATCAACGTCATACAGACCTTCAAACAGCTTGTCTGCATACACAGAGAATATAAGCATCCACTCGCATTTTACCATGCGGACAACCGGAGCTCCACAACGCTCACATACACCATTGACAACTTCCTCATTTGCAAGACCAACCTTGCAGGAAGTACACCAGTTAATTGGCATCTCTTTCTTATAAGCAAGACCAGCTTTGAACAGTTTCAGGAAAATCCACTGTGTCCATTTATAATAATTTGGATCGGTTGTATTGATCTCACGATCCCAGTCAAAAGAATAGCCAAGAGAATGTAACTGTTCCTTGAAATGTTTTACATTGTTCTCTGTTACGATCTTCGGATGAATCTTATTCTTAATAGCATAGTTCTCTGTAGGCAAACCAAATGCATCCCATCCCATTGGATAAAGTACATTGTATCCCTGCATTCTTCTCTTACGGGCAACGATATCTAATGCCGTATATGGTCTTGGATGTCCTACATGAAGTCCCTGTCCAGATGGATATGGGAACTCAACCAATGCATAATACTTTGGTTTTGAATAATCATTTGTTGCAGCAAAAGCCTTCTCATCATCCCAGACTTTCTGCCACTTTTTTTCCACGACTTTGTGGTTGTACACTTCTGACATATATTCCTCCTTTAAAATCAAAAAATCTTCGTCTCTATAATTTAAGAGACGAAGATTATACTCCGTGGTACCACTCTGTTTCGTGTCTGTTTATAAACAAACACGCACTCATAATCTTTTATCGAAGATTAACCGTCCAAACCTAAACAACTTCCGTCGAAGTCTTCTGCCTGGCTGCTCCAAGGCGAGTTCAAATTCAAAATCTACTGCCTCGCACCTGCCGACAGCTCTCTGAAAAATCCTTGAATCCTACTATTCCTCTTCATTGCATTGTCTATTCAGATTTAACCAAATAACAGATTCATTCTATCATAGTTCCGGTTTTTGTCAACTGATTTTCATAACAAACCGTAAAACCCATTCCATGTATTGGAATAAAAGCAAAAAGGCTCCGGCAAAATGCCGAAGCCTAATTATGTACGGATTAGTTATTGATGAGCTTGTCGCCCTCGTTGTTCCAGCTGTACAGCTTACGAATCTCAGCTCCAACCTTCTCTGATGGATGCTCAGAAGCAAGCTTTCTCATAGCCTTGAAGTGAACCTGACGTCCTGCTGGAGACATATCCAGTAAGAATTCTTTTGCGAATGTACCATCCTGGATATCAGTAAGAATCTGCTTCATAGCCTTCTTTGTATCCTCAGTAACAATCTTAGGTCCTGTAATATAATCACCATACTCTGCTGTGTTAGAGATAGAATATCTCATTCCTGCGAAACCTGACTGATAAATTAAGTCTACGATCAGTTTCATTTCGTGGATACACTCGAAGTATGCGTTTCTTGGATCATAACCAGCTTCACAAAGTGTTTCAAAACCTGCCTGCATTAAAGCACAAACACCACCACAAAGAACTGCCTGCTCACCGAAGAGGTCAGTCTCTGTCTCTGTACGGAATGTTGTCTCAAGAAGTCCGGCTCTTGCTCCACCGATTCCAAGACCATATGCAAGTGCAAGATCAAGTGCTTTACCTGTTGCATCCTGTTCTACAGCTACCAGACAAGGAGTTCCCTTGCCAGCCTGATACTCAGAACGTACTGTATGTCCTGGAGCCTTAGGTGCGATCATTGTAACATCTACATCCTTTGGTGGCTTGATGCATCCAAAGTGGATATTGAAACCATGAGCGAACATTAACATGTTACCTGGCTCAAGGTTTGGCTCGATATCTTTCTTATACATATCTGCCTGTAACTCATCATTGATAAGGATCATGATGATATCAGCCTGCTTTGCTGCTTCAGCTGCTACATATACTTTAAATCCCTGCTCTTCAGCTCTCTTCCAAGACTTGCTACCCTCATAGAGACCGATAATGACGTTGCATCCGCTCTCCTTTAAGTTTAATGCATGTGCATGTCCCTGGCTACCATAGCCGATGATTGCGATTGTCTTTCCCTCCAGCAAAGAAAGGTTACAATCTTCCTGATAGAAAATTCTTGCTTCTGACATTTTATTGTCCTCCTAAATATATACTCTTATATAAAAATAATAAGTAGCTTAATCTAAAAACTTAACATCAGATGAACCTCTTGTTAAGCCTGTGATTCCGGTTCTCGCAAGTTCCAGAATCTCATATCCATCAAGCAGATCCAAAAATGCATCCAGCTTGTCCTGATGACCAACTAATTCAATCACCATAGAATCATGCGTAACATCCACAATCTTTCCGTGGAAAATTTCTGTCACATTCATGATTGGCTGACGCTGCGTATCTGTTGCACGAATCTTGACCAGAATCAATTCTCTTGTAACAGAGAACCCCGGTTCCAGCTTCTTGATGTCCAGTACATCTTCCAGTTTTTCAAGTTGCTTCTCAATCTGATCCAGAATCAATTCATCACCACTGGCAACAATAGTAATTCTTGTATATTTCGGATCTGCAGTAACTCCGGAAGAAAAACTGTCAATATTATATCCTCTGCGACTGAACAAACCGGAAATACGGCTTGTAACGCCAGGATTGTTTTCAACTAAAAGTGATAATGCTTGCTTTCTCATTTGAAAACCTACTTCTTTCTTTTTGTTTATTTGATAATAATACCATAATCAATATTTGTCAAGCACTATAATTATTATAACTTTAGGTTATAATGCAAATAACCCGAATCTATTATATATACTTTTCTTAGCAATTTAATATAATGAAAATAAAGCGGAAAGCGCTAATGTTCCAAACACCAGACCTATAACATAAACAACCATCGCTATGCCACTGCAGATAATACCCGCAATCGCCATTCCTCTTCCAGCATTATTCTTGTTCTGTAACGATATAATTCCAAATACAAGTCCAAGTACTGCAACGATCGTCTTTAACCAAAAAGATGGTACACAACACATCATTAAAATAGCAACAATTCCAAGTATCATAGACGCAATTGCAAATCCTGTTGATCCACCATCCATATTCGATGGTTGTGGAGCTCCATACACCTGCTGTCCGGAAGCTGTGTTGTTCTGCTGCTGGTTATTTGAAAAACCATTTTGTGTATGCACAGGTGTCCCGCAGTACCCACAGACATTGTCGTTGTCATTAATCTGACTGCCACAATTCTTACAATACATATCTTTTATCCTCTCTGTAATTTCTCGTTTTCTCTCCGAAAACGGTCAATTGCCGGGAAGTTGTTTTGTGTGATATTTTCCGGAAGATTATCCAAATCAAAAAATCGAAGTTCAAGGACCTCATCTTCCTGCATACGCAATTCTCCTGTGTATTTGTGGCATAAATAAATGCTCTCTGCTGCATAAATTTCATCACCATTCGGATATGTATAATGCATGCTCTCACCAGAAACATTCATATAATGAATCAATTCCTGACAGCGCAGTCCCGTCTCTTCTAATACCTCGCGTTTCGCACAGCTTTCAAAACTGTCACCAAGTTCTAGCGAACCACCCGGATATCCCCACTGTCCATTGTCCTTTCTCTTCTGTAAAAGGATTTGATTCTCTTCATTAATAATAAGAACGCCTGCGCAGGTCATAATCAAAGGACGATGTCCGACTACCTTGCGCAAATCCATGATATATCCCATGTTTTACTTCCACCATTACTCATTTTGTTATTCTGTCGAGTCTTTTTACTTACTTTCGACATACAACACATTAATCGTATCATTCTGCATATAAAAAGGCAAGAAAAATCTACTCTTCTATTTGAAGCGAAAAATTATCAAGTTCCGTGGCAGCATCTTCGAATACATTTCTTAACTTTTCGGCGTATTCTCCTAAATAGCGGCAACTTGCCTTATAATTACTCCACTTTATGCAAACCGACAATTCAATTCCCCCCGTCAGGCAATCCCATAGTGCATCTAAATTTTCACCATAATAATCAGGTAATTCCAATTTTTCTTTCAATATCTTGTGTGTAATCGCAACATCTTTAAAAAAATTTCCATCTAATGATATATATTTCAATTTTTAATATCCTTCCTATAATTTCAAGCCCTAAATCATTGATTTTTGGACTTTTTCTTTAAACAGTTACCTCATAACAAGTGCTAAAGTGCATGAACATTCATTGTATCAAGTACTGAATAGCTGAAAACAGG
>ENA-UOJO01000204-UOJO01000204.1-human-gut-metagenome-genome-assembly--contig:-P57-NODE-204-length-100608-cov-12.315714_pt1 | contig 100608 bp, 94 predicted proteins | sample MGYA00242351_ERZ723898 | MGnify/ENA metagenome assembly ERZ723898 | reverse complement strand
ACCTTAGTTGGTGTCCGGCAGTTTCTTTGCGGGGGTAGATTTGACGCTTACGATTGGGAGTTTGCGATGATGAAACACAGGATTTGGCTCAAGTCTTAGAAATGGTAAAACATTACGATGTAGACTGTCAACTTCAAATTACCACTTTCCTACATGCCAAAGATTTACTGTACGCAGCAAAGACATCTGGCTTTGATATTACAATTCTGGATATCGAGATGGAGCCTCCTACAGGATTTGATATCGCCAAGGAGTTGATTTCCATGCCCAATCCCCCTATTGTAATATTCGCTACAAAAAGCAATGCTTACGCACTGAAAGGGTATGGGGTCGCAATACGGTATCTTCAAAAGCCTGTTATGCGTGAGGCCTTCTTTGAAGCCATGGATGCGGCCATTGCTGATGCAACAGCGCACCGCCTGACGTTCCAAATTGATACAGCACTTGTCTCCGTACATCTGCGAGACATCCAATATATCGAAACATTCGGGCATTATGCCATAGTCCATACGGCAGATGAGGCATACCGTTTTCGCAGCACCTTAAAAGAAGTGATGTCCCGTCTGCCAAAAGGATATTTTGCATCTCCACATAAAAGTTACGTTGTAAATTTAGAACACATTCGCTCCGCAACTGCGACAGAAATAGTGTTGGACTGTGGCGTAGTGGTACCCATTGGCCGAAAGCGGATGCAGGAATTTAACGATGCGCTGTATCGCTTCCTTGGGAGGTAGCCATGTATTATATTCTTGCAGAGCTCACAGGAGTCGTTGCAGAAATACTCCTTGCACATATCTATTTTAATGGTTTCTTTACCAAAAGGTCGCATCCTAGGTGGGCAATGGTAGGTAGCTATATTGCTTTTGGTGTTATTCTTACGGCACTTGCTTTTCTTCCAAATGTCTCTTTCCTTCGATTGGTTTTCTGCGCAACCGGACTCGGTATGATCGTATATTTCTTTTCCCGATCGAGCGTTCTTCAAGCGGTCTATGCCAGTATCAGTTACAGCGGTCTATATGTATTAAATGAAATGCTAGTGTTCGGCCTATTTGCCCTATTCCATATTGACGTACAACAAATAATGTCTGACGCACGTACCCGTACCATGGCTATTATTATCACGCATATGCTATTATGGCTGTGCGTATTGATCGTGCTGGCAATTACGAAACGCAGAAGGACTGCCATTACATTGTCCTTCTTGCTCACATTAACTCCAGGATATATTGCAGGAATTGTATTGGGCCTGTCATTTTGTATGCATGTCCTTTCTGGTGACGAGGTAATGCCTATTCCAATTTTGGTATCTGCAATTGGTCTGCTCTACGTAAACATTGTCATTGTTTTGTATGCAGAGCGTGCAAAAAGTGCTTCTGATCAGAAACTACAAGCGGAACTGGCTGAGCATCATTATGCCATGCAGGAGCAATACTATACCCAACTCCGGAGTGAACAGGAAGAAACCCGTGCCATGTTCCATGATATCAATAAATATATGCAGGCCATGCGAACCTTGGCGGCAGAAGGGAACGTAGCGGAAGTCAATCAGATGATGGCTGAGACTCAGGAGTTATTTGACAGCCTTACTACGGTTGTTGACGTAGGAAACAGTGTCGTAAATGTCATCCTGAATGAGTACCGGGAGATTACAGAGGATGCCGATATTTCTTTTACCTTTGATGTCAGCGTTCCTCAAAACCTGGGGATCTCCGCAGTGGACCTTTACGTTTTACTGGGGAATACCCTGGATAACGCCATAGAAGCCTGTCAGTCACTGCCCATAGAGGAACGATACATACGGATTCAAATGCGGATCTATCACAATATTCTCTTTTACCAGATCGAGAATCCATACGCAGAAGGATATCTTCAGTGCAGCCGTGGGAAAAACCATGGTTACGGACTTCAAAATGTCCGAAAATGTGTTGAAAAGCATGATGGGCATATGTCCGTTTCTCAGAATGATAATAAGTTTATTTTGTCCATGAGGTTGAATGGCTGCGTTCCTATTGACTGTCAGCTTCTAGAAAATACTCACCTATCGGTATAATGGAATTTCAAATGAGGTAGCATCAACACGATTGCCCGTTTTGATGCTACCTCTAAATTTTGTGGTATGAAAAACATCTTTCTTTAAGTCTAAAAGTTGCCAAAACCATAGTTTTGGGATTATATAAGTAAGGAAAAGATACGATAGCAAGCACAGCAAGTGAGTACCCACTTGCGAAATTTGTTATTGGGCAAATCCCAAACCCTTAGACGAAAACGGAGGCGATAGATGGCAGTCAGGAAGCGAAATATTCAAATCAAATTTTACGTTACGGAGGAGGAAAAACAACTCATTGACGAGAAGCTGTCCCAGCTCCCGGCGAAGCGGATGGGGGCGTACCTTCGGAAGATGGCGATTGACGGGTACATCATAAATCTGGACACCGCGGATATCAAAGCCTTTACCGGGGAACTGGCTGCCATTGGGCGCAATATCAACCAGATAGCCAAGCGGGTGAACGCCGGGGATTCTCTGTACCAGGCAGATATCCAGGAAATCCGGGAGAGGCTGGATGAAATATGGCAGTTACAAAGACGCATCCTATTAAAGAATGATGGCACATTTAATTATTCAGGTGCACGGCCGATACAGGATGTGCCCGTCTGAATTTCACAGGCAATGGCTGGGAATACAAAAAAATCTGTAATATAACCGAGACTGAGGATGCAGTCACATTTTTTGCGACGGAAAAGAAGTTTCGCAGGAGACCTATTGGGAAACTATTGAAGCGCATAATAGTAAAGAAGAAGCCAAGTGGATACCCTACTAACCAACACCTCCCCTGCAGGTGCAGGGGAGGCCGGAGCTATATTTTTCAGCTTGTAAAAACTTTTCTCAGAAATCCCACGATGTTGGCAGAATTCCCACTTTGTCAATCCGCTGGCACTGCATTCCCGTATGAGCTTTGCCCATTCCTGTGCCCGATATGCATCCCGCACAGCTAATACTTCTTCCATTTGACACCATCCCAGTCTGGTTTCTCGAAAAACTCACCGTGAGTTTTTCTGGGTTTGGGATATTATCTCGTGGATATACGGGAGATGCTAGGCGGGGGTGTTGAGCGCTTGCTATGCTTCTGAATCCGGCTGGCTTTACCCGAAATTATTCACTTTCGGTTTTGAGGACGGTAATGTCAATCCAAAGTGCTGGTCGAACAGAAAAAGTTTTCGATTTCACCCCATAACCCTCGTAATTGATAGCCCCTCCACTCCTTATGTCGGCAACACATCCGACATTTGTACCGGGCGAGCGCAACCACCACCAGCCCGGTCCACCAGAAAGTTCTTTGTCATGCCCTGCATTATGTTTAACTGCATAAGCGGTCGGGACGGCTTCTCTAGCTTTGGCATTGTTAAAGTAATGTTCTGCCTCCTCGGTGCTCAGTAGGAAAATGGTGTCCTCTGTGTCCCTATCCATATAGGTAGGGATTATCTTTTGCTGTATCTCCGAACTAAATGCGGTGTCAGCAAATTCATACCGTAACCATCCCCGAATTGTACTTGTATTCCAGAAATTATCATTGGAATCTTCATTGAATTGTTTACAATCGAGAAGTTTTTGACTGATAACAAGCATGGAAGTATCCTGGACATCAAGAACGAGCCAATTAATTGGTTCTTTTTCTTCATTATTATTTTGGTAATATTTTCCAAACGAAACAATATCTCCAATCTTGACAGTTGCCTCTGTTGGCTCGCTTGTGTGATCTTCTGTATTGTCATTTTCTGTTACTGTCTCATTAGTTGATGGCTCCGTAAAATCTTCAGTTTCCTTTCCTTTAGTGTTAGCAAAGATAAATGTGAAAATTGCTGCAGCGACAAAGATTGTTAGAATTAATTTAGGAATTTTCTTCCTAGTTTTATCCTGAATTTTAAAAATATCCGATTTCCAGCCATAATAATGTGCGGCTATTACTATAAAAGTAATGATTAGAATAATGACACTTACAACAAGTGGTAAGTTAACAAGGCGCACTCCTGTTATTGCCACTCCGAGTACACCCGCAATGAATGTCGTAAGTACAGCAATCAGTGTTCCATCAAACGCAGTCATTTGTATCGTCCTCCTTAAGTTATTTCATATATTCAGATTACAGGAGCAGATTGATATTAACTTCGTTAATTGGACGTAAAAAGAGCGTGAAATTCAGAAAACCTCTGAATTTCACACTCAAAAAGTGCAGTATTGACAGTAGGTTTTCAAAAATATTCGATTAAATAGACCGCCCCTCTAATAAACACGTAACAACTAGGCTTGTATGCGATCATTACAGTATCCTCCCTGTAGTATCTGTATAAAAATCAATAAGATAAAAACACCTCAAAATCTCACTTGTATTATATATTCGATAATCAAATATGTCAATTGCCAATACTGAACAGTATTTTTATCAATATTTGTTAGATGTGCCGAACTCTGTCTCTACTACTATAACGGGTTAAAGTTACTTTTGACATTTTGAGACATGTGAAGCAGACCCTTTATGTAAGGTCATTTGGGTTCCACAGAACATAATCTTGAATATGTTTTTGTACGTCATACATCTATATTATACCGAATAACCGCAAAAAGCAGGAGAAACTTAATTTATGAGGCTACTATTATCCAAACAGGAAAGTAGATCAAATTGTGTACAAATAAAAAATGCATCCAGCAATTCATTTGAACTGCTGGATGCAAGTATTGAGTGGCGATAGCTTTATCCTGCGGGCATTCCATACCCCAGAATCACACTATTCCCCAGAGAATACTGTTTCTGCCGGCACATATCCCTGGAATTGCCCTCTACGGTATAGACCGTCCCATTCTCCACCTTCTCCACGATCCCAACATGGTCCGGCACACCGTCCTGGGTTGCCCAGTCGAAGAAAATGAGCATTCCCGGCACCGGCTCCGCGGAGCCGTCCAGCCAGAGGCCGCGCTGCTGGAACCACTGCATTCCAAAGACGCAGCTGGAGAATTTCGGGTAGGCTCCGCTGTCCAGGTAGCCGCATTGGTCGGCACACCAGCTGACAAAGCAGGCGCACCATTCCACATGGTTGGTGAAGCCGTACCAGCTCCAATAGGGTTTTCCGCCTACGTTGCCTACCTGGGACAGGGCCACATCTACAATGGCATCTCCACCTTCCGGGGTGTAGAATACCTTGCCGATTGGATAGTACCGTAGCACATGGGGGACATACTGCTTGTCTCCGTAGCTGTTCCAGCCCATTTGTTCTGCCATCTTCATGGAAAACTCAACAGCGTTGGCACGAGAATACTCTCCATATTTCTGCAAGGCCCAGGTAATGTAGCCGCTGCCAAAGTTATAGCCTTGGAGTGCCAGCTGAATATGGTCCGGGTCAATGGGGCTTTCGGCTCCGGCTGTCTGCAAACAGTCCGCAAGATTCTGGATACCTACTGAAATAGAGTACTCCGGGTCCGTAATGCCTCCGGGGGTTCTGGGATACTGGGTGTTATACCCGCATTCGGAGGCCTGCATGGGGTCATTGCCCCTGCCGCCGGATTCCTGCATCATAACTGCTTGAATCAGCAGAACATAATCCGGGATGCCATACTGTTTGGCATATTTGCGGATGACCGGCTCATAGGATTCCACCTCCGCACTGAGGGGCAGGGTTTCCGTGGATTCGTCCTGGCTTCCGAAGATGGCGGCACCGCAGCCGATGAGGACAACAATGACGATCACCAATATGGAGGCAGCACCACCGGCAGTGATTGCCGCATACAGGGTCTTTGCCGCTTCCGCTGCGGATTTCGCCAGCTTTGCGGCGGTTTCTGCGGCTTTCTTTGCGGCAATTATGGCCTTGCGGCCTGCGGTAGCAGCAGCGTGGGCATTTTTCTGGGCGGCGGCCACGGTGGCTTTTTTCGCTTCCCGGAATACTTGCGCTGCTGTGGGATCAGCAGCTTTGGTGGCGGCACGTTCGGGCGTTTTGATGGGGACACCACCCTGCCTTGTGCGGATGGGAACACTGGCTTTCTTCTTAATGGGAACTTCAAGCGGCCTGGTTGAAATCTCCGGCACAGAGCCGCCATTGCTTGGACTCTGCGCCGGAGACGGATTTAATGCCCCTATATTACAAGAAGGTATGGAAGCAGCATTTTGAGGGCCACCCCCTGGAATATCTGTATTTTGTGCCAGTTCAGAACGAAGTGCATTCTTCTGTTCCTGCTTCCGCATCACGATATTTTCAGCGGCGGCCTTGCGGGCCGCCTGCTGCTGGGCGGGAGATACTGTGGATTCTACCGCAGAAGACACTGTCTCTTGTTGCTCCCTCGTCCGAATGGGGCGGGGGGCTTGTACCACTCTACTCTGGGGTTCCGGTGATGTTGAGGCGGTTTGCCGGTGCGCAGCCTCCGCAATCTGCCGACGAACCGCAGGATTCCCGGAATATTCCGCAACTGGAGAGGATTCAAAGGTCGGGGTGCTGTACCTGCGTTCGGATGTATCACCCCGCTGCCGAATTGCCCGAACGCTTTTTCTTGTGAATACCCCCACATCCCGAACGGCATTCTCTGCCGTCCGGGAGATTTTTTCTTCCGCATAATTGCTGGGGGAATCCGGCTGCTCCGACTGCCGGTGCGCCGCCTGTTCCGCTTTGCTCCGGACAAAGTTTCGCTGCATCTGCTGTTGAGCGGTATTCATTACCGGCTGCTTCTTCCGCTGCCTTGTCTTGATTTCCGGCAATGGCCTCGCCTCCGATCAGGACTGACCGGCAAACCGTCCCTCACCGGGGCGGGTGGTCATAAGCTGGTAGAGCTTGGTATTTTTCGGAAAACGGTTGATGAAAGGAACGAGGGCACTGCCATACTTAATAAGGCCTGAACCGGCTTCCACATTGGTGATGTAGTTCATCTGTTCGTTTGAAATGTTCAGGAGCCTGCCCAGCTTTTCCCGGTCAGATGCCGCCTGATTCAGCATGACAATAAACTCGGAGTTGGAAAGCATGGTGCTGGCCTGAACAGAATCCAGCAAATATTCCACATTCTGGGTAATTGCTGTGGGAAAAGCATTGCGCTTTCGGAACTGCCGCCATGCGGAATTGAAGAAGGCGGCGGAAAACTCATTTTCAAAAACCACATGAAATTCGTCAATGAATACATGGGTTCGTTTTCCTTTCTTCCAGTTCAGGGTCACTCGGTTCAGCATGGTGTCCGTAATGACCAGCAGGCCGGTGGGCTTCAGCTGGGCACCCAGGCCGTGAATGTCAAACACCACCACACGCTTGTCCAGGTCTACATTGCTTTGCTTGCCGAAGATGTCCAAAGAGCCGGTAGTGTACAGTTCCAAGGACAGGGCGATCTGCTTGGCTTCCGGCTCCGGCTGCTCCAGCAGGGTGTCCCGCAGAGTGCAGAGGGTGGGAACCGTTCCTGTATAGGCTGCATTCCGGTAAACCATCGTAATACACCGGTCGATGATGGATTTGTGCTGGGGGCCAACCCCTTTCTTGTCGATCTGTTCGATCAGGGACATGATGAACTCGGACTTGACCACAATGGGGTTGTTCTCCCCATAGCCGTCCACCATGTACATGGCGTTGAGCCGATCCCGCCCGCCAGCGGAAACATGGATCACGGACCCCATATCCCCCATAGCCTCCACCAAAGGGGCGTACTCCCCTTCGGGATCACAGACAAGAATATCGTCCTCGGTGTTCAGCATCAGAAAGGTCATCAGCTCCTTGGCAGAGAAGGACTTGCCAGAGCCGGGAACGCCTAGCAGGAACGCGGACTGGTTCAGCAGATTCTCCTTGTTGCACATGATGAGGTTGTGGGAGATGGCGTTTTCTCCAAAGTAGATACCGCCCTTGTCCATGATCTCCTGGACCTTAAAGGGCATGAACACCGCAAGGCTTTCTGTGGTCAGGGTGCGGAAGGCGTTGAGCTTCCGGGTGCCAATGGGTAACACGGTATTCAAACCGTCCATCTGCTGGTATTTGAGAACAGCCATCTGGCACATCCGCTTTCTTGCGGTGGAGAGAATGGCATCCGTATCTGCGTCCAGCTGGTCCTTGGTGTCGGCAGTAATGACCATGGTCAGGATACCGAAGATCATCCGCTGGTCACGGGTGGTCAGATCATCCAGAAACTCCTTCCTTGTCATAGCCCAGGAACACGGCACTGTGGTATTTCCGGGATTCAAAAAGCAGATCATTTTCCAGACAGTAGCGGATGATGACATCATGGATGCCCCGGCTTTTGAGATAATGAACCACAGCATCCGCATTGCCGTTCCGTTCCGGGAGCAGCAGCTTTTTTGACTCTACCTTGGGAGCCGGCGCAGGGATCGTCTTAGGCAGGGGCGCACCGTGAAGGATTTCCATGGCCTCCAAAAAGGAACAGCCCCTGACCTTTACAAGATAGTCAAGGGCTGTTTTGCCGCCAATTTGTCGGGAAAACCAGTGCCATTTTCCATTGCTGATTTTGAGAGAATCGTGTTCTTTGGTGCAATAGGTATCGCCGGACACCTTTACCAGCTGATCCGGCTCGTAAATTTGGAGGTATGTCAGCAGATCCAGCTGCTTGGCCTGCTGAATGTCTTCCGGGGTGAAGTAGGCCATAGGCTATCGCTCCTCCCGGTGGGATTTGGCTTTCGCTGCCTGAATGACCGTATTCGCGCGATCTTCCACAGCAGACCAGAGTTCCTCCATGTGGGAACTTTCACACTTCTCCCATGTTTGAAAAACATCTTCCAAAGGACAGGGAGACTTCAGAAGTGCTTGACACTGCTTGTTGGTCAGATCGTTATACTCCAAAGACAGCAGAATGTCCTCTCTGGTGGTGTACGCATAAGCACAGTCCAGAATTTCTTCCGGGGGCAGCGTCAGAAGGTGCTGCCGATAGCGTTCCTGCTCGGCAAACATCTTTTGATAGAGCAGGGTGTTCAGTTCTTGATGGCTAAAGGAAAATCCGGCAGAGGTGTAGGTTTTGTTGTCATTTCCGCCATGGTAGCCGCTGTATTCCCCGTGCTGCCGTTTCAGAAACTGTTCCCGCTCTTTCGTGTCCGTGTTTTGGCTGAAAAAGGAGAATACATCCAGCCGAGACCGGAATTCACGCGCATGCCCACGCAGTGCCTGGTTGATCTCATCATCAGAAATGAAATACCGCCGCAGGGGGTTAAAGCTCTGGGCGGCGGTAAAAATCAAGGGCGTTCGCCGTAAATCTTCCAGCTTTTGCAGCAGCTGGGCAGGGTTATACAGGCGGCTTACCATAAGGCTGCGATCATTGGCATGGGCAGATGCAAACACGGCCCATTCCTCTGCAAGCCGCGTTAATGTATCAGGGGATTCCAGAAGCCGCTGCATCTGGGCCTCGATTTCGGGAAAGCCGCTATTGGAGGAATCGATTTCCGTTGTGAGGGGAAGATACCCGGCCTCCTTTGCCTGGGCGGAACACTCTCGTACCGCAAACGCAAGGGCCTGAGCAAGTCTGCGCCGCTCAAAGTCCGGAACTTGATCCAGTTCCGCCTGGGGCATATACCGCCCCATATCCAGCAGCTCCCGGATACGCTTCGCCGCCTGCTCCCAGGTAACAATGGTGGTATGCAGCTTCTGGACGGTGTGCCCAGGGGAAATGCGAATGCCCTCCGGGTCATACCAGACGGCGTACTCCTGCCCCTGGATAATAAGCCCCGCACCGTTGGTGCCGTAGCTCTTTTGCAGGAAAGCGGCGTTATCCGACTTGTCCTTCATGAAGTAGGCACAAATGATTTTCCGGCTATGCTGCCTATACCGCGTTTCCTCGGACAAACAGGTAGATTATGATGATAACAATGTTGCCGACATTCCAATGCAGCGGAAAGCCTGTCACCGCTTTGCTGCTCAAATGGGCTGGACAATCGTACACGAAGAACAGGAAGAGGGTGTTTCTGGGCATAAGATTCGTGCCGAATCCAGAGATAAACTTCAAACCATTAAAGACCTTGCACGGCAAAAACAGTTCGATATTCTACTGGTTTTCATGTTCGACCGCATCGGACGAATTGCTGATGAAACTCCATTTGTAGTTGAATGGTTTGTCAAAAATGGCATTCAGGTGTGGAGCACCCAGGAAGGCGAGCAGCGATTTGACAATCACATTGATAAATTGCTGAACTATATTCGTTTCTGGCAGGCAGATGGGGAAAGTGTGAAAACATCTGTACGAACACGCACAAGCCTTGGGCAACTGGTGGAGGAAGGTCATTTTAAGGGAGGATTTGCTGCCTACGGATATGACTTAATCAAAAATGGTCGCCTGAATAAACGGAAACACGAGTTGTTTGATCTGACTGTTAATGAGGATGAAGCACCAATTGTTCGCTTGATTTTTGACAAGTACGTCAATGAGGGATATGGAGCGCAGCGAATAACCACTTTTCTCAACGCCAATGGTTATCGGGCACGAAGTGGAAAGATGTGGCACCCTGCTTCAATTCACGGGATCCTCTGCAATCCAACCTATACAGGAGTACTTCGTTCCGGTGAAAGTCGCTCCCCAATCCTGCCTGAACTTCAAATTATTCCCACAGAGCAATTTGAAAGAGCCCAGCTAATTCGCAAGGAACGCTCAGCCACTGCGCAAAGCATTCCTAGCATCCCTATAAATACGCGTGGACAATCTCTGCTTTCGGGTAATGTGTTTTGTGGTCACTGCGGTGCTCGCTTGACACTCACTACCAGCAAGCGGTATCGAAAGCTTCGCGATGGCAGTTATGATAAGACACCACGAATTCGCTATGTCTGCTATGGGAAAACCAGAAAACAAACGGAATGTACAGGTCAGACGGGTTACACCTTACATATTCTAAATGATCTAATTGACAATGTTATGAAAAGTATCTTTTCTCGGATGCAGGGTATTCCCAAAAAAGAGCTGATTAGCAACAGATATGAAAAAGAATTAACAGAACAAATTGCTCATTTGAAAATTCTGAAGGCTGAACAGAAAAAACAAGATGACAGTTTGAAATCACTGCACGAGGAAATCATTCGGTGTATTCAAGGAAAAAGTGCATTCTCTCAGGATACTTTGGCTGATCTAATTCGAGATAGTGAGGAAAAATCCAAAGGACTGCGAATAACTGTAGCACAATTGGAATCCACCATTGAGGATAGGACACAGGCCCTTGAAAAACTGTCCTCCCAGTTTGATGAGCTTCTCTCTTGGGCAGAGCTTTACAATTCAGCAAGTTTCGAGGCAAAGAAAATGATTGTAAACCGTATGATTGCACGTGTTGATGTCAAAACAGACTACAAACTGCATATTTCTTTCCGCTTCGACTTGAATCAGTTTTACTATGAAGCATAAAACTTCCTGCATGAGTACCGCACCATAATAATGTGCAAATACCAGTGCATGAAGTTTTTGCACATCATTTCTGGTTGCCCACAGGGGCGTGGAAATGGTACATTTCTTATGTTTGCTATGCTTTTGTATAACAAAAAAGGCACTGCTTCCCCATGTTTCATGGAAAAAGCAGTGCCTTACAAAAAAGAAAAGCACCTGACAAAATATCAGGTGCTTTCATCGGCTTGCGCCATTGGTGGTGGAGATAAGCGGGATCGAACCGCTGACCTCTTGAATGCCATTCAAGCGCTCTCCCAGCTGAGCTATACCCCCATATTTGGTTTGCTGTTCGGACAGCTTCTGTATTATAGCATACCTGCGGAATTTGTCAATAGCTTTTTTTCATTTTTCCAATGTCCATTTTTTTCGCGGTTTTCCGCTTTCGTGGCTGGACAAAGGCTTTCACATGTGCTATCCTATATACAACGATCCTGACAGTAAGCTTTCGAGCTGCCTGAAAGGTGCGAATATGGTGTTTTACCGCGGAAATTTCCGGGGTCTACTGCTGTTGCCGTACCGTCAGGGTGCGGCAATTTTTGTTGGGAGGTGTTTTCGTGGAAACCAGACTCGCAGTGATGAGCATCATCGTGGAAAACGGGGAAATGGTGGAAAAGCTGAACGCGTTGCTTCACGAGTATGGGGAATTTATCATCGGCCGAATGGGCATCCCCTACCGCAAACGGGGCGTCAGCGTTATCGCCATTGCTATGGACGCGCCCCAGAATACCATTGCCGCCCTGTCCGGCAAAATCGGAGGCCTGGTCGGCGTCAGCGTCAAAACCGCTTACTCCGGCGTGATCTCCAAAGAATAATTGGGAAAGAGGTATCTACTATGAACAAAAAAGTACGTTGGATCACCGAAACCGCCGTTATGCTGGCACTTCTCGTCGCTTTGCAGGCGCTGACCAAGGGCTTTGGCCAGTTTGTCACCGGCTCCTGCGTCAACGCCGTGCTGGCCGTTACCGTTCTGACCGCCGGATTGGGCAGCGGCATCGTCGTGGCCGTGCTCTCCCCGGTGCTCGCCTACCTGCTGGGCATCGCGCCGCAGATCCTTGTTCTTCCCGCCATCATGGTCGGCAACACCGTGTTTGTGGTCCTGCTGCGGCTGATCGCCGGTACGGACAGCAGGAAGGTCGGTCAGCAGATCGCCGCGTGGCTCATTGCCGCGCTGGCGAAATTTGCCGTGCTGTACCTCATCGTGGTAAAGGTCGTCTGCGGCGTGATGGCGCCGTCTCTGCTGGCGGCCGGCACGCTGAAGGAGCCGATGCTGAAAGCCCTCCCCGCCACCTTCAGCTGGCCGCAGCTCGTCACCGCTCTGATTGGCGGCGGCATCGCTCTGCTGATCGTCCCCGTCATTCGCAAGGCGCTGCACCGGTAAAATTGCATAGTTTGAGCGCGGACACAGGTCGTGTCCGCGCTTTCCTTTATTCCTCTAACAGGCACACCGCATGGCAGGCCATGCCCTCACCGGTGCCGGTGAAGCCCAGCCTTTCCTCCGTGGTGGCCTTCACGTTTACCCGGGAAGCGGCAATTCCTACCGCAAGGGCGATGTTTGCCTCCATCTGCGGGATGAAATCCTTCAGCTTCGGCCGCTGGGCGATCATGGTCACGTCGATGTTGCTCACCCGATAACCCGCCGCAGCGACCTTTTCCGCCACGTTTTTCAGAAGCAGCAGGGAATCCGCACCCTTGTACTTGGGGTCGGTGTCCGGGAAATGCCGCCCGATATCTCCCAACCCCGCCGCGCCCAGCAGGGCGTCGGAAACGGCGTGGAGCAGCACGTCGGCGTCGGAATGGCCGTCCAGCCCCTTTTCGTAGTCGATCTTCACGCCGCCCAGTATCAGGTCACGGCCTTCCACCAGCCGGTGCACGTCGTAGCCATGCCCGATCCTCATTTGGTTTCCTCCAGCAGAAGCTCTGCAATCTTCAAATCCAGGGGGGTGGTGACTTTCAGGTTCCGTTCGTCGCCCTCCACAATTTTTACGGAGAAGCCCATCCGCTCCACGGCGGAGCAGTCGTCCGTGAGCTTGGCATTGTCCGCGTTTGCCTTGGCCAGCGCGCCACGGAGAATATCAAAATCGAACACCTGAGGGGTCTGCACGGCGTACAGCGACGCCCGGTCAGGGGTGGACTTCACAATTCTCCCCTCAACGACCTTGATGGTGTCTTTCACGCTCACCGCCGGGGCGGCGGCACCGTAGGTGTTGGCCGCCCGGACTACCCGGTCGATCAGCTGCCAGGAGGCCAGCGGTCTTGCCCCGTCATGGACGGCGGCCAGTTTGACCTTATCCGAAAGGGCGTTCAGACCCAGATTCACCGACTCCTGCCGGGTTTTTCCTCCGGCGACCACGGCGGTGACTTTGTCCATGGTTTTGCAAAGCCCCGTAATGGGCAGGATCAGGTCTTCCCGGGTGACGATGACGATCTCCGAAATGGCGTCGCAGTCCTGAAATGCCCGCACCGTCCGGGCAATCATGGGTTCGCCGCCCAGCGGGGCCATGACCTTGTCGATCCCCCCCATACGGGAGGCCGTGCCTGCGGCCACGATTACCGCGCCGCAGTATTGCAGCTTCAGCAGCTTCCGCGCCGGGCGGGTCACTTTGGTAATATCCACGCTTACAGCTCCTTTATGAGTTTTTTGAAGAACGCTCCCCGCACCATGAAGTTCTTGAACTGGTCAAAAGCGGCGCTGGCGGGGCTCATAAGCACCACGTCTCCCGGCTCCGCGGCGGCGGCCGCCGCACGGACGGCAGGCTCAAAGCTGCCGCAGTCCACGATCTCCAGAGCCTTCGGGTCATATTCCGGGCAGCGTTCCACCGCTTCCCGTATCTTCTGACCGGTAGCGCCGCCGAGATACAGCTTTTTCACGTGGGCGCAGATCTCCGGGCCAAGCACGTCATAGGGGATGTGCTTGTCGTAGCCGCCGGCAATTAAAATCACCTTTTCCGGGAAGCTGCGCAGACCCGCAATGGTGCGGCTGGGGCTGGAAGCAATGGAATCGTTGTAGAACCGCACGCCGTCCTTCACCCGCACCAGCTCAATGCGGTGTTCCACGCCGCCGAAGGTTTCGGCGACATGGCGGATGGTCTCGTCGGACACCAGCCCCTCCACCACGGCGATGGCGGCCATATAATTCTCTATATTGTGGACGCCGGGAATGAGAATGTCCTTGGTGGGAAGAATCGGTTCCCCGTTCCGGCAGATAACGCCGTCTTCGATGCAGACGTAGGCCATGCCCTTGCGGGAGAAGAACCGGGTGGTGCCGTTGCCCCGGAAGGCGGCGGTGATGTCGTTGTCGGCGTTCAGCACAAGAAGGCCGCTTCCGTCCTGATAGCGGAAAATGTTCTTTTTCGCGTCCACATATTCCTGCATATCCTTGTGGATGTCCAGATGGTTGGGCGCGAGGTTGGTGACCACCGCCCGCTGGGGGCTGCGCTTCATGTCCATGAGCTGGAAGGAGCTAAGCTCCACCACGGCGAGATCCGTCTCCTTCATCTGCCGCGTAAGGGGAAGCAGGGGCGTGCCGATGTTGCCCCCCAGCCAGACGGTTTTTCCCTCCGCTTTCAGCATTTCGGAGATCAGCGTGGTGGTGGTCGTTTTGCCGTCGGAGCCGGTGACGCCAATGATCGGGCAGGGGCAGACCTCGAAGAACGCTTCCATTTCGGAGGTCACCTCCGCGCCCCGGCTGCGGAGCGTTTCGATGGCGGGGTTATTGGGGTGCATCCCCGGCGTGCGAAACAGGATATCCGCCTCCACGTCGTCCAGATAGCCGTCGCCTACATGGAGCCTGCAGCCCATGGCTTCCAACTCCAGAACCTCGGCGTCCAGCTTTTCCCGGGGCGTCCGGTCACAGCCCACCACGTCGCAGCCGTATTCCAGCAGAAGCCGAACCAGCGGCCGGTTGCTGACGCCAAGCCCCAGCACCGCGATTTTCTTATTTTTAAGACTCGTAAAGTATGTATCAAAGGCATAATTCATGGGATATTCCTCTTTTCTGAGAAAATGCAGCTTTTCGGCGAAGCGTCCGCTTGAAAATGCGGACGCGTTTTTCTCTAGTATATCCTTTCCGAAAAGAATTTGCAAGCGGGATTTCACCTTATCGCTTATCCGTTTCGGGGCGCATGCTCCGACTCGCCGGTTGACACTGGCGGCGCAAAGAGATAAGATAAAGGCAGACATGGGGAAACCGCCGTGGTGTCTGCCTTTTTCCTGTAAATGGGGACAAAAAATCACCCCATTCAGGCAGAAGCGGTTTGCCCACCGCATAGCTGCATAATGGGGAGAACAGAGAAATTAACTGCGCACGCCGCGCCGGGGCAGGGGGGACACATCATGCATTTCGTGAAAGCAAAGGGAATATTGTCCGCGAAAAACGGGATGAATCTGTATCGCGGCTGCTCTCACGGGTGCATTTACTGTGATTCCAGAAGCAATTGCTATCACATGGAGCACGCCTTTGAGGATATCGAGGTCAAGGAAAACGCCATCGAATTGCTGAAGGACGCCCTGACCCGTAAGCGGAAAAAGTGCATGATCGGCACAGGCTCCATGACCGACCCCTACATCCCGCTGGAAATGAAGCTGGGAAACGTCCGAAAGGCGTTGGAGCTGGTATATGAATACGGCTTCGGATTCACGGTCATTACCAAATCCAATCGAATCCTGAGGGATTTAGACCTTTTGCAGAAAATAAATGAAAAGACAAAGTGCGTTGTGCAAATGACCCTGACCACCTGCGATGAAGACCTGTGCAGGAAAATCGAGCCGAATGTCAGCACCACGGAAGAGCGCTTTGAAGTGCTGAAAACGCTGCGGGATTGCGGGATACCGACCGTTGTGTGGCTGTCACCGGTTCTGCCGTTTATCAACGATACGGAGGAAAATATTTCCGGCATTCTGGACATGTGCGCGGAAGCAAAGGTCTACGGGGTCATCTGCTTCGGCATGGGCCTGACGCTCCGGGAGGGGAACCGGGAGTATTTTTATGAACAGTTAGACCGGCTGTTTCCGGGGCTGAAAGAACAGTACATCCGCACCTACGGCGACCAATATATGATAGAGAGCGGAAATAGCCAGAAGCTGATGCGGCTCTTCCACCGAAAGTGCGAAAAATACGGGATCGTCCACGACAATGACCAGATATTCCGCTATCTGTCGGCATTTGAAGAGAAGGACGACGGCGGACAGCTGAGCATCTGGGATTAGACGTATCCTGCCCCGTCAGCAGACCGGATTGCGGGGAATGATGATGGCGGCGATGATGTACGCCAGGATACCGCAGCCGCCCATCAGGCTGAACAGCGCCCAGATCAGGCGCACCACGGTGGGGTCGATACCGAAGTATTCGGCGATACCGCCGCAAACGCCGTCGAGCATTTTATTCTGGTTGGATTTATACAGCTTTTTTTCCATAGCAGCCGTCCTCATTTCTGTTGGTATTCCGGGCGGCTTGCAATGCCGCCGTAATTTATGATATGATTATACCATAACACGGCAAGATTGGATAGACCGCTTTTGCGGTAAAATGTGTTTATTTTTCAGGTGTGCCCCAAAGAGGGCAAAGGGAGACATTATGGATCGCATCATTGACAAGGCAGTTTGGCCGAGACGGGAGATATTTAGGGTCTATCTGAAAACCGTCAACACGCCCAAACAGCGGGTCTTTTCCGTCTGCTGTGCACCATTTTCCCTTGCAATACACAAAGTATTCCTGCGGAAAAATGGCTTCATCAGACGAAAAATCCCTCGCTGTTGGTCATATTTCCGGTTTTTAGATAGACCCTAACTTTTTCAGCGGAATTTCCAACCCGTTTTACGCCGTCACATTCCGCCAGGACGTGACGGAGCTTCGGAATTACTGTAAGGAGCGGAAGATTTCCTTTTATTATGGCCTGATTTATCTTTGCTGCAAGGCATTGCAGGACGTACCGGCCTTTGCCTGCCGGATACGGGGAGAAAACGTCGTGGAGCTGGGGGAGCAGAAGCCCAGCTTTACAGATATCAAAAAGGGAAGCGAGCTGTTTCATATCGTGACTTTGCCCTGTGAGGGATCAATCGCCGAATTCTGCGAGAGAGCCAGAGAGGTCAGCGGCAAGCAGGATTATTTTATTGACATGGCGGGGCAGGCGGACGATTTGATTTATTTCTCCTGTCTGCCGTGGATGGACGTCACCGCCGTGACCAACGAACGGGAGTTATTGGCCCCAAACGCCAGAGACGATTCCATCCCCAGAATCTGCTGGGGGAAGTATACTTTGGAAAACGACCGGGTGTATCTGGGAATTTCCGTGGAGGTCAACCACCGGCTGATTGACGGGGTACACATCGGACACTTTGCGGAAGCGCTGACCCGGCGGATACAGGCATTAAAGTGAAACAAAGCGTCTGCGGCCATCGGCCGCAGACGCTTAACCGTTTATTTGCAGAATTCTTCGATTGCCGCGTGGGCGAACTGCGCCGTTCCGGCGCCCCCGGCGGCGTCAATGTTTTCCGTCATGCTGTCACCTGCAATGTACATCTGCCCCAGACTTTGCAGAATTTCCTTGGTGCAGGTGTAATAGTGGTTCGTGATGAAGCCTTGCAGCTCGGCGACCAGCGCCTGTGCGCCCTTGGAAGCGGGAGAGGTGCCCCGGATGGCGCCGAAACGGGCAAAAATGTCCATCAGATTGTCGGCGCTCTCCTGCGCCTGCCGGGGCGTGACGTTTTTCTTCTCAAACTCCTGCCATGCCGGAGTTTTGCCCCACTTCTGCTTGGCCTCCGCTGTGTATTTTTCGATCTCACTGGTATCAAATTTGGAAAAGTCCATAGAAAACACTCCTGTTTGTTGAATTTCCCGGGCGTGGGAAATGAGCTGCTCCAGATGTTCCCGCTGCATTTCCAGCAGGTGCACCTGCTGGGCGAGGGCGGTCATAGGGTCAAAATCCGGAGCGTCCAGAATCCGTTTGATGTCCTTCAGCGGGAATTGCAGCTCCCGGAAAAGCAGGATAGACTGCATCCGCTCCAGCGCCGCGTCGTCATACAGCCGGTAGCCCGCTTCCGTCACCGCGGTTGGCTTCAGCAGGCCGATAGCGTCATAATGGTGGAGCGTGCGCACACTCACGCCAGTGATACGGCTGACTTCCTTGACGGTTTTCATTTCCATCCCTCCCGATGAAAACAGTATAAACTATGACGTTGGGGGAGAGTCAAGAGGGAAAATGAAAAAATTGCAAAAAGCCGAGAGCAGGAAAAATTCCCGCTCTCGGCTTTTTGGGCGTATTCATTTAATACACAACAGCGTCGTCGGCGGTGAAGCCGTCCAGCGAATTTTCCTTCACCTGAATGCAGACAAAAGTAATGCCGGACTCTGCGGCTGCGGAGAACTGGCGCTTTGCGGCGGGGGCGACTCTCAGCCAGTCACCGGCGGTGAGGGGGACGGTCTCGCCGTCAATGACGGCCTTTCCGCTTCCGGAAATCACACCGTAGATTTCCTCGTTGTGCTTATGGGAGTGGACGAAGGGAACGCCCGCGCCCGCGGGAAGCTGGTTGATGCTGACCTCCGCGCCGGTCAGGGAGAGGGCGTCGTGCAGCTCGGTTCTGGCCGCGGTTCCAACGTTTGTCTTTGTGTAGTTTTTCATGGTGTATGCCTCCAAGGAAATATTGCAATTTCTCATTGCGTACTTGTATTTTACCGGCGGGTACTGTAAAATACAAGTACGCACTTTTTTATAACTGTACACCAAAAAGAAAATGTGTCGCGACAGACCCGGAGGTGAGGGAATATGAAAACAAAAGAGGAGCTGCCCGCCTGTCCCGTGGCGACGGCGGTGGCTTTGATCGGCGGAAAATGGAAGCTACTGATCCTGCGGAACCTGAAAAGCCGCCCGTGGCGGTTCAACGAATTGCAGCGGGATCTGGATGGCATTTCCCAGAAGGTGCTGACCGACAGCCTGCGGCAGATGATCGACGACGGGCTTGCCTATCGCCACGATTACCGGCAGATGCCCCCGCGGGTGGAATACGGGCTGACGGAGTTAGGCAGGCAGATGCTGCCGATCATCGACGCATTGGCGGACTTCGGAAACTACTATAAAACAGCTGTAGGAGAGAAATAAGGAGGGACTTTCATGGAAAAGAGCAATATCGACGAGAAAATCAAACTTCTGACGGGAAGCGGCATGTGGCACACGCAGGAGGTGGAGGGCTTGCCCTCCGTCCATCTGTCCGACGGCCCCCACGGCCTGCGCAAGCAGGAGGAAAAAGAGCGCCAGAACAACGTCAGTCTGGTGTCCACCTGTTATCCCACGGCCAGCGCCTTAGCCTGTTCGTGGGACGTGACCGCGGCGGAGCGTCTGGGAAGGGCGGTTGCGAAGGAAGCGTGGAACGCGGACGTTGCCGTGCTCTTAGGGCCGGGCATCAACATGAAGCGTTCCCCCCTGTGCGGCAGGAATTTTGAGTATTTCAGCGAAGACCCCTTTCTGGCCGGACGGCTGGGCGCGGCCTATGTCAGTGCCGCGCAGGGCGAAGACGTGGCGGTCTCCCTCAAGCATTTCGCGGCCAACAATCAGGAGACCAACCGGCAGACGTCCAACAGCCAGATCGATGAACGCGCCCTGCGGGAGATTTATCTCAGCGCCTTTGAATATGTGGTGAAAACGGCGCGTCCCGCGACAATCATGGCGTCCTACAACCGCCTGAACGGGTATTATGCCTGTGAAAACCGCCACCTGCTCACGGAAATTCTCCGGGAGGAATGGGGCTTTGACGGGGTGGTCATTTCCGACTGGGGCGCCTGCGCGGACTTGGCGAAAGCCGTGAAGGCGGGTATGGACCTGGAAATGCCGGACAGCCACGGAATCCATGCCCGGAAGCTGAAAGCGGCGCTCAAGGCGGGGGAAATCTCAGAGGAAGATATCGCCAAGGCCGCCGGAAGAATCGAAAAACTGGTGAAAAAGTACGCGCCGGACAACAGAGCGAAAAAGGATACGTCGGACGCCCACGAGATTGCAAAGCAGCTTGCCTGCGAAAGCGCAGTCCTGCTGAAAAACGACGGGATACTCCCGATTTCTCGGGATGCGGACGTAGTGGTCATCGGCGCTCTGGCGGAGCAGATGCGTTTTCAGGGCGGCGGCAGCAGCCATATCAACACGGCCAGCTTCCCCAATGCGCTGGACGCGCTGCGGAAGCTGGGGGTGACGGTCACTTACGCGCCCGGATATTCTCTGAAAGACGAGGAAAACCGGGAATTGGAGGAACAGGCGCTGGCTTTGGCCGCGGGGCAGAAAACGGTTCTGTTTTTCGGCGGCCTGACCGACCAGTACGAGGGGGAGGGCTACGACCGGGAAAGCCTTGCCATGCCCGCAAACCAGCTGCATCTGCTGAACAAAATCTGCGAAGTGAGTCCCAATGTGGTGGTGGTGTCCTTCAGCGGCGCACCCTATGACATGGCCTTTGAGAACAGGGTGCGGGGCATTTTACAGATGTACCTCGGCGGCGAGGCCGTGGGGGAAGCCTGCGGCGAGCTGCTGACGGGTCGGGTGAACCCCAGCGGAAAGCTGGCGGAATCATGGCCTTACGCGGTGGAGGACACGCCATGCCATGGATTTTTTGCCACCGGCAGCGACGACATTGAATACCGGGAGAGCTTTTTTGTGGGATACCGGTACTACGACAGCTTTGGGATTCCGGTGCGGTTCCCCTTCGGCTTCGGGCTGAGCTATACGACCTTTGCTTACGACAATTTGAAACTGAGCAGCGAAACCTACGAGGGCGGAAAGCTGCAAGTTTCTCTGGATGTGACCAACACCGGCAGCGCGGTGGGGGCGGAGATCGTGGAGCTGTACGTGGAAAACCCGCCCGCCGATTATCTGCGGGCAAAGAAGGAGCTGAAAGGCTTCCAAAAGGTCATGCTGGCGCCCGGCGAGACGAAGCGCGTCACGATGGAGCTGGACGAAAGAAGCTTCTCCATGTTCGACGAAGGCCGGTTCCGGATGATCGGCGGTACATACCGGGTGCTTATCGGAAGCTCTGTGCAGGATATCCGTCTGACGCAGACGGTAACGGTGCAGGGGAAAGTCTGTACGCGCAATGACCGGGAGAGACTTTCCGACTACTTCCAGAAAGATCTGCACGGCGTGACCCGGCAGCAGTTTGCGGCGCTTTACGGGAAGCCTCTCAGCCATTTCGACGACCGGAAGCCGGGGGAGTACACCCTGTATAACTCCCTGAATCAGCTGGCGGAAGCGTCGCCTCTGGCAAGAACGGTGCGCAGGGCGGCGCGGCCGCTGGTGTATTCCATGTTCAAGGGCATCCCCCACGACGACCCGCAGGTCGTTATGGTCCTGATGGGCATGGAAAACGGCATGATCGACAGCGTGGTGTGCCAGAGCGGCGGAATGCTGCCCATGCGGGTGGCGGAAGCCATGGTTTTGCAGGCGAACGGCCATCGCGGCAAGGCGCTGCGGAAGCTCATAAGGGGATAATGCGGATGAAAAACAGTTTGGATAAGAGAACAAAATGGTGCTACTGCATCGGCGCGACGGGGCGGGACGCCGCCTACGCCCTGGTGAGCATGTATTTGCTCACCTACGTCCAGTACACCATGAAGCTGACCGTCGCCCAGTTCGGCGTGATCTCCGCGGCCATCGTGGTCTGCCTGATCTGGGACGCGGTCAACGACGCGCTGATGGGCATTATCATCGAGAACACCCACTTCAAAAGCGGGAAATTCAAGCCGTGGATCATCGTCGGCGCGGTTCTGAACGCGCTGGTGATCGTGGCGCTCTTTACCCTGCGGCCGCAGGGCTGGGGCTTTGTCGCCTTCTTTTCCACAGGGTATCTTCTCTGGGGCATGACCTACACCATGAACGACATCGCCTACTGGGGAATGCTGCCCAGTCTGAGCAGCGACCCCAAAGAGCGGGACACGCTGGTGACGCTGATGAGCGTATTCATCTGCGTCGGCCAGTTCGCGGTGGCGGGGATCGTGCCCACGGTGGTGGCGGGAAACGCGATTCAGGCTTACCGGGTGACGGCGCTGATCGTCGCGCTGGCGTTTATCGCGTTCCAGACTTTAGTGGTTCTGGGGGTTCGGGAAGCGCCCCGCAGGGACGATGCGGAGAAGGTGACGCTTCGGAAGATGTTCACCATTTTCATGCGGAACGATCAGCTGGTGCCCATCGGTATTGCGTCCCTGCTGTTCAATATCGGGAACGGACTGCTGATTATCTTCGGCGTGAATTTCTTCTATTTTGAGTTTGGCTACGCTGACAGCGGTGATCTGATTTTTCTGTTCACGGTGATGTACGGGCTGGGGACGCTGTTTTCTCAGGCGCTGTACGCCTTCATTTCCAGCCGGATGCACCGCATGACCATCCTGAAAATCTGCATGGCGGCCATCGCTGTGGGCTACGGGATGCTGATGGGCTTCGGCTATGTGCTGCCCAAAAACGTGGTGCTGCTGAACGCCATCGGATTCATCATTTTCTTCTTCCAGGGGCTATACAATCTGGCGGTGATCGTGATGCTCAACAATACCATCGAGTACGACGAGCTTCGCTTCGGGGAGCGCCACGACAGTGTCATTTCCGCGATCCGTTCCTTCTCCGTCAAGCTGGCGGGGGCGGTGAATCAGGGAATTTCCGCGCTGGTGCTCATTATCAGCGGCATTTACACCGTCAGCCAGAACATCTCGGGGCTGGAAATTGAAGTGGGAAAGGGCGGCATGACCAGCGCCCAGGCGTTGGAGAAGGCCAACGCTTTCACGGCGCAGGTGCAGCCCCGGCAGACGCTGCTGCTGAGAATCGGCATGGTGGTCATTCCGGTTCTGGCGCTGACGTGTGCCTATGTTCTGATCCGCAAAAAGTACAAAATTACGGAAGAAGCCTATCAGAAAATGGTCGCGGAGATCGCGGCGCGATAATCCTGTAATATCGAGGGCGGCTGCCAACTGGCAGCCGCCTTTCATGTAGAAATTTTGGCATAAATTTTGTGCGGAATGCCAATAGCCGCTGCCTTTACATGGACGGGGAAATGCGGTAAAATTATCATGATATTTGTAGATAATTCTGATTTTCTGCAATGAAAAATACGTTTTAATACTATTTCCTGATTAAAATCTTAATTTTAATCAGGAAGGCATCGCCTGAAGGCGCTGCCTGTTTTGTGATTTATAAGGAAAGAAATCACAAAACAAGTCTCATATGAACTCCATGCCCTTCAGGCAATTAAAATCTTTTTTAAAGATTTTAATTGGAGTTCAGTATAACGAATATTTTTATTACATTCAGCAATTTGCCTGAACCCCGGCGCAGAAGGCCGGAATTCAGGCAGGGAGGGCTTTTATGACCTGTACTGTTACCGTTCTGCCTGCCGGGAGGAAGCTTTCCGCCCAGCCGGGAGAGAACCTGCTTACTTTGCTGCGAAGCGCGAACCTTGCGCCGGAAGCGCCCTGCGGGGGCAACGGAAAGTGCGGGAAATGCACCGTCCTGATCGGCGGAAAGCCGGTGCTTGCCTGCGGCTATACGGTTTCAGGGGACGTGACCGTCCACGTAACCGAGGCCAAGACCCACGCCCGGATACTCACTGACGGTTACGGGGCAGAGGTGGAACTCCAGCCCCTGCGGGATGGGGCAATGGCGGCCTTCGACATTGGAACCACCACCGTGGTGTGCTACCTTCTGGAAGCGGGAACCGGCCATCTTCTGGCGGCGGCCTCTGCCGTGAATCCCCAGCAGAGCTACGGCGCGGATGTCATCAGCCGCATCCAGCGGGCGCTGGCGGGGGAGATGGAAGCCCAGACCCGGCTCATCCGGGAGCAGATGGGGTCCCTGCTGGGGGACGCCTGCCGTCAGGCCGGGGTGCTGCCGGAAACGGTGGGCGTTATCAGCGTGGTGGGGAATCCCTGTATGCAGCAGCTGTTTCTGGGAATTATGCCGGAAAATCTGGCAAAAATTCCCTTTGCCCCGGTGCTGACCAAAGCTGAGGTCGGGGAGGCGGGAGACATTTTCCTCTGCTGTCCCCACGCGGCGCTCGTCACCGTGCCGGATATTTCCGGCTATGTGGGGGCGGATACGGTGGGGTGCGTTCTGGCTTCCGGCCTCGACCGGGAGGAGAAGCGTACACTACTGGTGGACATCGGCACCAACGGGGAGATGGTTCTGGGGAACCGGGAACGGATGATCGCCTGTGCCACCGCCGCCGGTCCCGCGCTGGAGGGCGCGAAAATCCGCTTCGGTATGCGGGGAGAGCCGGGGGCCATTGACCACGCCGCGCTGGTGGGAAATACGCTGTCCCTGTCCGTGATCGGCGGCGGGGAGGCCGCTGGCATCTGCGGCTCCGGCCTGATTGACATTGCCGCGGTGCTGCTGGATGCGGGCGTGGTAAACGCCCGGGGAAGGCTGGCCGAGCCGGGGACGGCGCTTCCTCTGGGCGACCGGATTTTCGAGACGGAGGGGCAGCGGTGTTTCCGCCTGACGGACAGCGTTTATCTGACGCAGGACGACATCCGTCAGCTGCAAATGGCCAAGGGCGCCATCGCGTCCGGCATCGAACTGATGGCGGCGCAGCTGGGCGGCGGGGTGGAGACCATTGAGCGGGTCTTGCTTGCCGGTGCTTTCGGCAGCTTCATCCGTCCGGAAAGCGCCTGCCGGATCGGACTTCTGCCGCCGCAGCTGCTGGATCGCATTCAGGCGATCGGCAACGCGGCGGGCAGCGGCGCACGGCGGGTGGCCTGCTCCAGGGCAGAATTGCAGCGGGCGCAGACCATTGCCGACAGAGCGGAATTTCTGGAACTGGCGGCGCTGCCGGAATTTCAGCGAACCTTCGCCAAAAGTATGCGGTTCTGCCCATGAAGACGGTGATTTTGTGCTGCGCGTCGCTGGAAAAGGAAGTCCGTCTCGCCATGGCGCGCAAAGAAATCTCCTACCCCCTTCACATTCTGACGGACAACAATCACGATGTGCCGAACCGGCTGCGGGAGGCTATTCAGCGGGAGCTGGACGGCATTCAGGACGCGGACCGGGTGCTGATGGCCTTCGGCACCTGCGGCGGCGCGATGGTGGGGCTGCGCACGGGAAACTTTCAGCTGATTTTGCCCCGGGTGGATGATTGCCTATCCCTGCTCATGGGATCCATGGAGCAGCGCTACGCCGCGCTGCAGGGGGGCTTTGGCATTTTCCTGACGGAGAGCTGGCTCAGCAGCCGGAGCATGGAGAATGAGCTGGAGCGCATCCGTCGGGTCTATCCCCCCAAGCGGGCGGAGACGATCATCCGGCTGATGTACCGGAATTTTGATTCCCTGAATGTCATCGACACCGGGGCTTACCCGGTGGAGTCGATTTTGCCCAGAACGCAGGCGCTGGCCGAACAGCTTCATCTGACCCACCGGGTCGTTCCCGGAGACAGCCGGTATCTGGAAACCCTGCTGACAGGCCCTTGGGACGCGGGGCGGTTCATCTGCATCCACGAAAACACGGTCATCACCGACGCGGACGTGCTTTTGCCCCCGGTTGCGGGAAAATAAAAAATTCTTCCGCTGCGAAAAGCAGCGGAAGATGTATTTTTTAGGGGAAATGGTTATTTTTTCTCCGCCGGGAGGGCGTCGTATTCCTTGAAAATGGCGTCCATCGCTTGGCTGCTTTCGGAGACGGGGGCAGGAGCCAGAAGCGTCAGGATCACCAGCAGAACCAGAGAAATGGCCAGAGACGGCCACAATGGCTGGATGCCGAAGGGATTCCCGGCCAGGTGCCAGCCCATGGCGACGACGCTGCCCGTGAGCAGAGAATAGAAGCCGCTGTTCCGGTCGACCCGCTTCCAGTACAGGGAGATCAGAAGAATCACGCTGGCAACGGATTTGATCTGGGTGGCGCCGGTGAGCTGCCCCAGAATGGAGGCGGCGTTTTTGCCGATCATGATCCAGATGACCGTCCAGACCACGACGCCTGCGTTCACGAAAATCTTCTGCTCCCTCTGGGAGGCGTTTTTCCGGAGCTTGCAGTAAATGTCGTTGTTCAGAGTGGTGATGATGCTCAGCAGGGAGGCCGGGGCGGTGGAGAAGGTGGCCGCCAGCACGGACATACCGATCAGCACATAGCAGGCGGGGTTGAAGGACTGGGCAACATCGAAAAGCACGGCGTTGGCGCTGCCCTCCGGGACGATGACCCGGCAGCACATGCCGATGAGAACCAGACACGCGGCGAAGGGTAAAATCAGCACGGCGCAGATGCGCAGCGCGTTTTTGGCAATTTTGGGCTTGGTGGACGACACCACAGACATAAAGGCCAGAGGACTCGTCATAATGGCGAGAACCGCACCCAGAAGCACGGCGGCGACAGACCAGAAGCCCCCGGAGCCGAAGCTAAAATAGCTTTCCGGCAAGGCAGCGGACAGTCCCGCAAAGCCCCCGGCGGAGCGAAGGCTGGGTACCAGCATAACGACCAGCCCCAAGAACATGAAGAAGGTATGGATCATATTCATGGCTGCCACGCCCTTCAGGCCGCTGAGCAGAGCCATGACGATCAGCACGATGCAGCACAGCCAGCCCGCCGCATCAGAGGACAGCCCGGTAATCTTGGAAATAATGGCGGCGGTGGACAGGGGGATGGTGGACAGAGCGATGGAATTGGTGATGACAATGACCAGAACCATCAATACCCGCGTCCGCTCGTCAAAGCGGTAGGCAAAGGCATCGGGAATGGAGCCGGAGTGCTTCACCACGGCCACTGCCCGGTAAAACCGGAAGACCAGCAGGAGGAACAGCAGGCATCCAACGGCGGTGCCGAGAAGATACCATGCGGAGCTGACGCCTCCTGCAAAGGCCGAAGCCACAGTGCCGGTGATGGTAGAACCGCCGAACAGCCCCGAGAAGATCAGCGGCACGGTAAGCACAAGCCCCAGCTGCTGGGGGGCGACCAGAAGCCGCTGAAGTTCCGTATTCCTGCGGCGGCACAGGAAGGAGACCAGAAGGGTCAGGAAAAAGTAGGCGATAATGATAAGGGAGAAGCTCCTTGACGGTATCCTCGTCCAGATCGCCCATGGCCTCGGCCAGTTCTTCGTAGTCGATCATTGCGTTTCCCCCTTTATTTCTTTACACCGAACCTGCCCTGACGGTAAGCCCGGTTATATTTTCTGCCGCCCTTGTCCTTCGTGGTCAGAGCTTCGCAGGCGTAGATGGTGCCGATCATGTCCATGCTGCAGGGATCCATAATGGCGCTGTCCAGCCCCGCCGCGATGGCGTAGGCCATGCAATTCATGTTGACATACTTTCTTGCGGGCATGTCAAAGGAAATGTTGGAGATCGCGCCCGTGACCTTGACGGTGGGAGCGTACTCGTGGATGCCCCGGATGCAGCGCTCGAAATCCTTCATGGAGGTGGGCATGGTGGCGATGGCCATGACGCAGGGGTCGATGTGCAGCTGGTTCAGCGCCACGCCGTACTTGTCCGCCTTGTCGATGATCCGTTTGGCGATGTCGATTTTCTTCTCCGGGTCGGCGGGGATGCCGTCCCGGTCACAGGTCAGACCCACCACGTGCCACGGGGTCCCCGCGATCAGGGGGAAGATGGTCTCGCACTTGTCACCCTCTTCGTTGACGGAGTTTACCATGCCGGGGCGGGCAACGTGGCCCTCTTCCAGAATCCGCGCTAAGAGCTTTGCGTTGGGGCTGTCGATGCACAGCGGCGTCTGGGTCACACCCTGCATCAGCCCGATGAGCCAGACCATGGTCTCATACTCGATGTCCGTGGCGGTGCTGGGGGCGCAGTCCAGGAAATCTGCCCCGGCCTTCGCCTGCGCCAGCGTCCGCTCCACAATCAAGGCCTCGTCGTGTTCGGCAATGGCTTTTTTGATGGAGGGAATGGCACCGTTGATTTTTTCGCCAATAATGATCATGATGATCCACGTCCTTTCCGGAGAATTTTCTGCATGCTTCATGTATCTTCAACTTGTCTAGACAAATTATAGTACATGCGGAAGCCCATGTCAACGGATATGGCGAAAATCTACAATTCCCACAATTCCATTCCCCGGGAAATGGTCACTTTGCTGAACGGGTGCTTTTCCACCCTGCCTGCGTGTGAAATATTTCATTATTTTTATTCCAAAACCGGTTTCAAAATGCCGGAAAATGTTGTATACTATTAAATTATAATAGAATCTGACAGTTTAATGCACCAGACTGTCAAATCAGGATTTTGGGAGGAGCGTTTATGGATGGGGTAATTCTGTATCAATCGAAATACGGCGCCGCGAAGAAATATGCCGACTGGCTCGCTGAAGAAACGGGATATCCGTGCATGGAGACAAAGAAAGCGGATATTAAGGAAATTGAGAAGTACGATACGATCATTCTGGGAGGCGGGATATATGCTTCCGGCATTGCCGGGTTGTCCTTCCTGAAAAGGAACATCGGTAAATTAACGGGGAAAAAGATTCTCGTATTCTGCTGCGGCGCGTCGCCTTATGAAGAAAGCGCGTTCCAGCAGTGCAGAGAGCATAACATGAAGGACATGTTATCTGATATTCCCGTCTTTCATTGCCGCGGCGCGTGGGATATGGACGCAATGTCGCTCAAGGACAGAACATTATGCAATTTACTCAGAAAGGCCGTTTCCAAGAAATGCCCCGCTGATTATGAAGTATGGGAAAAGGCGCTGATGGCCGCAGGGGAAGATAAGTGCGATTGGACGGATAAAAAGTACATCGAACCGATCATTGCATACCTTGGAAAATGATTAACGAAACCGACACAAAGAAAGGAAACAGCATGGACCTGAACAGACAGCTTATTGAGGCAATGGCCGATCTGAATGAAGATCTGGTGATCGCCACCGTCCGGCAGATGGCGGCGGAGGGACACTCTTTTGAGGAAATTCAGCAGTGCCTGAACACCGGCATCAGCGCCGTGGGCACCCGCTTTGAGCGGGGAGACTATTTCATTGCCGACCTGATCGTCTCCGGTATGATCTACCGCAGCGCCCTGAACGAGCGGGAGCCTCTGCGTTCCGGCGGCGCGCCCCGGCCTCTGGGGAAGGTGGTCATCGGCGTGGTGGCGGGGGATATCCACGACATCGGAAAGGACATCATCGTCAGCCTGCTTCGGGCGGAGCGGTTCGACGTGGTGGACTTAGGCATCGACGTCAAGCCGGAGCGGTTCGTCCATGCGGTTCGGAACTATCACCCGGATGTGGTGCTGCTCAGCGGCGTGCTGACCACCGCGCAGGAGGCCATGGTCCAGACCATTCAGGCATTGACGGACGCGGGACTTCGGGATCAGGTGAAGGTGCTGATCGGCGGCCTGTGCACCAGCGAGTATCTGATGCACCACGTGGGGGCCGACGGTTGGGCTTACGACAGCAACCGAACCGTGCGGTTCTGCAAGGAGGTAGTGGATGGGAAAGAAGCAGCCAAGTGAGCAGACGCCGGTCTATGCCGTCGTCCATGCATCTCTGCGGACCCAGATCTTCACGGGGCAGTACCGCCCCGGAGACCTGCTGCCGTCGGAGAGCCATCTGTGTCAGGAATTCGGCGCCAGCCGGGAGACCGTGCGCCGGGGGCTGCAGCAGCTGGAAAATGAGGGGCTGATCTTCTCCCGCCCCAAGATCGGCTATTTTGTCAGCCAGCCAAATCACAACGATATGGTTCTGTCCCTGTCCGAGGAACTGGAGGGGACGGAGCTGCAATACCGGGACATCCACGGCATCCTGCCGGACGAGCGGCTGCAGGAGCTGCTGGACATTCCTGCGAACCGGAAGGTCATTGAATTCTCCCAGATATCCCGGGACGGGGAGGGACAGCCGGTGGCATACGATGTCAAATTCGTACCCTATGCCCGGGCGTACCCTTCCGTGGAAAGCGAGATCCGATACGCCGTGCTGCCGGATCTGACCTTTGCCAAGCTGTCCTCGTTTTCGGTGTATTCCCAGATCACGGTCACGGCCGTCGCGGCGGAGGGAGAACCGGCGCGGGCGCTGGAGTGCCCGGAGGGAACGCCGCTGCTGCTGATCGAGCAGATCTTTCTCCAGCAGGACGGCAGCCGGGTGGGGGTACAGCACCACTACAGCCGCGCCCCACGGGGCAAGCTCACGGGAACATCGGGTCACAGACAATAAAATAAGCGAAAAGGGTATGCACCGTCTGGCGCATACCCTTTATGCTACATTGTTTCCAGAAGCGCTTCCAGCTGGGCGAGGGATTCGATCTCGTAGTCGGGAACGATCTCGGGGTGGGGGAGACGGCGCTCGGGATTGACCCACACCGTGGTGATGCCCGCGTTTTTTCCGCCCAGAATGTCGGAGGTCAGGCTGTCGCCCACCATGACGGCCTTCTTGGGGTCAAAGTCCGGGATACGGGCGAAGCAGGCGTCAAAAAATTCTTTCGCGGGCTTGTTGAAGCCCAGCTCCTGAGAGATGAAGACCGTCTCAAAGAAGCGGTACAGGTTGGCGCTGGTCAGTCTGCCTGCCTGAACGGATGCAGTGCCGTTGCTGGCGAGAAACAGACGGTATTTTTGGCTCAGGCTGGCTACCGCTTCCTCGGCGCCGGGGAGGAAATAGTGTCCGACAGCGAGATTGCCTTCGTAGCTGCGGGTACATCGCACCGCGTCCGCCGATACGCCCAGCTCCCGGAGCAGCGCCGCGAACCGGCCGACCTGCACCTCGTCCCGGGTCAGCTTTCCCTTCTCCAGCTGCTCCCAGTGCCAGAGGTTGATTTTGTGATACAATGCAAGAACTTCCTCGGTAGGCTCCACGCCGAATTGCCTGAGGGTTTTGCTCAGGGCGATGCGCTCGGCCTTGTGAAAATCCAGAATGGTATCGTCCAGATCGAGAAACAGAAATTCCGTCATGGCCGCATTTTCTCCTTCCGGCGGACGATCTCGTTGGCGATCCGGGCAAATTCCGGGATGCCCAGAGTTTCGCCCCGCACGTTGGCATCGAAGCCTGCCGCCGCGATCACCGCTTCCGCGCCTGCCTTTCCCAGCTCCGGGAAGCCGGAGGAAAGACCGTTGGCCAGTTTTTTGCGCCGCATGGCGAAGCTGGCACGGACGGCGCGGAAAAACACGGCTTCATCGGCAATGTCCCACGGGCGCTTCTGCCGGGTGCGCAGGGTAATGACCGCCGAGGTGACCTTCGGCTGGGGGAGAAAGCAATGGGCGGGGACGTCGAACAGAAGCTCCGGTTCTGCGTAATACTGGCAGAACACGGTGAACGCGCTGTAATCCGGGGTGCCGGGCTTTGCCGCGATGCGCTGCGCCACTTCCTTCTGCACCATGACGGTGACGGACTGGAAGCACTCCGCTTCCAGCAGCGCCGTGAGAATGGGGGAGGTGATGTAATAGGGGAGGTTGGCGCAGGCCATGGGGCGGAGAGTGCCGAACTTCTCCTTCACCAGCGCGGGAATGTCCTGCTTCAGCACGTCTCCCCAGAGAATTTCCAGATTGGAAAAATTCCCCACGGTGACGTCCAGAATGGGTTTCAGGCGCTCGTCCACCTCCACCGCGCAGACCTTCCCGGCGCGGAGACACAGCTGCTGGGTCAGCGGGCCGATGCCGGGGCCGATTTCCAGCACGCCCGCCGTTTCGTCCACCCCGGCCTGTTCCGCAATGGACTGGGGCACCCACGGGGCAATGAGGAAGTTCTGCCCCTTGGCCTTGGAAAAGTGGAAGCCGTGGGCAGCGAGCATCGGCTTCATCACCTGAATATCGCATACATCGATCATACACAAATAACCGCCTTTCTTCGGCTATCATACCAGAAGAAGGGCGGTTTTGCAATGGCATTGTTGGTTTGTATCAATCCAGAAAGTAAATGGTACACACCCGGCGGCCAAACTGGATGCACTCGTTGAAGGTGGGAAAATACAGATCCATCCGGTCGCCCTTGATGTCGCCGCCGCAGTCCTCGGCCACGGCGATGCCGTAGACATACGCGCCGTCGTTGGAGACGATGAACATCCGGGTGCCGTAGGGAATGTAGCGGGGGTCTACCGCGACCGTACCTTTGTGGACGGTGGTGCCGGTGTAGGTGGTCATGTCGCAGCCCGCGTCCGTGTGGGTGTAGGCCGTGGCGCGGATGGTGGCGGTGTCGGAATAGGTCAGCACCTCGCCGGTGGGAAGGGTGATGTAGCCGTCGGCGATTACCGGCATTTCATCGGGGTCGGAGGCTTCCGCTTCCGCGCCGGTGCCCACGGCGATGACCTCCGCCACGGGCGCTCTTGTGACGGTCTCGCTGAGCACGGCCCGTTCGACCTCCTCGCCGTTGACGTAGAGCACGTCGGCGGTGCACAGCAGCTCGCCGTCCGCACCCAAAGTCAGCACCTCCTGAATGCCGGCGGGGATGGTGGCATCATTGCAGTAAGTAATGGTGTGGGGAATGGCGGCGGTGTAGGTCTCCCGGGTCTTGATGACGCTGTCTACGCGCAGAACCATGCCGTCGCTGGTCTGAGCCTCCGGAGCGTGGGAGAGTACATCGTACTCCCCCACCTCCAGGTTCAGCCGGGACAGCAGCTCCCCTGCTGTCTCGCCAAAGGTGGTTACCGTCATTTCCTCTCCGTGGTAATCCACCGTGACACGCTGGGAGCGGCAGATGGTGATTTCCTCCACGCCCTCCCCGGTCTGTGTAGTGTAGGTATCGTATTGTTCCAGAGTCAGTCCGGCCTGATCCAGCACCTCGGCGGGATCGGTGGCGAAGGTGGTGTAGGTCACGACCCGGTCGCCGTCGGTGATGACATAGGTCTTGGCGAAGGCCGTCTGGCGTACCAGTGCCAGCGCCAGCAGTGCGGTCAGCAGCACGGCGAAAAGACGGAGTATTGTTTTAACGGCGCCGCTGCGTACCAAGGCGAACCCTCCCATCCAAAGTGCTTCCAAAACGTTTTTATCAAAAGTTATCAAATGATTACAAATTGCATATCCAAACGGTTCGGATGGGAATATTATAACAAATAAAACTAAAAAGTCAAGCTTTTCTTTATTTTACATGATTTCTACAACTTTTGACATTATTTTTATGACTGCATTATGTCAACTGTCAAACAAGATATTGGTCGCAGAAACACGCATTTTGCAATATATTGTGTCAAAAGGTTACATATGTTTACATAAGCTGTCGGATTATGTTACCTCTTTAACCTGCTGGTTGCGGCAGCGTTACCGGCGGTTTTGCCGGGGATTTGTGCGGCTTTTTCCCGGGGCAACCCCCGGAAAACCGTTTCCGGGCGGGCATCGGAGGGGGAAGAAGCGCACGCCGCCGATTTTTCCGATTTTTTCTTCCGGTTTCCCGCCGCGGGGATTGACAATCGAGAGAAAATGTGCTAAATTGCAGGTGATAAAAGGCTGCGAGGAAGACACGCGGTTCGGTAAGATGCTTCAGAGAGAAGCCGGTTGGTGAAATGGCTTCGTACCCCTGCCGGAACCGATACCACTTCTGAGCCGCGGGTCGGAAATGGCCTGCCGGGTGCGCCCGTTATTGCGTCAATGAGTGGCGGCGATTAACCGCAACCAGGGTGGAACCGTGGAATACTGCTGTATCCCACCCCTGATTTCGTTCAGGGGGTGGGTATTTTTATACCTTCCCCACACAATACAAGGCGGATAAGACCCGCCGAAACGGAGGTATTTTATTATGGAAAACGAGTTCACCTTTGAAAATCCGGAGTATCGCAAGACCTACTGGCACACCTGCTCCCACATCATGGCGCAGGCCGTCAAGCGCCTGTGGCCGGAGGTGCAGCTGGCCATCGGCCCCGCCATTGACGAGGGCTGGTACTATGACTTTGACGCGCCCTTCACCTTCACGCCCGAGCATCTTGCCAAGATCGAGGCGGAGATGAAGAAGGTCTGCAAGGAGCGTCTGCCCATCGTCCGCAGCGAGAAGCCCCGTGCCGAGGCCATTGCCTACATGCAGGAGAAAAACGAGCCCTACAAGGTGGAGCTGATCAACGACCTGCCCGAGGACGCGGTCATTTCCTTCTATACGCAGGGCGATTTCACCGACCTGTGCGCAGGCCCCCATCTGGATCACACCGGCCGGGTCAAGCACAACGGCTTCAAGCTGCTCAATTCCTGCGGTGCTTACTGGCGGGGCGACAGCAACCGGAAGATGCTCCAGAGAATCTACGGCATTGCCTTCCAGAGCAAGGAAGAGCTGGAGACCTACCTTCAGCGCATCGAAGAGGCCAAGAAGCGTGACCACCGCCGTCTCGGCAAGGAGCTGGGACTGTTCATGCTCACCGATTACGGCCCCGGCTTCCCCTTCTTCCTGCCCAAGGGCATGGTGCTGCGCAACACCCTGATCGACTACTGGCGGGAAGTCCACAAGCGCTACGGCTATGTGGAGGTCTCCACCCCCATGATCCTGAACCGTCAGCTGTGGGAGCAGTCCGGCCACTGGGATCATTACAAGAACAATATGTACACCACCGTCATCGACGGCGAGGATTACGCCATCAAGCCCATGAACTGCCCCGGCGGTATGCTGGTCTACGCCAGCGAGCCCCACTCCTACCGTGACCTGCCCCTGCGGGTGGGCGAGCTGGGGTTAGTGCACCGTCATGAGCTGTCCGGCGCGCTCCACGGTCTGTTCCGCGTCCGGTGCTTTACGCAGGACGATGCCCACATCTTCATGACCCGGGAGCAGATGGAGAGCGAAATTCAGAACGTTGTCCGCCTGTTCGACGAGGTGTACAACGTGTTTGGCCTGAAATACACCGTTGAGCTGTCCACCATGCCCGAAGACCACATCGGCACCGTGGAGGAGTGGGAAGCCAATCAGGAAATTCTGAAGAAGGCCATCACCGGCATGGGCAAGGACTTCGTTGTCAACGAGGGCGACGGCGCGTTCTATGGGCCGAAGCTGGACTTCCACATTGAGGACTGCCTTGGCCGTACATGGCAGTGCGGCACCATCCAGCTGGATTCCCAGCTGCCCGAGCGGTTCAATCTGGAGTACACCGGCGAGGACGGCCAGAAGCATCGTCCCGTGATGATCCACCGGGTGGTGTTCGGCTCCATCGAGCGGTTCATCGGCGTCATCACCGAGCATTTTGCGGGTGCCTTCCCCCTGTGGCTGACCCCTGTTCAGGTCAAGGTGCTGCCCGTTACTGACCGGGCGCATGAGTACGCCAAGGGCCTGAGCCAGAAGCTGGTGGATGCGGGCATCCGCGCCGAGGACGACTGCCGCAGCGAGAAGCTGGGCTACAAGATCCGGGAAGCCCAGATGCAGAAGATCCCCTATATGCTGGTAGTGGGCGACCGGGATATGGAGAACGGCACCGTTTCCGTCCGTACCCGCAAGGGCGAGGATCTGGGCGCCATGACCATGGACGCTTTCCTGTCCAAGTGCCTGTCGGAGATCGCTTCCAAGAGCAAGGACATCTAAATGACGCTGATCGGTGTGGTTTTTACGGGCGACCCGCGGATGCAGCAGGTTTTCCGGGGCAACTACGGCAAGGCTGTGCGCCGCGGGGGCGGCGTCCCGGTGTTCCTGCCGTGGAAGCCGGAGCACGCGGCGTTCTGGGCAAAGCATCTGGACGGCTTCCTGTTTACCGGCGGGGGCGACCCTGACCCCAGATACTACGGCCAGTCCATGCGCCCGGAATGCGGCACGCCAACCCCGGCGAGAGACGAATTTGAGCTGGCGCTGCTGAAAGCCGTCATGGATACGGGAAAGCCGGTCCTCGGCATCTGCCGGGGCGAGCAGATACTCAACGTGGCGCTGGGCGGGACTCTGATTCAGGACATCCCCAGCCAGCGCCCCGAGGCCGCCGGGGAGAACCACCGGGACAATGAACACCGTTATGCCCCCAATCACCCTGCCCGGGTGCTTCCCGGCACGCTTCTGCACAGTCTCATGGGCTGCGACGAGCTGCTGACCAACAGCGTCCACCATCAGGCGGTGGACACCCCCGCGCCGGGGATGCGGGTCTGCGCCCTCAGCCCGGCGGGAATCGTGGAGGGCATTGAAGCCGAGGACGGCCGCTTCCTTCTGGGCTTGCAGTGGCACCCGGAGGCTGTGGCCGCCGTGGAGGAACGGATGCAGCGCCCTTTCACCGCGCTGATGCAGGCAAGCCGGGATTTCAAGTCCCACCATTAAGATTTCCTGAATTTGCAGGCCGCCCCCGCCGGGGCGGCTTGTTTTCTTTGGGATAATGTGGTAAACTATAGCAAATCATAGGATTTAGGCTAGTGCCGTCTGGCGAAAAGCGGCATTGGCCGTGACACTATTTTCTACTTGGAGTTTTCTGAAATGAAAGCCTTTTTTCATCTTCTCGGCGCGGGACGAATCGCGGCGCTGATTTGCTGCGGCGTTCTGGCAGTGGCGGCGCTGTTCCTGAAATTTGCTGTCCCCGGCTATAGCTTTTCCGCGCTGGTGTGCCTGTGCCTGATCGGCATTATCCTGTTTTACACCCTGTTTCCCTTTGTGGGGCTGAAATTCCCGGCCTTTGCAAAAGCGGTTCAGACCGCCGTCACCGTGATTCTCGCGGTGGGGGTGCTGGTGGTCGGCATTACGGAGGGGATTATCATCCATGCCAGCTTCGGAAACCCGGAGGAGCCGGTGGATTATGTGGTGGTTCTGGGCGCCAAGGTGAACCGGGACGGCCCGTCGGTCTCGTTGTGGGATCGGATTTGCGCCGCCTACACCTATCTGGACGAGCATCCAAACGTGACCGCGGTGCTTTCCGGCGGTCAGGGTACGGACGAGCCAATCACCGAGGCGGAGTGCATGTACCGGGAGCTGGTGAATCTGGGCATTGACCCCCAGCGCTTATGGATGGAGGAGGACGCCACCTCTACCTGGGAAAATCTGAACTTTTCCCTTGACCTCATCGAGGAAAAAACCGGTGAGCGTCCTCAGAAGCTGGGGGTGCTGTCCAGCGAGTACCACCTGTACCGCGCCAGCCGGTTTGCAAAAGCGTGCGGCGTGGAATTCGTGGGAATTCCCGCAAAAACATCCCGTTTATCCCAGAAGATCAACCATTTCATGCGGGAAGTGGCTGGTGTCTGGCACTATATTTTACTGGGAGGAAACTATGATTAACGAAAAATATGCGGACTACGCATGGGAGCAGACCGCCGCGCTGCTGGCCATCGACTCTCCCTCCGGCTTTACCCGTCGGGCGGCCGAATGGGTGAAGGATGCCTTTGAAGCGTTGGGCTTCCCGGCGAAGATCACCACCAAGGGCGGCGTTCTGGCCGATCTTGGCGGCGAAAATGCCGACGATGGCCTGTTTCTGGAAGCCCACAGTGATACCTTGGGCGCAATGGTCGCCCAGATCAAGGGCAGCGGTCGTCTCCGCCTGACGGCGGTGGGCGGCATGGAGCCGAACAATGCCGAAGCGGAAAACGTCCGTATCTACACCCGTTCCGGCAAGGTCTACGACGGCACCTGCCAGCTGTGCAATGCCTCCGTCCATGTCAACGGGGAGTACGGCTCTACCAAGCGCAGCTATGACACCGTGGAAGTTGTGCCGGACGAGGACGTCTCTACCGCCGAGGACACCCGGAAGCTGGGCATTGAGGTGGGGGACTTTGTGTGCTTCGACCCCCGCACCCGCCGCACGGCGTCCGGTTATCTCAAGAGCCGCTTTCTGGACGATAAGCTCAGCGTGGGCATTCTGCTGGGCTTTGCCAAATATCTTGCCGACAACCGCATCACCCTGCCCCGGAGAACCTACGTCCATGTGACGGTGTACGAGGAAGTCGGCCACGGCGGCGCAAGTTCCGTTCCTGCGGGGGTGACGGAGGCCATTTCCGTGGACATGGGCTGCGTGGGCGAGGGCCTGAGCTGCACCGAGCGGCAGGTCTCCATCTGCGCCAAGGATTCCGTAGGTCCATACAGCTACGAGGTGGTGGGCAAGCTCATTGACGCCGCCAAGAAGATGGGTGCGGACTATGCCGTGGACGTCTATCCCCACTATGGCTCAGACGTGGACGTGACCCTGCGGGCGGGCTTCGACATCCGTCACGGTCTGATCGGCGCGGGCGTCTACGCCAGCCACGGCTACGAGCGCAGTCACATCGACGGCGTGTACAACACCCTCAAGGTGATCTGCGGATATCTGGACGTGTAAGCGGACAAGCTTTTTCGTGGGACAGGCCAAGGCGGCCTGTCCCCGCTGCTTTTTGGGAAAATATTGCCTGCGTGCTTGACTGCGTGCGGCAAATATTGTATGATAATATCAAACATATGGGCGAAAGGGGAGAGACGCTACGGACACGAATCGTGTAAAGAAGGCCGCGGAATGGTTCTACATCAACGTTTTCCGGGACGAAGCCATTCAGCCGAGACCCCAGATGCCCCGTGAGCCGCTGCCTTCGCCCCTTCTGACTGCCCGCTCGCTGGAAAACGGTATGCCCGCCTACCGGCAGTCCCGGGAGTCCATTTTTGTCAAACAGGGAAAGCTGCTGGCAGGTTACGAGGACGACTATGTTTACGACCGGCCGGTGCTCCGCTATTTCCCCACCTACCAATCCCTGACCGACCCGGAGCTGCGGGGGTATTTCTCATGGCGGACGAAGCTGCGCCGGGGGAATTTGCAGGAAACGTCTCTGAGCTATGCGTTTTTGTATATCTACGAGCTGCTCAATCAGATCGGCGTCGCCGACCCCATGGACGGCTACCGGAAGCTGACGGAGTTCCGGGACGCGTACGGCGCGCTGAACGACGGTATTCTGCCATATCTGAACCAGTGGCTGATGGACTATGTGGTCTATTATAATCTGGACGCCGGGCTTCTGGCGGATAACCCCCGGGTGCGGTTCAACAGGAGCATTGCCGTACTGGACAGTATCCGGAGCCGTGGCGACGAAGAAGTCATCCGCGCGGTGAAGCAGCTGTCGCCGAAATGGCTGGAGCGCTCCAAATTCTATAGGGAATACCGGGAGGACTGCGACACCGTGATCGTCCGGGTGCTGCGGAGGATGGCGGAGCATTACGATACCCGATGCAAAAAGACCATGGTCGAGCAGTATTTTGGAAGCTTTACCCAGTCTCAGGTGATTCTGTTCGACTCGGCGGTTTTTCACAGGCGTCAGGAGCAGGGCAGCCGCCAGTATACGGTGGACGAAAAATATATCTACCGCTGTCATAACGGCCTGTGGAGCGTTCAGAAGTACAGCTGCATTCCCCATTCCAACGGGAAGCTGGGGGATGTTCTGAAAGCCATCGACGCCGTAATGCGGGAGTGCTATGGCTACGGCCGCCCCATTCAGTACAAGCTGGAGACCAAATGGATCCTCAAGATCATTCAGGAGGAAGCCCAGAACCTTCTCGCCGAAAAGAAGGCGGCGGAGGAAAAGAAGATCACCGTCGACTATTCCCGGCTTGCCAGAATCCGGGATGACGCCGCCGTCACCCGGGACAGGCTGATGGTAGATGAGGAGGCGGAGGAAGAAGCGCCCCCGGTGCAGCCCCCGGAACCTGCCGCGGAACCGGAGGACACCCCCCTGACCAAGGATGAGTACCGGCTGCTCCAAAGCCTGCTGTATGGCCGGGATTATGGCTGGGTACGGTCTTCCGGGCTGATGCTGTCCGTTCTCGTAGACGGCATCAACGACAAACTGTACGACACCTTTTCCGATTCCGTTCTGCTGGGCGACGACCCGCCGGAACTGATCGAAGACTATATTGCGGATTTGAAAGAGATGATTCATCCATGAAAATACCCAAAAGAATTGCTCAGGCGCTGATAAACTCCCTGAAAGGCGGCGTCGTTCCCCGCGTTGGCCTGCCCTACGTCACCGTGGGGCGGAAGGACGAAATTGACGCCCTGCTGCGGGACGTGGACATCATTGCAGACGGAGGCGCGTCCTTCCGCTTCATCGTGGGAAAATACGGCAGTGGCAAGAGCTTTCTGCTCCAGACCATCCGGAACTATGTGATGGCGAAGAATTTCGTGGTGGTAGACGCCGACCTCTCTCCGGAGCGCCGCTTGCAGGGCACCCGGGGACAGGGGCTGGCGACCTACAAGGAGCTGATCCGCAATATGTCCACCAAAACCAAGCCGGAGGGCGGCGCGCTGCCCCTGATTCTGGATCGGTGGATCAGCAGCGTGCAGCAGGAGGTGATGGCTTCCTCCGGCCTTGGGGTGACCGACCCCGGCCTTGCGCCGCTGGTGGAGAAGCGGATTTCCGCGGTGATCGGCGCATTGAACGAAATGGTTCACGGCTTCGATTTTGCGAGGCTGCTGACGCTGTACTACAAAGCCCACTGCGCCGGTGACGACGAGACGAAGGCCAAGGTGCTCAAATGGTTCCGGGGCGAGTACGCCACGAAGACCGAAGCCCGGCAGGAGCTGGGGGTGAATATTGTCATCACGGACGACGACTGGTACGAATATCTCAAATTATTCGCCTGTTTTCTCAAGCAGGCGGGCTACGCCGGTATGCTCATCCTCATTGACGAGCTGGTGAACATCTACAAAATTCCCAACGCCATCACCCGGCAGTATAATTACGAGAAAATTCTGACCATGTACAACGACGCCATGCAGGGCAAGGCGCGGTATCTGGGCTTCATCCTCTGCGGTACGCCCCAGTGCATGGAAGACCCCCGCCGGGGCGTTTACAGCTACGAAGCCCTCCGCTCCCGGCTGGCCGAAGGCCATTTCGCCGGGGAGCATAAAGATCTGCTTTCCCCCGTCATTCGCTTGCAGCCCCTGACCTACGAGGAAATGCTGATCCTGACGGAGAAGCTGGCAGATATTCACGCGGGGCTGTACGACTATTCCCAGATCGTGACCCAGCAGGATATGGTGGATTTCATTGAGATCGAATTCGGCCGCATCGGGGCGGACACCCATATCACCCCCCGTGAGGTCATCCGGGACTTTATCGAGGTGCTGGACATCGTCTACCAGAATCCCGGTATCAGCGTGCGGGGGCTTCTGGGCTCTGACCAATTCCGCTATGCCCAGAACGCGGTAAAAGAGGAACAGACCGACGATTCCCTTGCGGAATTTGAGCTGTAAGGTGGCTTGCCATGCGTGCATTTGACCGATACGCGCCCTTCGTGCAGGAATATATCTACCAGAATCACTGGGAAAATCTGCGCTCCATTCAGGTCGCGGCGGCGGACGCCATTTTCAACACGGATGAAAATGTGCTGCTTACCGCCTCCACCGCTTCCGGAAAGACGGAAGCGGCGTTCTTCCCCATCATCACCCTGTTTTCCGAGGATATGCCCTCCAGCGTGGGCTGCATCTACATCGGCCCTCTGAAAGCGCTGATCAACGACCAGTTTTCCCGGCTGAACGACCTGTGCGCCGAAGCGGATATCCCGGTGTGGCACTGGCACGGGGACGTTGCCCAGAGCCATAAGGCAAAGCTCATGCGTCACCCCTCCGGCATTCTCCAGATCACGCCGGAATCTCTGGAAGCGCTGCTTCTGCACAAGCACGCGGCCATTGCAAAGCTGTTCGGCGATCTGCGGTTTGTGGTCATTGACGAGGTGCATTCCCTCCTGCGGGGCGACCGGGGCGGGCAGACGCTGTGCCTCATTGAGCGGCTGTCCCGAATTGCGGGAGTCAATCCCCGGCGTATCGGATTGTCCGCCACCATCGGTGACTCGGAGGGAACCGGCGAATTCCTGTCGCTGGGGACGGGGCGGAAGACCATCATCCCGAAAATCGACGCCAAGGGCAGCAAATGGCGGCTGAGCATGGAGCATTTCTACGTCAAGGACGCGCAGGCCGCGGAGGATAAGCAGATTCCCGGCGCAATGCCCGTGCTGGAAGAAAAAACCGACGAAGCCCCCGCCAACGCCGACCCCGGCATCGGGTACATTTTTGAGCATACCCGGGGCAAAAAGTGTCTGGTTTTCGTCAATTCCCGGGAAGAATGCGAAATGGTGACGACCACATTGCGCCATTACTGCGAGCTGAACCACGAACCCGACCGCTTTCTCGTCCACCACGGTAACCTTTCCGCCTCCTACCGGGAGACGGCGGAGGGGATCATGAAGGACGATTCCCAGTACATGACCACGGTGACCACCGCAACGCTGGAGCTGGGCATTGACATCGGCCGGTTGGAGCGGGCGTTTCAGATCGACGCGCCATGGACGGTATCTTCGTTCTTGCAGCGCATGGGACGCACCGGCCGGCGGGAGCTTCCGCCGGAAATGTGGTTCGTCATCCGGGAGGACGAGCCGGAGGTGCGGGCCATGCTGCCCACCACCATTCCATGGAAGCTATTGCAGGGCATTGCGCTGGTGCAGCTGTATCTGGAAGAACGCTGGGTGGAGCCGCCCCGGCTGGACAGACTGCCGTTCAGCCTATTGTACCACCAAACCATGTCCACCCTGGCCTCCTGCGGCGAGATGTCCCCCCGGGCGCTGGCCGACCGGGTACTGCGGCTGCATTACTTCCACAGGATCACGCAGGAGGACTACCGGGTGCTGCTCCGGCATCTCATCGCCACAGACCACATTCAGCAGACGGAGCAGGGCGGTCTGATCGTGGGACTGGCGGGGGAGCGGGTCATCAACTCCTTCAAGTTCTACGGCGTGTTTCAGGAAAGCGAGGAATACACCGTCCGCAGCGAGTCTCAGGAGCTGGGGACGGTGGTTTCGCCGCCTCCCGTGGGGGAGAAGCTGGCCATTGCGGGACATGTCTGGCAGGTGCTGGACGTGGACCACAAGCGCCGCCTGATCTACTGTCAGCAGGTGAAGGGCAGCGTCCCCGCCTATTTCGGTCAGTGTCCCGGCGACCTGCACACCAAAATTCTCACAAGAATGCGCCGGGTGCTTCAGGAGGACAGGCAGTACCCCTATCTGATGAAAAACGCGGTGGCGCGGCTGGAGCAGGCCCGCTTCACCGCCGCCCACTCCGGCGCGGCGGACAAGACGCTCATCAACCTGGGGGGCAACATGTGGTGCCTTCTGCCCTGGGTGGGGACGTACACCTTCCTGACCATGGAGCGGTTCCTGAAAATCAAGTGCGCCGACCGCCTCGGCCTGCGGAATCTGGATTCCGCCCGCCCGTTTTTTATTCAGTTCACCATGAAGGCCGACGAATCCGCTTTTTTCCGGGTGCTGGCCGAAGAGATCCGCAAGCCCATCGACCCCATGGAGCTGGTATATCCCAAGGAGCTGCCTCTTTTTGACAAGTACGACGAATATTTGCCGGAGGAGCTGGTGAAAAAGGGCTTTGCTTTGGGCGTTCTGGACGTGGACGGCCTGCGGGAAAAGGTTCTGAGTTGGGAGAATTGACAAAAAATGCAATTTCTGAAATTTATTCTTGCAATTTAGGGAAGGCATAGTATAATTATTAACATCTATATGACGCTTGCAGGAAATGCGGCTTGCCGCAACCGAAGGAGTAACACTCTCAGGTGTCCAGCATGGATGAGGACTGTAAGCTGATAGAACTTTGGAGAAGCTCATTGAATTGAGTGCCGAAGGGGCAAAACGCATTGCGCGTCAATCTCTCAGGCAAAAGGACAAAGTGATTTCCATACCGTCCGTAGGGGAAATGTTTGTTTTTTTGGACAGATTGCGCGTTTTGCGCAGTCTGTCTTTATTTTTTGTTGGCTTTGCAAAGAACGCGAAGCCGGAAAGAGAGGATACGTATGGAGAATTTTCTGACCACACTCGCCGAGATCAATGACAAGATCAACGCCTTTATCTGGGTGAAGATCGGTCTGGTCCTGCTGATCGGCACGGGTATTCTGATGACCTGCTGCACGAAGTGGTTCCAGATCTCCCACATTGGCCACTGGTGGCAGCAGACCATCGGTGGCATGTTCCGCAGGGACAGCGGTGTCCACGCGAAAACGGACAAAAAGACCATTTCCCAGTTTCAGGCGCTGTGTACGGCTCTCGCCGCCACCATCGGCACCGGCAATATCGCCGGCGTGTCGGCAGCCATCGTCATCGGCGGCCCCGGCGCGGTGTTCTGGATGTGGGTTGCGGCCTTTTTCGGGATGATGACCAATTTCTCCGAAAATGTGCTGGGCATCTACTACCGCCGCCGCAACAGTCAGGGCGAGTGGTCGGGAGGTGCGATGTACTATCTGAAAGACGGTCTGGGCGGCAGGAAGCACTGCAAGACCATCGGCAGCGTCCTTGCGGTTCTGTTCTCCATTTTTGCCATTCTGGCATCCTTCGGCATCGGCAATATGGGGCAGATCAATAAGATCGTCCTGAATATGAAATCCGCGTTCTTCGGCGGCGTGACTGCTACCGTGGGCGGCATGAGCGTGGTTTCTCTGGCCTGCGGCATTGTGCTGATGATCCTCGCGGCGCTGATCGTCATCGGCGGCCTGCAGCGCATTGCCACTGTTGCCGAGCGGGTCGTGCCGTTCATGGCGGTACTGTACATCATCGGCTCGCTGATCGTGTTCTTTACCCATATCAGCAGCGTCGGCGCCATGTTCGCGGCGATTTTCCGCTTCGCTTTCGGCAGCAAGGCCGTCGCGGGCGGCGCGGCGGGTATCGCCATCCAGCAGGCCATTACCCAAGGGTGCAAGCGGGGTGTGTTTTCCAATGAGGCGGGTCTCGGCTCCTCCGTCATGGTGCATTCTTCCTCCAATGTCAAGGAGCCTGTCGCTCAGGGCATGTGGGGCATCTTTGAGGTGTTCTTCGATACCTTCGTGGTCTGCACCATGACCGCCATCGTGGTTCTGTCTTCCGGCTATATCGATCTGGAGACCGGCCTTGCCGTGGCGGGTGTGGACGACGCTACGCTGGTCGCCCGGGCTTTCGGCAACGTATTCGGCCCCCTTGGCGAAAAGTTTGTGGCTCTGGCCATGCTGCTGTTCGCCTTTACCACGGTGCTCGGCTGGTCGCAGTACGGCACCAAGGCGGTGGAATATCTGTTCGGCGAAAAGGCCACGAAAATCTACAAGGTGATCTTCGTCGTGATGATCCTTTCCGGCGCGGTCATGACGTCCTCTCTGGCATGGGACATCTCCGACACCTTCAACGGCCTGATGATGCTGCCCAACCTGATCGGCGTGGTGGTTCTGTGCCCCATGGTCATGAAGATCACGAAGAATTATGTAAACCGTAAGATCAAGGGCATTCCGGAGGAACCGGTACTGTCCCATTTCTCCGACATTCAGGCCGAGGCAGCGGCTTCCCAGACCGACGAGGTCTGATTTCCCAATAAATACAAGCCCGGAATTGGTTCGTGCGCGTCACGCTTCCAATTCCGGGCTTTGCTCCTGCAATATGCCTTGCTGTTTTTAGGTTTCCGGGTAACGGGGTTCAGCTGTCCCCATGTGTTCCGGCGGGACAAGTCCCGACTGCGCTTTTCCTTCTTGGAAAGCTTCTCGTAGGGAATGAATTTTTCCATCAATATATCCTCCTTATGGTGTCTGGGGAGTATTCTACCAGAAAAAGGGAGGCGGGTCAAATAAACGATTTGTAAATAACGCAAAAAGGTGCTGCCACCGGGCAGCACCTTTTTGCGTTGCAGGATATTTTACTCGATCAGGCCGCTTTCTTTCAGCAGCAGCTCCACGTCCGTTCCCTTGATCTTCTTCATCACGGTGTGCAGCAGCTGCTTCTCCATGAAGGACAGCTTCACATCGGTGATGGGCTTCTTGTCGATGGCGTAGTAGCAGGCGCGCAGCAGCTCCCGGACATCGTACTTGCTGCCCCATACCTCCGGCACGGCACGGTCAACGTTCAGCAGGGTGTAGACGGACTCCATACCGGTACGCATGGAATACTCGGTGGTGAAGATGGTGTCCCGGGGTGTCTCGGCGAACTGGCCGATGAAGGCGAAGTTCACAGCGCCGTCGGGCACGACCTTCGGACGGTCGGATTCCTTCCGGGGCTGGAAGAAGGCGTTGATATAGGGCATGAAGCAGGTGGTGGTGTTGCAGGCATCATGCGCCAGAGCGGCGATCCGATCTTCCGGCACGCCGATGTGGTACAGCCACTCCTGGCAGACCTCCTCGCCGGTGCAGTCCCGCATGGCCTTCTTCACGTAGTTGCCTTCTTTATTGGTGTTCAGGGAGTACAGCCACACCAGCACCATGTTCTTGTCCTGAGACCTGAACTGGGGCTGACGGTTGATGGTCCAGGACAGATACCAGTTGTCAGTGCTGTCCTTGACGGTGACGATACCGCCGGTGGTCACCTTGCCGGAGCGGGGGTCACGCTTGCAGACGTTCATGATGTGCTGAATGATCTCCTCGTTGGAGGTGGCCACGGTGGCGCTCATCCAGTTGGTGGCGTCCACATCGGAGCAGAAGTTCTCCGGGTTGCCGAACTCGCCGTGCTTTGCCTGAGCGGCAATGGCCTTCCACATATCCCAGGATTCGCCCGCGCCGTTCTTTACCTTGGACAGGTCGGGGGCATGGGTCTGGTCGCCGTAGCAGGAGGTGTCGGTGCAGCAGCCGTTGGTGATGAATACCAGATCGTCTTCAATCAGGTCGATGGTCTGCTCCTGACCGTCCTTCACGTAGACGATCTGCTTGGCAACCTTCTTGTCCCCTTCGGTCTCGATGATGACGTTCTTGACGTCCATGCCGTACTCCACCTGCACGCCGTGGCTTTCCAGATACTTGACAAGAGGCAGGATCATGCTCTCGTACTGGTTGTACTTGGTGAAGCGCAGGGCGCTGAAATCAGGCAGACCGTCGATGTGGTGGACATAGCGGCAGAGGTAACGCTTCATTTCCAATGCGCTGGACCAGCGCTGAAAAGCGAACATGGTCTGCCAGTAGAGCCAGAAGTTGGTGTCCCAGAAGGAATCAGGGAGAACGTCGGAGATCTTCTTGTCCTCCAGATCCTTTTCCGGCGTCAGGAACAGCTTGGAGAGCGCCATGGCGGACTCTTTATCCAGCTTAAACTGCTTGTCGGTATGGGCATCCTCGCCGCGGTTCACGCTGGCGCGGCACAGAGAGTAATTGGGGTCGTGCTTGTTGAGCCAATAATACTCGTCCAGCACGGAAACGCCCGGAGTCTCGATGGAGGGAACATCCCGGAAGGTGTCCCACATGACCTCAAAATGGTTGTCCATTTCCCGGCCGCCGCGCATATAGAAGCCCTTGGTGATGTCCCGGTAGCCATCGCAGCTGCCGCCGGCCAGCTCCAGCTTTTCCAGCAGATGGATGCGTTCGCCCTTCATCTGGCCGTCTCTCACCAGATAGAAGGCGGCGGTCAGACCGGCAAGGCCGGTGCCGATGATATAAGCGGATTTGTTGTCTACGCCCTCCGGCTTCTCGGGATGGGCAAACGCTTCGTAAGTTCCAGCAGAATAATACATAATACTAACTCCTTTGCTAAATCGTTCATTTGCCTTTCGGTGGCCTTATTGTATGTCCGGAACCCACTTTTTACAATAAACAGAAATGCCTCCGTGATGAAATCTTCGTCACGGAGGCAAAAGTGTCTGAAATTTTATCAATCCGCGGGATTTGATGCAGACTTATCCGCCCGGAACCGGTTCAGCGCGCAGGAGACGTCATCCTGAATGACCAGGGCAAACCGATTTACCAGGGTTTCCGGATCCTGCTTCATCTCGTCCTTGATCCAGTCCAGCATCAGCCCCACAAAGGCATAGGAATAGACCTGAGCAATAAAGGCTTTGTCCTCGGCGCGGACGACCATCTCTGCCGAAAGCTCGTTGATCACGCCCATCAGAAGATTGTCCGTCAGGGGCGTCAGGTATTTTTCCACCTGCTCTCGGCTGACGCAGCGGTAGACGTTCATGATAAAGGGCTTGTTCTCCCGGACGGCGTCGAAGATACGGACAAAGCCCTGCTGCCAGGTCTCGTAGGTTTTGTTGTCCGCCAGCGCCTTTTTGGCATCCTCCATGCACACCCATTCCACCAGATCGTAGATGTCCTTGAAATGATAGTAGAAGGTCATGCGGTTGATGCCGCAGTCCTCGGTGATATCGTTGATGGTGATTTTGTTCAGCGGCTTTTGCAGAAGCAGCTTTTTCAGGGAGTTTTCCAGTGCGTATTTGGTAAATTGAGGCATAACGGTCTCCTTTTTAGTAGGGGAGGGTTGTCATTTGTTGTCCCACGCGAAGCCTTGGAAAACGGGAACGCCGGTGTAGCGGTTGGCTTTCCGCTGACCCCGGAGCACCTCCAGAACGGCATCCGCCATGGCTTCCTGCTCGCACTCGCCGGGATAGACGGTGATCGGCGCGATCCAGCCGCAGCGCTGCTCTACGCCCTTCAGAATGTCGTCGTAGCGCATCAGGCCGCCGGTGAGCAGAATGCCGTCCACCTTGCCTTCCAGCACCGCTGCCATGCCGCCGATGGATTTGCACAGCTGGTAGATCATGGCGTTCCAGACAGTCACGGCTTTTTTGTCCCCGGCTTCCACCAGCGCGTGGACTTTGGCCGCGTCGGAAGTCCCGAAGTGGCTGACGAAGCCGCCGGAACGGGAGAGCATGGAGCGCATCTGAGCGGTGGTGTGTCCCTCGTCCAGATATTGCAGCACCTCCATCACCGGGATGGAGCCGAGACGGGTGGGGGTGAAGGGGCCGTCGCCGCCCGCGCCCTCGGTGCTGTCCACCATGCGCCCGGCCTTATGGGCGGTGACGGTGATGCCGCCGTCCACGTGGCAGACGATCAGGTTCAGATCCTCGTAGCGCTTGCCCAGCTTTTTCGCGTGAATGGCGGCAATGCCCTTCTGGTTCAGCACATGGGTCTGGGCACGGCGGTAAAGCCCCGCAATGCCGGTGAGGCGGGCGGAATCCCACAGCTCGTCCACGTTGGTGGGGTTCACGGTGTACATGGGCTTGTGATACTCGCAGCCAAGCTCGTAGGCCAGCATGACGCCCAGCTTTGCCGGGTGGTCGCTGCCACCCTTGTCGGCGGCGGTGTCCTGTACCAGCCGCTCGTCGATCTCCATGACTCCGGCAGCCTGAGAATAGGCGCAGCCGCCCCGGCCGATGAATACATCCATGTCGGCGGGGGTCATGCCGTGGGATTGCAGAAAGGTAAGCAGTACCTGCTTGCGCATGGGCATCTGGTCGTTGGTGGTGGGGTATTTCAGCAGCTCCGGGGCATCGTGGAAGATGCTCTCGGTGTAGATGTTCTTTTCGTCTTCAAAGTAGCTGACCTTGGTGGAGGTGGATCCGGGATTGATGACCAGCATTTTTATGGGGGCGTTCATGGTGATAACCTTCTTTGCGTGAATCGGCAAGTGCCGTTTTTCTTTTATCATACCACTTTTTTCGGAAAAAAGAAAGAGGCTGGCTTCATTTTTCTGTTGCCTTTCCGAACCGCATGGGGCATAATGTCCGGGAACGGACTTTGTTTTTCCGTTTTTGTGACGTTTCCCGGCGGATTTCGTACTATCAGGGTGAGGAACAAAAGGAAAGGATGTGAACCTCATGGAAGACGCAAAGATCATCGACCTGTTCTGGGCGAGAAATGAAGACGCCATTGCTGAGACGGACGCGGCCTACGGAAGAAAACTCCGCTTCCTGGCAAACAAGATCCTGAACAATTTTGAGGATGCGGAAGAAAGCGTAAGCGACACCTACATGAAAACCTGGGAAGTCATTCCGCCCCAGCGTCCCGTCTGCTTTTACGCCTTCATCGCTTCAATCTGTCGCCATCTCTCGTTCCACAAGGTCGACTGGAACCGGGCGGCCAAGCGGAACGCCGAGGTCGTCGCCCTGACAGACGAGATGGAGCTGTGCATCCCGGATACCAGCCGGGACAGGGAGCTGGAAGCAAAGGAGCTGGGGCGGGTGCTGAACGCTTTTTTGGAAAGTCTGCCCAAAGAGACGCGGATGATTTTCCTGCGGCGGTACTGGCATGTGGATACCATTGCGGAAATCGCCCAGCGGTACGGCATCACCCAGAGCAAGGTAAAGATGCAGCTCAGCCGTACCCGCGCGAAGCTGTGTACCTATCTGGAACAGGAGGGGATTCAGGTATGAACGGAAAAAACATTCTGATCGGTCTGAGCTATATTGACCGAAAATACATCGAGGAATCCGAAGAAGATATGCGTCCTGAAAAGGTCGTGCGGAACTCCAAACGGATGCCCGGGCGGAAAATATGGCTCATTGCCGCCGTTATCGCCATGCTGCTGATGCTGGTGGGCTGCGGGGTCGCGTATGCGCTGCATTTGCAGTCGCTGAAAATCGGCGAGGAAACCTATACCCAGAATATGCGCTACGAAAAGGACGGCAGCACCATTCCCCCCGCCGAGAAGATCAAGCAGTACATTTCCGTGGCGGGGCCGGAGGGAAGCAAAAACCAGCTCGCCGCTCAGGAGTGGATGGATTTCCAGCAGAGCTACGACCCTGACCAGTCTCTATTGAAGGCCGCGGGAGACTTCCAGCTACCGGCGCAGTACAACAGCTACTACGCCTATACTGCGGACATGCTGGATAAAATCGATGAAATCTGTGAGAAATACGATTTGAAGTTGGCAGGGGATACCGCCGTTTATCAGGGCAATGACGCCAGTATTTTGGGGCAGATTCTTGATTTTAACAGCGTGGCAAAGGAAGATTCCGGCCTGAAAGTGGAATTTCAGGGAGTCAGAGTTGCGCAGTGCGGGGACTTCAATTCGTCCTATAATGCAACGTTGACCAACCCGAGCGCGACGCAGGAATTTTCTTTTATGCTGTCCTATGATTATCACGACAAAGCCTATTTCTGCACCCGCTATCTCATCATCGGGGACGGCGAAAACGTTCAGCAGTGGAATGAGACTTTGCCCGACGGGACGAACGTCCTGATCGTCAATGACAAGGGCGGCGACGCTTATATCCTGTGCGACAGGGAGGACGCCTTTATCAACATCACGATCAGCAAAGTGGGCGCGGAATGGGCAAACCCCGGCGACGTCATGACCCGGGGGGATATGAAATTGATTGCCCAGGCGCTGAATTATTCGGTAAAGCCGAACCCGGTGGAGGACATGGCGGCACTCCAAAAGCAGCTGGAGGAAGTATGGCAGAGTCAGGAAGCGATCGTGATAGACCCCGTGGCCGAAGCGGAGCGCCAGCGTAAGTATGAAGAAAATACCCGGCTGGACAGCTACGGCGACCTGATTCAGCGGATGCGTGACAATGAAGCTTACTTCGTGGAAAACTGCAATCTCACCTATGAAAATTTCTGGGATACCATGGAGTACGCCCTCTGGGATGTCAACGGCGACGGTCAGGAGGAGCTGATTTTCGGCAGAGACGGACACATCTGTGAAATCTGGACGATGCAGGACGGAAAAACCGCCGGATTTATGGGAAGCTGGTACGAGGGGTATCTGTGTGAGGGAAACGTATATGAGGATTACGTTTTCCTGTCCGGACAACCATACCACTACTACCACCGTCTGGGCAGCGGCACAGAGTTCAGCTCTATTCTGGGTGTGTACTACGATATCTATTACGAATCGTGGATGCTGAAAGACTTTGAAAGCGGAACGGAGGTAACGCAGATCACGGAGGAACGCGCCAAGGAGATCATGGCATCCTTCCCCCGTATCTCGCTGGAAATGAAGCCGGTCAGGGAGTTCCCGCTGGACTGATGCAAAAGGCGATACCCGGCCACCTTGGCCGGGTATCGCTTTTTGCGGCATTTTATACTGAACTCCAATTAAAATCTTTAAAAAAGACTATAATTGCCTGAAGGGCATGGAGTTCATATGAGACTTGTTTTGTGATTTCTTTCCTTATAAATCACAAAACAGGCAGCGCCGTCAGGCGATGCCTTCCTGATTAAAATTAAGATTTTAATCAGGAAATAGTATTAAGTCAAATTTAAGGAATGCTGCCCTTCCGCATTTCCCGGGGATGGTGTATAATATCTATAAAATTGACACATTCGGATGCAAAACCGGCCTATAGAATCCGGCGTTTTTCCTGTACAATACAGCGTGAAAGGAAAGAAGACTATGCTGACACTGGATAGAAGAATCGAATTGACCAACCGGCTGTGCTACCTGTTCGTGATCTTTCTTATCGGCTGCCTGACCGGCTGGATTTACGAGGAGATTTTTTACTGGTATACGGAGGGGATGCTCCGAAACCGGGGCATTCTGTACGGCCCATGGCTGCCGATTTACGGCGTCGGCGCGCTGGGCATCTACGCCATGAAGCCCTTCAAGAAGAACCCCGCCGTCCTGTTCCTGCTCAGCGCGGGGATCACCGGCGTTGTGGAGTACATTATCGGCTGGATCGCGATCCGCTGCTTTGGTATGCGCCTGTGGGATTACCGGGGACTGTTCGGGAATATCAGCGGGATCATCTGCGTCCGCAGTGTGGTCAGCTTTGCCCTGCTGGGGCTGGTGTTCCACTATCTGATCGAGCCATCCACGGAGCGCGTGATGGGCAGGCTGAGCAGGAGAGCGGTTTATGGCGGGTGCTCTTTGCTTGCGGTGCTGCTTCTGACGGACTGCATTCTGAGCGCACTTTATCGGACGCCCATTACATATTGAGGAAGAAACCATGAAACAAAAGTCAAGATTCTATACAGCCCGACGCATCCTGATTTTCTGGACGCTGTTCATCGGTCTGGGTGCCGTGGCAGGGGCGCTGGCGATGCTGCTGGACCCCAGCGGAAAGAGCATGGGCATGGACGCTATGCTGCCTTACTTTCAGGTGCTGCCCTTTTTGCGGATGTGGTTTTTCAGGACTTCACCTTTTCCGGCTGGGCGCTGCTGATCGTGAATGGAGGCGGCGGGGAAAATCAAAGAGGCGGATTACATTCTTGTTCACCATCAGAACAGCGTCTACGAAAACGCCGCCGAAGAGATGGACGAACTGTTGGGAATCACCCATACCGCACTGCGCAGCGTGCGGTGCAGAGAAGGCACGTACAAGTGCATCAAAGGAGAAAAGCGATGAAATATCCACTGGAAGAAAAACTGCCCTACATGTGGCTCGCGCTGGCTGTTCTGGCGATTTTCTACGGCATTTACTTCAGCAAGATGCTGGCGCAGAAGCGCCATGGCATCCGCACCCACCAGATCGGGCGCAGAAAAGAAAAGACTCTCCACACCATAGAGATGCTGATGGGCATTGCGACCCTCGGCGCGCCGACGGCTCAGCTGCTGTCCATCGCGCTCGGCTGGAGCTGTCTGCCCGCAAACGCGCGCTTCACCGGCTTCTGCATCGGAATGCTGGGCGATTTGATTTTCCTAGCCTCCGTTCTGTGCATGAAGGACAGCTGGCGGGCGGGCATCCCTGACAAGGACAAGACCGAGCTGGTCACCACCGGCATTTACCGCTACAGCCGCAACCCGGCCTTTCTGGGCTTTGACCTGCAATATGTGGGCGTACTGCTGATGTACGGGAATCTGCTGACGCTGGCCTTTTCCCTGTTTGCAATGTTCATACTCCACCTGCAGATCTTGCAGGAGGAACGGTATCTGACGAACGTATTTGGTGCGCCGTATCAGGCGTACCGCAGCCACGTGTGCCGCTATCTTGGACGGCGATAAGGGAACCTCTGAATAAATCGCCTTCGGCTGAGCAGCGGATCTTTTTCCCCAGCTGTGCGGTATTAAAGTGGGAAATATAGCGCAGCCGTTGCTGGCACAAGCCGGCTTACGGATGCGGCATACCCCTTGCGGGTACACAAAGTATTCCTCCACTTTTAATACCTTCATCTGGCGAAAAATCTCTCGCTGCCGGCTCTTGTCGATTTAATCAGAGCTTCCATGAGAAGGAGACATTATGAAATTCATCAAAACAGTTATCATTACGCTGCTGGTCATGGCAATCCTGTTCACCGGCATTTTTATGGCGGGGCGCTATGGCTGGAAGGCTTTCGGCTTCCGCGCCTGCGAGGAAGCGGCCATTACATCCGTGGACGTGAGCGAAAGCGCCGTCACGATCAAGGGCTTCTATCCCGGCTCCTTCCCGGAGGGCTTCTGCGGCTGCTACACTGAGGAACTGGGCGGCAAGCTGTATGTCGGCTTCCGTTTCAGCGCGGTATTCGGCATTTTTGAAACGGGGGACTTCCATGTCGCCATCCCCGTGGAAGGGGAAGTCGACGAGGTCATCCTCAAGACGGGGGCTGGAGAAACCAGCATCTGGAAAAAGGAAGCAGCCGCTCCCGATGACGGAAGCAGTCACGACACCGCCGCGACCGAAGCGCCGACGGAACTTCCCACCGAAGCGCCGACCGCAGCAGAGCCGGTTCTGACCCTGCCCATTCTGGACGATATCGACGAAAACGTCATCCCCGGTATCTCCGGTTCCTCTCTGCGGGCGGTGCAGGTGGCCGTCAGGCTGCTGGACTGGGGTGTGAACACCGGCCTTGGTACGGATGAGATCGGCGAAGCGGCTGCCGCGTGGTTGGCCGCCAAGGGTGACGATCAGGCGCTGTGCGTGGAAAAACTGGAGCTGGTGGACTATGCCTATCAAGAGCTTCTGACCGACGAGGCAGACGACCTGCTGGACGTTGCTGGATGCGCGGATATTCACCGTTTCTGGGGAAGCGAGCCGGTAGAGAGCATTGAAGCCATCATGCAGGCGGCGGGTCTGCGGGGCTGACGAAACAAAAAAGGAGAGGTACGATATGCTGAACATTGAACATCTGACAAAAACCTACGGGGAAAAGAAGGCTGTGGACGACCTGAACCTGCACATCCGTCCCGGTGAGATTTACGGCTTCATCGGCCACAACGGCGCGGGCAAGACCACGACGCTGAAATCCGTGGCGGGCATTTTGCAGTTCGACGCGGGAGAAATTTACATCGGCGGCGATTCCGTTCGGGAAAAGCCTCTGGAATGCAAGCGGAAGATTGCCTACATTCCGGACAATCCCGACCTGTACGAGTACATGACGGGTATCAAGTATCTGAACTTCATCGCGGACATTTTCGGCGTGGATGCCGCTCTGCGGCGCGAGCGCATCCGCCGGTACGCGGACGCCTTTGAGCTGACCGGCGATCTGGCGCAGCCCATCGCGGCCTATTCCCACGGCATGAAGCAGAAGCTGGCCATCATCGCCGCGTGGCTCCACAAGCCGCAGCTCATCCTCATGGACGAACCCTTTGTGGGTCTTGACCCGAAGGCGGCGCACCTGCTGAAAGGCATGATGCGGGAGATCTGTGACCGGGGCGGCGCGATCTTCTTCTCCACCCACGTGCTGGAAGTGGCGGAAAAGCTCTGCGACAAGGTCGCCATCATCAAGGGCGGCAAGCTCATCCGCTCCGGCACCATGGAGGAAGTCAAGGGCGACGACTCTTTGGAGGAAGTGTTCCTTGAGCTGGAGGGAGAATCATGCTGAAACTCTTGCTGAAAAAGCAGCTGCTGGAAATTTTCCGCTCTTATTACTACGACGCGAAAAAAAACAAAGCCCGTTCCAAGGCGGCGACCATTGCGTATATCGCTATGTTCGCGGTGCTGATGGTAGTTGTTCTGGGTGGCATTTTCACGCTGCTTTCGGTCAAAAGGTGTGCGCCCATGGCACAGGCGGGCATGGGCTGGCTGTATTTTGCCCTGATGGGACTTCTGGCGGTGTTCCTCGGCGTGTTCGGCAGCGTGTTCAATACCTATGCCAGCCTGTATCTGGCGAAGGATAACGACCTGCTGCTGTCCATGCCCATTCCGGTCTCCGTGCTGCTGACCTCCCGGCTGCTGGGCGTTTACCTGATGGGACTGCTGTATTCCGGAATTGTAATTCTTCCGGCGGTGATCGTCTACTGGGCGGTGGCCGGTGTCACACTCGCCAATGTGCTGGGCGGTGTGCTGCTGACCGCGCTGATCTCCGTTTTTGTCATGACGCTGTCCTGCGCGCTGGGCTGGGTGGTCGCGAAGATCAGCCTGCTGAAGCATAAGAGCTTTGTGACCGTCGTCATTTCTCTGGCGTTTTTCGGTGCGTACTATTTCTTCTATTTCCGGGCAATGGCGCTGATTCAGGAGCTGCTTGCCAATCTGGCGGTCTACGGCGCTGCCGTCAAGGACGGCGCCTACCCCATTTATCTGTTTGGCAGCGTCGGCACGGGAGATGCCAAAGCGTGTATCATTGTGACCGTGTTTGTCGCGGCGCTGTTCGCCCTCATGTGGGCGCTGATCTCCCGCAGCTTCCTGAAAACCGCGACTGCCACGGGAAAGACCGCCCGGACGGTGTACCGGGAAACCACTGTGCGGCAAAAGAGTATTCCCGCGGCGCTGCTTGGCCGGGAATTTTCCCATTTCGGCGCAAGTCCCAACTATATGCTCAACTGCGGCCTGGGTACGTTCCTGATGCCGGTCTGCGCGCTGCTGATCCTATGGAAGGGCGGCGAATTCCTCTCCACGGTGGAGACCCTGCTTGACGGCCTGGAGGGGAGCGTGCCGGTGATGCTGTCCATCTGCCTGTGCGGGGTCGCTTCCATGAATGATATGACCGCCCCCTCGGTGTCGCTGGAGGGGAAGAGCCTGTGGCTCATGCAGTCCCTGCCGGTCACGCCGTGGCAGGTGCTGAAAGCGAAGCTTTCCATGCAGATCATTCTCACGGCAGTTCCCATGGCGCTGTGCATAGTGTGCGCGGCGGCAGTCTATCCGTTCCTGCCTGTGCAGCTTCTGATGATGACGCTGTTGGTAATGTCCTACGTGGTGCTGATGGCGCTGTTCGGCCTGTTTCTGGGAGTGAAAAATCCCATTCTGACATGGACGAATGAAATTTCGCCCATCAAGCAGAGCGCCCCTGTGATGATCGCCCTGTTCGGCAGCTTCGGCTATACGATACTGCTGTTCGTGGGCTACGTGGCACTGCCGGGGTGGAAGCTGGGCTTCTTCGGATACATGGGCTGCCTTGCGGGGCTGAATCTGATCCTGTGCGCCCTGCTGTATCTGTGGCTGAAAAAGAAGGGCAGCGCCCGGTTCGCCGAGCTGTAATAAGGGAAACTCTGAATAAATCGCCTTCGGCTATGAGCGGATCTTTTCCGCCCACAGCTCTCACCGATTTAATCAGAGCTTCCCCACTGAGAAGGGAGGAACGCTCATGCTTCGGATGGAGATCGCGCTGTTTCTGGTGGTGGCCTTTGTCGCCTATATGTATTTCACGGCGGAAAAGGAGCATACGGCGCTCCACAAAACCTTTTCGGTGCTGCTGGTGGCGGTGCTGGTGCATCTGGCGCTGGACGGCTGCACCGTCTACACCGTCAACCATCTGGACACCGTGCCGATGCTTCTGAACGGGGCGCTGCACCGGCTGTTTCTGGGCAGCATGGCGGCGGTGATCTACCTGTTTTATCAGTATATCGCCATTCTGGTGCAGGAGGAAACGGGCAAGCCCCGGCGGTCGGACTGGCCGGCGAAGGCGTTTCTGGTGCTCGCGGAGCTGGGAAATTTCCTGCTGCCCATTTCCTACACCGTCACGGCGGAAGGCAACTATTCCGCGGGGGCCTACATGCTGGTTCCCTATGCCGCCGTGGCCTTTTACCTGCTGCTGTGCGCCGGACTTCTGGTGGGAAACTGGAAAGCCATCCCCGGAAAAAAGCGTTCTGCCATCGGCGCGGCGCTGGTCATTGAGTTTACCGTGTGCGTATTGCAGGGATTGCACCACACATGGCTTATCAGTGGAATGGGCATCACCCTGATGACCCTTTCCTTTTACCTCACGCTGGAAAATCCCGAAGCGCTCCGGGCGGAGCTGGTGGAGCAGAAGCTGTCCATGCTGTACCTGAAAAGTCAGGTCAACCCCCATTTTCTTTACAACACGCTGGATACCATCCGCATTCAGGCACATCTGAACGGGGATAAAACGGTGGCAAGCCTGCTCATGCGGCTGGTGGATTTCTTCCGGCTCAGCGTCAAGGTGGACAGACCCATGGTCACGCTGGACGACGAGATGGAGCTGCTGGAAGCCTATATGGAGCTGATGTGCTGCCGTTATCCGGAACTTTGCTGCGAATATGACATCGACCCGGAACTGGGGGGCGCACAGGTGCCGAACTTCATTTTGCAGCCCATTGTGGAAAACAGCCTGCTCCACGGTCTCAAAAACAGGGGCTACCGGGGCACGGTGGTGATCTCGGCGCAGAAAACGGCGGACGGCCGCATGGAAGTTTGCGTCAGGGACACGGGCAGCGGCTTTGCTGACGGCAAAAAGGCCGCCATCGACGCCATGCTGGCTTCCTACGATAAGCAGCCGCCCAAGCTCACTGGCAACAGCATCGGCATTCTGAACGTGCAGAAGCGCATCAAGCTGCTCTGCGGCCGGGAATGCGGCCTGAGCTATACGGAAAACGAGGACGGCGGCGTAACGGCGCACATCGTGCTGCCGCTGAAGGAGGAAGGGGAATGAAGAAGCTGCGTGTGCTTCTGGTGGATGACGAAATCATGATCCGGGAGGGCTTCAAGCGCCTGTTTGACTGGGAAGCCCACGACTGCGAGGTGGTGGGAGAAGCCGCCGACGGCATGGACGCCCTGACGAAAATTGACACACTCCAGCCGGACATTGCCATCATGGATATCAACATCCCCATTATGAACGGCCTGAAGGTCATCCAGCTGTCCCGGCTCAAGCACCCGAACACGGCCTTTGTCATCGTGTCCGGCTACGACGATTTTTCCTATTGCCGGGAAGCCCTGCGGCTCCAGATCACGGACTACATCCTGAAGCCGGTGAACTATGAGGAGTTCGGCACCTGCATTGACAATCTGAAGATCGCCATGTTCCGGCATCAGTCCGCGGGGGAGACGACCTGTCAGGAGGAACGCCCCATCCACGGCATTACCCGCTATTTGCAGGAGCATTTGGCCGAGGAAGTGAGCCTTGGCGTGATGGCAGAGGAATTTCACCTGAACCCGCAGTACATCAGCCAGCTGTTCAAAAGCGAGATCGGCGTCAATTTCCTGACGTATTTTACCAACATCCGCATGGAGCAGGCGAAAAAGCTGCTGCTGACCACATCCCTGGCCATCGCGGAGGTGTCGGAGCAGTCCGACTACGCTGACTACCGGGTGTTCACCAAGGTGTTCAAAAAGCCCGAGGGCGTCACGCCCTCCCAGTACCGCTGGGATTTTCTGGAACAGAACGGATAAAGACAGCGCCATCCACAATCGGATGGCGCTGTTTTGCGGTAAGAAATTGGCTCCCGAATGTTCGGGAGCCAATCAAATGGGTATTGACGATCAGGCCTTGCCGGCGCAGCCCAGAACGTCCACCAGCTTGTGGCGAACCAGTTCCTTGATGTTGGCACGGGCGGGCTTCAGGTACTCGCGGGGGTCAAACTTGTCGGGATGCTCGTTGAAGAACTGACGGATGGTGCCGGTCATGGCAAGACGCAGGTCGGAGTCGATGTTGATCTTGCAGACGGACAGCTCGGCAGCGTGGCGCAGCTGCTCTTCGGGGATACCCACAGCATCGGGCATCTTGCCGCCGTTCTCGTTGATCATCTTCACGTAGTTCTGAGGAACGGAAGAAGAACCGTGCAGAACGATGGGGAAGCCGGGCAGACGGCGGGAGACTTCCTCCAGAACGTCGAAGCGCAGGGGAGGCGGAACCAGAATGCCCTGCTCGTTGCGGGTGCACTGTGCGGCGGTGAACTTGTAAGCGCCGTGGCTGGTGCCGATGGCGATGGCCAGAGAATCGCAGCCGGTCTTGGTCACGAACTCTTCCACTTCCTCGGGACGGGTGTAGGAGGCGGCGTGAGCAGCGACCTTGACTTCGTCCTCGATGCCGGCCAGAGTGCCCAGCTCAGCCTCAACGACGACACCGTGGTCATGAGCATACTCAACGACCTTGCGGGTGATCTCGATGTTCTCGGCGAAGGGCTTGGAGGAGGCGTCGATCATGACGGAGGTGAAGCCGCCGTCGATGCAGGCCTTGCAGGTCTCGAAGTCGGGGCCGTGATCCAGATGCAGAGCGATGGGGATCTCGGGGCACTCGATGACAGCAGCCTCCACCAGCTTTACCAGGTAGGTGTGGTTGGCATAGGCGCGGGCGCCCTTGGAGACCTGCAGGATAACGGGAGCCTTCTCCTCGCGGCAGGCCTCGGTGATGCCCTGAACGATTTCCATGTTGTTGACGTTGAAAGCGCCGATGGCGTAGCCGCCGTCGTAAGCCTTCTTGAACATCTCAGTTGTGGTTACAAGAGCCATTTGGAATCATCCTTTCTTAAACTGCGGGTCATGACCCGCTTTTATTCCGCTGATATTATAGCATATTTTTCGGGTTTTTCAATATAAATATTTTGATACTTCCGTCCCGGCAAAATGTTCATTTTCACCAGAAAAACGCCCCCCGGCGGTGCCGTCAGTGCCAATTTGAAAGGAAAACCGGAATCCTGAAAGTTCTCCCGGGAAAAAATCAGAATTTTGCTATTTACGTTTGGCGAAAAATAGAGTATAATCTCCTTTGAACAAAATTCAGTAAGGAGTGTATACATCCATGAAACTGTCCCCTCTCCAGGTAGCAAGATACCAGTACAGTCCCAAGCTTCCGGGTATGCTCAGAAACGGGATTTCTGATATTTGTGTGTGCAGCGGCGGCGCCACCGAGAGCGTCGCGGATCAGGAAAAGATCAAGGCGCTGTTCCCCAATACCTACGGCAAAAACGAGATCACCTTCCAGAAGGGTAAGAACACCTCCGCGCCTAAGAAGCAGATCGTGGGCGTGATCCTTTCCGGCGGTCAGGCGCCCGGCGGCCACAACGTCATCTGCGGCCTGTATGACGCGCTGAAGGCCTGCGACAAGGAAAACGTCCTCTACGGCTTCAAGGGCGGCCCCAGCGGTCTGCTGGAAGATAACTACCTGATCTTCGACGACGAATACATCAACCAGTACCGCAACACCGGCGGATTTGACATCATCGGCTCCGGCAGAACCAAGCTGGAAACCGAGGAGCAGTTCGCCATTGCGGAAGGCGTGTGCAAGAAGCATGGCATCACCGCCATCGTCATCATCGGCGGCGACGACTCCAACACCAACGCCGCGGTTCTCGCCGAGTACTTTGCCGCCCACAACAGCGGCATCCAGGTCATCGGTTGCCCCAAGACCATCGACGGCGACCTGAAGAACGAGGACATCGAGTGCTCCTTCGGCTTCGACACCGCCACCAAGACCTACAGCGAGATCATCGGCAACATCGAGCGTGACGCCAACTCCGCCAAGAAGTATTGGCACTTTGTCAAGGTCATGGGTCGTTCCGCCTCCCACGTGGCGCTGGAATGCGCCCTGGAGACCCAGCCCAACATCTGCCTGATCGGCGAGGAAGTGGCCGAGAAGAAGATGTCCCTCGCCCAGATCGCGGACTACATTGCCGACTCCGTGGCCACCCGGGCGGCGAAGGGGTGGAACTTCGGCGTTGCCATCATCCCCGAGGGTATCGTGGAGTTCGTTCCCGAATTCTCCGTGCTGATCGCGGAGATCAACGAACTGCTGGCTGGCGAGAAGACCGCCCAATTCAACGCCCTGCCCACTTGGGAGGAGAAGTACGCCTTCATCAAGAATGGCCTGACCAAGCAGTCCATGGACGTGTTCGCCATCCTGCCCCAGAGCATCCAGCAGCAGCTGTTTCTGGAGCGCGACCCCCACGGCAACGTGCAGGTCTCCCTCATCGAGTCCGAGAAGCTGTTCTCCGCTCTGGTCAGAGACAATCTGGCTGCCCGGAAGGCCGCCGGAACTTACAACGGCAAGTTCTCCACCCAGCATCACTTCCTGGGCTATGAAGGCCGCTGCGCATTCCCCTCCAACTTTGACGCTGACTACTGCTACTCTCTGGGCTACAACGCCTTCATGCTGATCCAGTACGGCTACACCGGCTATCTGTCCAAGGTCTCCAACCTGTCCAAGCCCGCCGAGGAGTGGGTGGCAGGCGGTATGCCCATCACCAAGATGATGAACATGGAGAGAAGAAACGGCAAGGACAAGCCCGTTATCCGCAAGGCTCTGGTGGAGCTGGACGGCAAGCCCTTCCGGTTCTTTGCCGAGCACAGAGCCGAGTGGGCGGCAGAGACCTGCTATGTCTATCCCGGCGCAATCCAGTACTTTGGCCCCCGGGAGGTCTGTGATCTGACCACCAGAACGCTGGCTCTGGAAAAGGCGTAATCAACTTCAGAAAAAAGGTCTCCGGCCGCGTGCCGGAGACCTTTTTGGTAGACCCAGTCCCCCCGGCCATGCCGGAGGGACTGATTTCGTTTTACTTATCCAGAGAATAGCTGCTGACTTTCCATTCGTCGTTTTCTCTGACAACGACGATGTTCAGATAGGCAGTTTCTTCGCCCAGGCTTGCACAGTAGGGGTAGGCAAATTCGCAGGTGCCGTTCGCGGCCGCTTCTTTCCACATATCCACCGTGACCTCGAACCACTGCACGATCACGTTGTTCGTATCGCCGGGATAGGTTTCCACCCCGCCTGTGTAGTCTTTGGAAAGCGACTGGGACATCGTATCCTTATCTCCGTAAAAATAGGCAAATGCAAATCCGCTGACGAAGGTGTTGAGCGCCTCTGTGCCCTTCTGTTCCTCCGACTGGATGATGATGCTGTTGGAAGCATCGGCGGGGATCAGGGTCTCGCCGTTCACCGTCACATCCTTGCAGTCATAGAAGCTCATGTCACTGCCGTCCAGATCCCGCAGGGTGTTGTTTTCCATCACGATTCCCTCGGTGCTCTGGAACCGGACGCCGCCCTGACTGCACTCATAAATGTCGCAGTTGGCGACCCGTATATCGGTGCAGTATCCTGCGTCCACGCCCAGAATGCCGCAGCCGAAAAGCCCGCAGTTGTCTACGGTGACGTGGGTGCTGTCCTGGAATTGCAGAACACCGCCGGCGCAGACGCCGGGTTCTCTCGTGTGACCGGCGGTGAAGCCGGAGAGAGTGATGTAGCTGCACGCCTTGAAGGTCAGGACGTTGGCGTAGCGGGGGATGGCGGCGATGGTGTGACCCGTCACGTTGCCGTCATTGCTGCGGATGGTCAGATTGTCCACCCCGTCGATGACCAGCTGGGGGCCGTCAAATTCGTCCAGCCAGTAGTAATAGTCTCCCTTGGAGGTGCCGTAGCCGGTGGCGGTGCTGAGGTCGTAAAGCTCCGCGTCCAGCACGATGTCCACATTGGGGCCGATGGCGGCGATCAGCTCGTCCACCGTGGAAACGTGGATTTCCAGCTGCTTCTGGGTCGGTTCAGTTGCGCCCGTGGAGTACAGCTCGTTCATCTGATCGTAGGTAAGGGGATTGCCCGCGCCGTCCGTGACGGTGCCGTCGTCGCTGAACCAGCGGCGGATACTGCACCCTTCAAACCGGTTGTCGTCCAGAACCAAATTCGCTTCAATGTCCTGCGTATCGAAGCAGGTGGATTGGAGGCTGAATGCTGCCTGCTGGGTGCGGTTGTTGGAGAACAGATTGCCCTTCATCTGAACGGTGCTTCCGTGAACGATCGCCAGAGTCATAAGGCTGCTGTCGCTGATCTCACAGTTCTCCACTGTCACATTCTGACTGATACTGATATCAAAATAGGTGTATCCGCCGTATTCCTCGGAGCCGATGCGGTAAATGCGGGTCCCGGAGATGGAGACGTCTTCACAGTTGATGATCTCGGCGGCGCTGCTGGAGCAGTCGTACACGTCGCTGTCCGCGAGAGAAATGTCCTTGGAATCCGCCGCCTGCAGGCCGATCATGCCGCAGCCGTAGATGCCAAGACGGTTCATGCCCACGCCGGTGCAGTTTTGCAGATAGATGACGCCGCTGCTGCACTGACCCAGTTCCAGGGTGTGACCGGCGGTGAAATCCTCCAGCGTGACATTTTCGCAATTTTTCAGATTGATGACGCTGGCAGACCGGGGGTCGCATTCCAGAGTCGTGTTCACCTTGCCGCTGCCGCGGATGGTCAGGTTCTTCACGTTTTGCAGCATCAGCTCAAAGCCGTCGTACTTTTCCGTCCACCCGTAGTAGGGGTTTTCCGAGGGCAGGCCGTAGCCTTTGGCGCCGGACAGATTGTAGGTTCCCGGCTCCAGCTGGATGACGGTGTCCGGCGCGATGGCGGCCAGCAGCTCGTCTACGTTGTGGACGGTGACGGTGTCAGAGGAAGCGGTGGGTTCGGTATCCCCGGCGGCTGCCGCATCCTTTCTCGCGGGGCTGGTCACTAGGCACACCGCCACGAAGACGATGGCGATCACGCCCACCAGACTGATCCAGAAGCCGGGCTTCTTATAGGAAAGCACCGACTTGATGCGCTCCTTGACGCTCACCTCGCCGAAGGCCACGGGACAGGCCGCGAAGTGCGCCCGATTGGTGGAGCAGTTCAGCAGGGCGGCGGAGTAGGCTTTCCGCTCCTCCAGCTCCATGAACTGCACCACCCGCTCGTCGCAGGCGATCTCGATGTCCTTGCACAGCAGGATGTAGGCTGCCCACACCAGCGGATTGAACCAGTGCAGTGCCAGCGCCAGAAAGCCCACCATCTTGAACCAGTGGTCGCCCTTGTCCAGATGGGTGCGTTCGTGGGCGAGAATGTAACGCTGTTCCTCGGGGGTCATGCCCATGGGGATGTAGATATTCGGGCGGATGAAGCCCAGAATAAAAGCGGTCTCGATGCGGTCGCATTCCCAGCCGCCGGGGATTTTGACTGCCTCCCGAACCTTCAGCTTCAGGGTCAGGTAGGTGTACAGACTGTAAATGCCGAAGCAGCAGGCGATGCCGAGCCAGAACCAGGGCAGAACCGACAGGAAATCAAAGCCCGTATCCGGCTCCGCCGCCGCTTCCGGGGCGGGGGAGGGGGTGCTGCTGATCACGGTGGTGACGGGGGACTGGATATCCGGAAGCGCCTCGGGCATCTGCGCGGGGGCTTCCACGTCTGCCGGGGAGAAATCTTCCGGCGCGGCGGACGTCTGGGAATGGTTGAGCTGCTGCACTTGTGCCACCGGGTCGGCGCTGGGCTGCAAGCTCAGGTCGCTTTGGATCTGGAAGGGCATCAGCAGCCGCAGTCCCGCCAGCAGCCAGAGCAGGCAGATATACTTCCGGGGCGTTTTTTTCAGCACCAGCCGCAGCAGCATAACGGCCAGAATGACGATGCTGCCGTGGAAGCTGGCCGTCAGGATGTTCTGGAACAATGTGTTCATGTTCGATCCTCCTCGTAATTGTCAATGAGTGCCTTCAGCTGTTCCACCTCGTCCCGGGTGAGCTTCTTGCTCCGGGAGAAGGCGGCGATAAAGGCGGGCATGGAGCCTTGAAAGGTTTCCTCCACCATTTCGTCCAGCCGGGACGCCTGCGCCTGTTCCTTGGAGACAAGGGCGGTGACCACGGCGTTCTCGTTCTTCACCACGCCCCGCTCCGACAGACGGCGGATGACGGTGTAGGTGGTGGCCTTCGACCAGCCCAGCTGCTCCTTGCACAGCTCGACGAGATGGGTGGAATTGATCGGCTCATGCTCCCACAGAATCAGGCAGAAGCGGTATTCGCTTTCAAAGATTTTGGGCACTTCCAATCAGAATACCTCCTTTGGGTGTATCTGGAAATACAAAAGTTTAATGAATTAAACCTTCCAGAAGATAGTCTAACATAGTAAACCCCCATTGTCAAGGGAAAAATTACAAAATTATGACAAAACTGAGAAAATCTGGAAAAGTTTCGCAACAGAAAGCCATGGGAATTTTTCCAAAACAGCGGAGAAAGCCGCGCTTTCTCCGCTGTTTTCGGAACAATAGTTATGCGTTTGTGGCATTTCCTTCCCGCTGCTGGCAGGTGAACAGAATGACCTGACGTTCTTTTGCCATGTCTTCCAGAATGGCCAGCGCCGCCTGCATCCGGGTATCGTCGAAGCGCACCAGCGCGTCGTCCAGAACCAGCGGGGAATCCGGGGTCAGTTCTTCCGCCACAGCCAGACGAAGGGCGAGGTACAGCTGGTCGATGGTGCCGTCGCTGCGCCACAGGGCGTCGTGGAGGGTTTCCTCGTCACCGGTTCCGGCTTGGAGGGAGAAGTCCTCACCCATGGAAAGGCGCTGGTAGCGCCCGCCGGTCATGGCGGAAAGATAGGTCTGCGCCCGCTGGGAAATCCGGGGGGCGAACCGCCGCTGTAACTCCGACCGCGCCTGCGCCAGCGTATCTTGCGCGATGGTCAGGGCGGTGTAGGTCTTTTCCAGCTGGGCAAGACGGGCGTTGACCGACGCCAGCTGCTTTTCCAGCTGCGCCCGGTCGCCCAAGGCTTCCATCCGGCCTTTGTACTGGCTGATGCGGCTTTGCAGCCGCTGCTGCTCCTCAGTGCAGTCCGACAGCAGCCGCGCCGTGTCCGCCGGGGAATGGGTCAGGGTATCCACGCCAACGGGAGGCCGGACAGGCTTTGCCATGGCGCTGAGGGTATCCACCAGATTTTGCGCCCGCTGGGCTTCCCGCCGGGCGGTGTGGTAGGCTTCCCATTTGTTCGTGATCTGCTGCCAGAATTCCATGACAGCATCCGGCTCCTGTGCGCCGCACAGGGAATCCCGGCGCTTGCGCATAACCATCAGACGCACTTCCACGTCTCCCTGGGCGTCCTGATATTCCTTCTGGGCGGCGTTGTACGCCCGGAGGGCAGTCTCATATTCCCGCAGGGAATCCGTCCAATGGGCGGGGTCGGCGGTTCCGTATTTCTTTTCCAGCGCGTCGGTCTGCTTTTTCAGCCTTTGCATTCCAAAGAGGCTGAGCGCCTGAAGAAGCACGGAGACCATGCCGAGGATTCCCGCCGGGAGGTAATTTCCCATTACCAGCAGCGCGATTGCCCCGGCCATGATGATAGCGCCCAGAATCAGCAGCAAAATCGGCATTTTGCTGCCCCGCAGACCGGTCATGGTCTGACGGTCCGCGTTGACCATTTCCATGGCTGCCGTCACGTCCATGTCAGCGAAGGGGTCTTTCTTCGCCGGGGGCAGGGGGGCGCGGGGAAGCATCTGCAGCTCCATTTGCAGGGCGTTCCACTCGTCGCGGAAGGCGCGCAGCTCCTTGAGCTTCTTTTCCGCGTCCTCCTGAGACGGCAGCTTTTCGCAGGCGGCTTCCCGGATGGCAAGTAAATCCTGCGCCTGTTCCAGCGCTTCCCGCGCCTGCGCGACCCGCCCGGCGTCCGCCTCCGCGGCGGCATAGTCCAGCGCGGCCTGATGGGTGTTCAGCTGCTGCAGCCATGTCTTGACGTCGTCCAGACGCATTTTCAGCTTCTTCACCTGTGCGTCCAGCGCGTCCAGTTCCTCGACCTTATCCTGTAAGGCGTCCCGCTGGCTTTCCAGCTGGGGGAGAAGACCGCTTTTGTTGAAGCGGCAGCGGTTTTTCAGGTCCCGCAGATTTTTTGCCAGCTTGTCACTGGTACCGCTTTCGTCGCCGGTGGTCACGAGGTCGTTGAGCCTGCGTCGAAGGGCTTCATCCTGCGTCACTGGCAAATCCGACTGACGGATAAACCCAGCCCTGCGGAACACTGTCTGCTCCACGCCCAGCAACTGCTGGCCGCAGTTCGCTGCCGTCAGCTCCGGGACAGGCAGCCCGGAATCGGTTTCGTACGCCTTGAATTCACCCAGAGGGACTCTGCCCTTGGTGCGGCGCTCGATGGTGATGTCCCGGTCGTTCCAATTCAGGTCAATGCGACCCGCCATGGGATTGCCCGACCATGGGGCGTAGCGCTCCTTGTCGGCGAGGGCGGTTTTCGTGGTTTTGGCGCGGGTATCCAGACCGTAGAGCATGGCGACCAGAAAGGCGCACCATGTGCTTTTGCCCCACTCGTTGGGGGCAGTGAGGATGTTCAGCCCCGGCTGGAGGGTCAGCTCCGCGTGCTCCAGCTTGCCGAAGGTGGCAGTCATTTTGTAGATTTTCACAGCGTGACCTCCCGTCCTTCCAGCAGCTTCCGGGAAATTTCCGCCGCAAGCTGAATTTCCTCCCGGCTGTCAGGGTCGGCCTCCATGGCCTCCCGGAGCAGCCGGAAATACACGCCCTCCAGCGTGTCCGCGCCGGTGTCCCCCCAGATGTCCAGCGGCGGAAGCGTCTCGTCCCGCAGCGTCAGATTGGGAACGGCGGAAAAACGCCGCGTGAGCCTGGAAATATCCGCTTCGCCGCTTCCCGTAAGGGTGACCCGGAAAAAGTCACGGCTTCCCGCGGGAGGCAGGATTTTTTCCAGCGCAGCTTCCGCGCCGGAGGAAATGTCCGCTTTCAGCTCGTGGAACCGGATGGTGTCCAGCGCCACCGCTCGAAGGGAGGCGCTGTCCTCCACGGTCACGATGCACACGCCCTTTTCGCCGGTTTCGTCCCAGCCCCGCCCCATGGGGCAGCCCGGCCATGCGCACAGCGTCCCACCGGCGTGAAACGCGCCCGCTTTATGGATATGTCCCAGCGCCAGATATTGCAGCCCCGAGTCCCGCACCTGCTGGGCGGTGATGGGGCAGTAGGGGGAGTCCTTCCGGGTGGGATCGCCGTGGAGTACGGCGATGCAGTACTTTTCGCTGCCCTCCGCCCGGAAATTTTCCAGCAGGGGGGCACTGTCCATGCTCTGGTAGCCCGCACCGTAGACCCGGCAGTTTAAGTCGGGAATCGTGACGGCTTCCAGTCCGCCGGTGAACACATAGACGTTTTCCGGCCAGTTTTCTTCCAGCCAGACAGAGCCGGGGGCACAGAAATCGTGATTGCCCGGCGTGATGAAGACCCTTGCGCCGCACTCGGACAGGGCTTTTTTGAGGGCTTCCACCGTCTCCCGGGCGGGCTCACCGTCAAAAATATCTCCTGCCAGAAGCATGAGATCGCACTTTTCCCGGCGGCAAAGTTGGGCAGTTTTGCCGGGGATGCTCTGCTGCTCCTGCTTTAGAAGCGCCCGCTGGCTGTCGTCGAAGCCCGCGAAGGGGGAGTCTAAGTGCCAGTCGGCGCTGTGTAAAATTTTCAGTCCCATTTGTCAACCCTTTCTGCCTTGCGGCATTTTCCGGTTTCCGAATCGATGGTGAACAGCACGGCCTCGATCTTGGACGCGCCCTCCGCCCAGCGGTAGCGCTCCGGCAGATCACCCCGGAATTTGGCGATGGACAGCTCCGGCCGGATGCCCAGCACGGAGTCCCGGGGGCCGGTCATGCCAAGGTCGGTGACGTAGCCCGTCCCCTTGGGCAGCACCCGGGCGTCCGCCGTGGGAACGTGGGTGTGGGTCCCCCACACGGCACTGACCCGCCCGTCCAGCATGTAGCCCATTGCCAGCTTTTCCGAGGTGGCTTCCGCGTGAATTTCCACCAGAATGATCTTCGCGGTGATTTGCTTGAGAATTTTGTCCACCATCAGGAAGGGATTTCCCGGGCCGTAGTCCATATTGCACCGCCCAATGAGGTCGATGACGGCCACGTCGCCTGCCGCCGTCTGCACCACCTGCCAGCCCCGCCCCGGAACCTGAGGAGCATAATTGGCCGGACGGATGATCCACGGGCAGTCGTCCATATAGGGGACGATCTCCCGCTTGCTCCAGGTGTGGTTGCCCATGGTGATGATGTCCGCACCGGCGTCCAGAATGCTGTCCGCCTGATTGGGCGTGATGCCTACCACGGCGGCGTTTTCCCCGTTGACCACCACGAAATCCGCGTGATACTGCCGCTTCATCTGCCGCAGATTCCGGCGGATCTGCTCCAAGCCCGGATTGCCTACCACATCGCCAACCGCCAATACCCGAAAGTCCATAGCTGCCTCCACACTTAAAATAAGGTATATATTATAGTACAGAATTCCCACTTTCGCAAGCCTTAAGACGCAGAAAGGCAGAAGCGCGGCCAAATGCCGACGCTTCTGCCGGGAAATCAGTTTTTCTTACCCTTTACCAGAAAAATCGCAATCAGCGAGCTGACCAGCAGCAGATACGGATAGAACAGATACCGCATGATGGAGAACGCCGACAGGGCAAAGCCCATTTCCGCTGCCGCCGAGATGGCCACCAGCATCTGCGCACCATAGGGGATAATGCCCTGAAAAATGCAGGAGAAGGTGTCCAGCAGGCAGGCCGTGCGGGAGGGGGAGATGCCGTAATCCTCGCTCATTTCCTTGGCAATGGGGTTTGCCATGACGATGGCGACGGTGTTGTTGGCAGTGGCGATGTCCATGGCGCCTACCAGCAGCCCCATGCCCAGCTGACCGCCTTTTTTGCCCCGGAAGACCTTCCGGATGAAGCTCAGCAGCGCGTCAAAGCCGCCGTAGACCCGGATCAGGGCGCACATCGCGGCCACAAGGATGGCGACCATGCTGGTCTCGAACATGCCCGCCGCGCCGTTGCCCATGCTGGCGAGAAGTGCAGTGGCTTCCACCTGCCCGGTCAGGAGCATGATGACGGCGCCGGAAACAATGCCCGTCAGCAGAACGACAAAGACGTTGATTCCCGCGACGCCTCCCGCCAGAACCAGAACGTAGGGGATGATCTGAACGAGATCGTAGCTTTCGTCAATGGGCGCGGTGTCATGCCCCATGGTCAGAAGCAGGATCAGCACCAGCGTGGCGATGGCCGCGGGCAGGGCGATCCAGAAATTGCCCTTGAATTTGTCCTTCATGGCGCAGCCCTGACCGTTGCAGGCGGCAATGGTGGTGTCGGAGATGAAGGACAGGTTGTCGCCGAACATGGCTCCGCCCACGACGCTTCCGGTACACAGCGCCGTGTCGAAGCCGGACGCCTGCGCGACCTCCAATGCAATGGGCATGATGAGGGTGATGGTGCCGACGGAGGTTCCCATGGCAGTGGAGACGAAGCAGGCGACCACAAACAGCACCGCCACGGCGAACCGGGCGGGGATGATGTCGAGCATGAAGTAGGCGACGCTCTGGGCGGAGCTGCGCCCCACCACGCCGACGAACGCGCCCGCCGTCAGGAAGATCAGCAGCATGGTGATGATGTTCTTATCTCCCACGCCCTGCCCCATGATGACAAGCTTTTCCTCAAAGGGAACCGCCCGGTTCTGAAGACAGGCTACCAGAATGGCCACGAGAAACGCGATGACGATGGGGATGTTGTAAAAGCCCATGGGGATGTGCAGACCGTACTCAAACAGCAGCCCCAGCCCAAGATACAGCACGAGAAACACGCCGATGGGCAGCAGCGCAATGGGATTCCCTTTTTTCATTTTCCAAACCTCTCAACGAACAGATTTTGCATATTCTGTGGGGGTAATGCCAAACTTCTCCTTGAACTGCCGGGAGAAGTGATGCACCGTGGAATAGTGGAGCTGGGCGGCGATCTCCGTGAAATTCAGGTCGTTTTCCCGGATCATCTGCTTGCTCTCCTGAAGCTTGATCCGGCGGATATACTCGCCGGGGGAAATCTGCAGATTCTTGTGGAACAGCGCCGTGAGGTAGCTGGGGCTGACGTCCACCTGCCGGGCGACCAGCGGCACCGACAGCTTCTCACGGATGTGGGCGCTGATGAACTGCTGCGCCTGACGGATGATCTCGTTCTCGCTGTGGACGGCGTTGGAGGTCTGCAGCTTTCCTGCCTTGGGGGACGCGGCCTCCCGCTGAAGCTGAAGCAGCAGCAGATTCAGATGGTAGAGGATGATGTCGTTGGAGTAGGCGTCCATAAACTCCTGCTCCCGGAGCATATTCTGCAAAAGCGTTGCCACGCTCTGGGGCGCGGTGAATTTCCGGTTCAGCAGGGGAGCAAGGTCAACGCCGCTGACGTCAAAGGAAATGGTCACGAACCGGGGGGCGACGCCGATGTCGGCGTACTGCATGTGCCACTGCCCCGGGCCGTAGAGGACGATGTCTCCCTGCCTGAGCAGAAGGTCCTGCCCGTCTACCACGCTGTGCAGCGCGCCCTGATCCACGTAGGTCAGCTCGGTCATGGGGTGGGATTCCCCGGAAAACAGGAAGCCCTGCTCTTTCTCCTGATAGAAGAAGGTGTAAATGCCCTCCACCCGCAGCTGATGCTCCACCCGGGCACTGCTGGGGGCGCGGCGACCCAGCTCCTCCGGCGGTTCCTGAGCGGACACCATCACCGTGGCGTCCCCCTGAAACGGCTCCAGGAGGAAGTAGACGCCCTTGCGGAGAACGGCGGGCTTGTCCAGATAGAAGCGCTGGTAGGTTTCCCCGTCCGTGCTGGCGGACAGGACGCTCATGCCCATGCCGCAGCTGATCCGCGTCTCCGATGCGGCGCGGTAGACCACCGCCTCCGTCCGCGACAGCCGCACAGCGGCGGCGTCGTCCCGGAACAGATTCCTGTCCGTCTGGGTGCGCTCGGACGGAACACTGCCGAAGCAGCGGAACGTGACCTGATTCAGATTGCGGATCATGGAAATCAACCCCCTGAAAAAAGATGGCTCGCGCAAACCAGCCGTATAAGAATTATTATATCGAAAAAAGAAAGGAATGGCAAATGGTTTTCCGCGCGTTCCGAAAAACCGTCAAAACGCCCAAAGAACGGCGATTCCTGCCATGTACCGTACCTGCGTTTTCGTCGGAAAACGCCCTGCCCAGAGGGGGAAACTCAGGTTGGTCATTTCGCCGGTTTTGGGGAAGGCGTGACCCGCAGACAGCAACAGCCGGGGCAGGTCTGAAGCCTGCCCCGGCTGTTGGAAATTATTTGAAGAACGATGCCTTACCGCTGATACTCAAACTCAAAGTCGTAAATATCCACGGTGTCCCCGTCGGCGATGCCCATTTCCTCCAGGCGGGCGAACAGACCCACCTTGCGGAGCTGCTGGTCAAAATAGTTCCGGGACTCGTAATCCTCAAAATTGATGTTCTGCACCAGCCGTTCCAGCCAGACGCCGGTGACCAGCCATGTGCTGCCGTAGTGCTCGATGTCGAAGGCGTTGGGGTCGGTAGGCTCAGCGATGACCTCCACGTACTCCGGCTCGTAAATGGTCACGGGGGGCAGGGTGCGCAGCCGCTCCGCCACCGCCCGCATGAGATTCCGGGTGCCCACGGTAGTGCCTGCGGAAATTTCGTACAGTTCGCAGCCCGCTTCTTCGGCGGCGGCGCGGAGCCGTTCCAGATTGTCGCTGTCCGGGGGCAGCAGGTCGGTCTTGTTGGCAGCCACGATCATGGGGCGGTTGCTGAGATCGATGCTGTAGTTTTTCAGCTCCGCACAGATGGCGTGGAAATCCTCCACCGGATCCCGCCCCTCGCTTCCGGATACGTCCACAACGTGAACGAGCAGGCGGCAGCGGTCAATGTGCCGGAGAAAATCGTGCCCCAGACCCGCGCCCTCAGCGGCGCCCTCAATGATGCCGGGGATGTCCGCCATGACGAAGGACACGCCCTCATCTACATAAATAACCCCCAGATTGGGATACAGAGTCGTAAAATGGTAATTGGCGATCTTCGGGTGGGCGTTGGAGGTGACGGAAAGCAGGGTGGATTTACCCACGTTGGGGAAGCCCACCAGACCCACGTCCGCCAGAAGCTTCAGCTCCAGAATCACGTCCCGCTCCTGCCCCTTGAGACCGGCCTTGGCAAATCGGGGGACCTGACGGGTGGGGGTGGCGTAATGGGCATTGCCCCAGCCGCCCCGTCCGCCCTTGGCGAGAATGAAATCCTCGCCGGTGGACATGTCTACGATGATCTGGTTCGTTTCGGCGTCCCGCACAACGGTGCCCCGGGGGACTTCGATAATCAGGTTTTCGCCCCGTTTGCCCGCCATTTTCCGACCCTGACCGCTGACACCTGCGGCGGCCTGATACTTGCGCTTGTAGCGGAAATCCAAAAGAGTGGACAGGTTGTCGTTGACCCGGAGAATGACGCTGCCGCCATGTCCGCCGTCGCCGCCGTCCGGGCCGCCGGAGGCCACATATTTTTCCCGGTGGAACGCCACCGCTCCATCGCCGCCCCGTCCGCCGATGACGGTGATGCGCACTTTATCCACGAACATAGTTGTACGTCCTCCTAATCTATGGAAGTACGGGTACTTCCCTTTATTCAGCCGATTCTGCTGGCCAGCTCGAAAGCCAGCAGGGCAATTTTTTCCTTGTCTGATAGCCGGGCGTGTCCGGACAGGCTTCTGGGGTCCCACTGGGGGTGATCCAGATTGTCCCCGGCATAGAAATACTGAAAGAATTCCACACCCCGGAAATCGCACATGGCCTGCATGGCCGCACACTCCATCTCCACGCACACCGCACCCATGCGCCGCCGGGCAGCGACCTTTGCGGGGGTCTCCCGGTAAAAGGCGTCCGTCGTCCACGCAGCGCCCTGCACATAAGGATACCCAAATTCCCGAAGAACCTCGATAAATTCGGGAATATAGCGGGTGTTGACGTCGATCAGATCGCTTGCCGGGGCATAATGATAGCTGGTGCCCTCATCCCGGATGGCTTTTGTGGGAATGATGATGCCGCAGTCCTCGATTCTTTTGTCCAGAACGCCGCAGTTGCCCAGCAGGATGAACCGGCGTGCGCCCATGGCGATGATCTCCTCAAACTGCCCCACACAGGCTGGCGCGCCCACCCTTGCTTTGCAGAAGCCCAGTCGGCTTCCCCGGTAGGTGACCTCGTAAATGGGCCAGTCCCCGTCCGCGTCGCGGGTATGGGCGATGCGCTTACCGTCCAGAAACGCGGTCACGGAGGCAAAAAGCTGATGGGAAAAGACGGCGACCACCGTTTCCGGGAAATTCTCCACCGGCTTTATATAATCCGGGTTGATAACGGCGCGGGGTGTGGGGTCAAATTCCGTTAAAAGCACGACGGATGCCTCCTTCCTGTGGCATGTGCACAATGGCGCGGTATTATTTCGGAGTTTCCTTATAAAAAGGCTGCCGCAATCAATGATGCGGCAGCCTTCCTTGTCCAGATGATCTTACTGCTCGGCGTACACGGAGCACTGCCGGCGATCCTTGCCCAGACGCTCAAACTTGACGGTACCGTCAACCTTGGCGAACAGGGTGTCGTCCTTACCGATGCCCACATTGACACCGGGATGGATGTGGGTGCCTCTCTGGCGAACCAGAATGTTGCCGGCCAGAACGAACTGACCGTCGGCACGCTTCACGCCCAGACGCTTGGACTCGGAATCACGGCCGTTCTTGGTGGAACCGCCGCCCTTGTGGTGAGCGAAGAACTGAATACCAATCTTCAGCATGGTGTTACACCTCCAAAACTTCGATATTATCAGGATAGTCGTCCCGCAGCGAACACAGAGTCACCAACATTCCGGCAAGCACTGCCTGAACGGTGTCCTCCTCGTCGCAGGACGCGGGGAGAGTCAAAGTGATGCGGTTATCTTCCCCATCCTTGACCCGAACCTTGGCCTTGGCGCCGCACACATCGTTGATGGTGGCTTCGGCCATGGTAACGACAGCGGAGACGGCGGCGCAGACAATGTCTTTTCCCGGCTCGTCATAATCGCTGTGACCCGAGACGGAGAATCCGGTGATCCTCTCGCCCTCGGTGTGAAATTCGCATCTTGTCATAAATTACAGAGCGATCTTGGTGATCTCCACCTTGGTGTAAGGCTGGCGATGACCGATGTGCTTCTTCTCGTTCTTCTTGGACTTGTAGCGGATGATGTCGATCTTCTTGCCCTTGCCGTTCTTGACGACCTTGGCCTCGACGCTGGCACCCTCCACAGTGGGAGCACCGATCTTGGTGTTCTCGCCGTCCAGAACAGCCAGAACCTGATCGAACTTGACGGTAGCCTCGGCTTCCGCACCCAGCTTCTCCACGAACACGACGTCGCCCTCGGCAACGGTGTACTGCTTACCACCGGTTACGATAACTGCTTTCATTTGTTTCACCTACTTTAATTGTGTAGTCTCGCTCTGGGGGCGCGGTGATTTTGGACGCACCGACTGAAAGCCCCTTCAATGCGGCTCGTCTATTCTAGCATTGCATACAGAAAAAGTCAAGAAGTTTATTGGACTTTTTCTTGCGTTTTTCTCTGATTTTTGCTATACTGCCAATGGAATCGCAAATCTTTCCCGGCGAGGTGACTGCCCTGTGAAAACAAAAACGTGGATATTGCTCATTGCGGCCATTGCGGCGGTGTGCCTTGGATTGAGCATCTTCCTTCTGCTGCCCGGCGACGACGCCGTTTACGCTGAGATCAGCAGCGGGGGAAAGATTGTCAGAACCGTAAATCTGCGCATCGATCAGCAGTTTACCGTCACCGGGGAAACAGGCGGCAGCAACACCGTCACCGTCCGGGACGGGCGTATTGCCGTCACGGCGGCGGACTGCCCAGACCACTACTGCATGGAGCGTGGCTTTTGCAGCAGCGGCACGCCGATCGTGTGCCTTCCCAACCGTCTGGTCATCCAATTTCAGGGGGAACAGAGCGTTGATGCGGCAGCAGGATAATTTCTGGAAAAAACGCTTGACAAATGGCGAATGGTTGTGTATACTAATCAGGCATTCAGTTGAGTGCGCTGACGGACGATTAGCTCAGCTGGCTAGAGCATCCGCTTGACGTGCGGAAGGTCATAGGTTCGAGTCCTATATCGTCCACCATAAGAAACACCACCTGTCGGGTGGTGTTTTCTCTTTTTAGTGGACGGTATAGGACTTGAACCCATCTGAATGCACGATGCCAGTGGCATCTTGCGGCAGCCAGTTCAGAAACTGGCTGCATCCATACGATTTTGCCCCACGGGGCAAAATCGGTGATCGAGTCCTATATCGTCCACCAAAACAAAGAAATCCGAACTTGTTCCAGACGGGACGGGTTCGGATTTTTTATTTCTATCAGAAATGCTCCATATTGACTTCCACGCCTGCGCCCCGCTGCCTGAACGGGGCACGGGCGCTTTTTTCTTTGCTGATTTGCAAAATTCCAACGTGAAAAGACTTTCTTGTCAGATTTTTGACCCGCCGCGAGTATTTTGACTGCGGCTGTTCCATATTAAGTGATATACCACTGCCTCACAGGATACGACAGGGGCAGCAAATTGTACTCCAATTTATCCGAATACCGATAAATTGGAGGTTTATACTATGGAATATGGGTATATCCGGGTCTCAACAAAGGAACAGAACGAGCAAAGGCAGCTGATCGCAATGCGGGAGTTCGGGATAGCGGAAAATCGGGTCTATATGGACAAGCAGTCCGGAAAGGACTTTGAACGAAAAAATTACAAGCGACTGATCCGGAAATTAAAAAAGGACGACACCCTCGTGGTCAAGAGCATCGACCGGCTGGGGCGGATGCGGATATGTTTGCTTTTTGCAAAAAGTTGTTTGTTTTAACGCTTTCTTTACGCGCGCGTCTGCTGTATAATATGGTCAAATTCAACAAACCATTTGCGCTGCGGAACATGCACATTGGCAATTTACGCAAAAATAATTGCGTTTCTGTGCAATTCCGATGATAAACCCGGAACGGCACAGCGGCGGAAGCACTTTTGGAAATGTATAATTTCCGGTTCAGAAAAAAACTGCCGGCACGACGCATGACGCCATACCGGCAGCCGCGCAGCTCAGAAGGACTGCCGCTGGAGCCTGCGGAATTCGTTGGGGCTGCACCCGATCATTTTCTTGAAGGAATTTGAGAAGTACGCGGTGCTCTCAAAGCCGACCTTGAAGGCGATCTCCTGCACACTCAGCTCCGTACATGTCAGCAGATTCTTCGCGGCGGTGATGCGATAGTTGATGAGGTACTTATGCACGGTCGTGCCCGTCGCGTTGCGCATAAGACGGTTGATGTGGTAGGCGTGGTAGTTGAACTGCTCGGCGATCATCTCGCTGGTCAGGTTCTCGTTATAGTGCTCCTGAAGGTAGCGGATGAGCTGCAGCGCGGTGCGTCCGGCACGGTTGTTGGAGACCATCTTGGTCTTCGCGATGGTGATGAGCACGGTCTTGAAGAGGCTCGAGACTTTCTCGCGGTAGTAGACCTCCTGCGATTCATAGACGTCCAGTATGGTCTTCAGCTCGCCCTCGATGAAATTCATATCGCTGAGGACAAGCGGCTCGTTGAGCGCGGCGCAGTCGTCGATGTGGTCACGATATACCTCTCCGGCGGACTCGCCGCCGCTGACGGGGATCGGCGGGATGAAGTTTACAATGTTCGAGCGCTCAAAGCTGTAATCGAAGTTGAAGACGATCATGCTCAGCGGTGCACCGGGCTGGAGCTGGTAAAGCTCCCCCGAGTTTATCAGCGCGAACGTCCCCGGGGCAAGCGGATAGCTGCTGCCGTGTACGGCAAGCGTTCCGACACCGGAGGTCACATAAAAAATGCGGTTGTCACCGGGACAGACCTGCCGCCCGACGGGGACGAAAACGATATTCTGGGCAAACCGGAGATTCGGGTTCATATCACACAGCAGCACAATAACAACTCCTTTTGTGATCGTCACGGAAAGGCATGAAGACAAGGTGATTTATCGCGCAAACGCGCCCGTCGGCGTCTTCCTATCTTGCGGGAGACGGTATGGGGACGGTGCGCCCGCTCTTTCCATTTTTTATAAATTATAGCACAGCGGACGTAAATAATCAAGCGGCAAAGAAAGCGGTTTGCCCGAAATTCAAATTACGAAAAATGTTTGCTTTTTATAAATCCGGGCGGGAAATTGTATTGCTATATCGAACGCGGAAGCTTATACTTAAGGCAGAAACGGACCTGAATGAGAAGACAAGAGAAGCAGTGATATGAAAGAAACGGTAATAGATGCTTTTGCGGATAAGGCCGTGTTGGAAAGGCTTTTTACAAATGGCCCGGGCGAGCTTCTGGCGGTCAATTCCAAAGCGGGCTATCTGAAAGCGGGGCAGGATGTATATATGCTCTGTTCCGCCGATCTTGGCATAACGCCCATCGGCATTGCCGTGGACGACTATGCCGCCGCGGCGGCGGCTCTGCGGCTTTCCGCAGGCGGGCGCTTCGACACGGCAGACAATGCGCTTGTGTTTCGCGGCGGGGTTCTGCGCGTGCAGCCGTACCCGCGGCGCGCGCCGCAGGAACCGTGTGGCACTTTCCGCACGGAGAGGATTGAGACCGCTGCGAGACTGCTCAGCACTCTTGGCAGGACAAGCGGACTTGTGCCGCTTGCGGATGCCCTCTGTCTGGGGGCGGCGCCGGAAAAAGGTATAGCGGCAAATCCTTTCTGCGCAAAGGCATACGGGCCGCTTGTCCGGCTGAGGGACGGACTTGCACACAATGACGCTGAGGCCGTGCCCGCGGAAGTGAAGAGTCTGCTGGGGCTGGGCATCGGGCTGACGCCGTCGGCGGACGATGTCCTGTGCGGCATGACATACACGCTGCTGCACGGCGCGCGGAAGCTGACCGCGGCGGATGTGGAGTTTGTGAACGCAGTGAGGCGCTATGCCCCGGAACGTACAAACCTCATAAGCGCGGCGATATTGAAGGCCGTCGCGGACGGAGGCAGATTTGAAATGATGGACAATGTGCTCCGCGGCCTTACCGGGGCCGGGGAGGACGGCACGCAGCGGCTTCTGACCATCGGCAGCAGCTCCGGTTCGGAGATGCTGCTGGGAATCACGATCGCGGCAAAGCTTATACATGGGAGGGGACAGTTATGAAACTGCTTGTCAGCAATGTCGGCAGCACATCCTTGAAATTCAAGCTCTTTGACATGCCGGAGGAGCGGGTGCTGTGCGAGGCGAAGATAGAGCGCGTCGGCAGCCGTGACGCGGCGATCATGTCGTACCGCAGCCATCTCAGCGGTGCGCGGTTCAGCGCGGAGGGGCTGTGCATCCCAAGCTACGCCGAGGGCATCGCGCTGTTTCTGGAAAAGCTGACCGGCGACGAAACGGGCGTGATAAAGGGCGTGGAGGAAATAAGCGCCATAGGCTTCAAGACCGTGCTTTCCCGAGGCTACTACGGCGTACACGAGCTGACGGACGAGGTCATGGAGAACATGCGCGAATACCTCTACATCGCGCCGGTGCATAACGCCGCCTACATAGAGGCGATAGGACAGTTCAGGGCCGTTCTGCCGGATGTGCCCATGATAGGCGTGTTCGAGACGGCGTTTCACCGGGAGATCCCCCTTGAGCGGGCGCTGTACTCCATCCCCTACGAATGGTACGAAAAATACGGCATCCGCAAGATGGGCTATCACGGCGCGTCCCACGGGTACATCGCCCAGCAGGCGGCAAAGCTCGGCAAGGCGGAGAGAGTCATCTCCTGCCATCTTGGCGGTAGCTGCTCCATCTGCGCGATCCTCGACGGAAAGAGCGTGGACAACAGCTTCGGCTTCTCCCTCCAGACCGGCGTGATGCACGCGAACCGCGCCGGGGACATTGACCCGTACATTGTGCCTTTCCTCATGAGCAAGGGCATGGAGCTTGACGACATCCTCCACGGGCTGAGCAAAAACGGAGGACTTCTGGGCGTGTCCGGCGTCAGCAACGACCTGCGCGAGGTCAGCGCCGCGGCGGCGGACGGGAACGCACGGGCAGAGCTGGCGATCAATATGTTCGTGTGCAGCATCGTGCGGTTTATCGGCGCGTATTACGCGGAGCTTGGCGGACTTGACCAGCTCGTCTTCACCGGCGGGATCGGCGAGAACTCCGACCTTGTCAGAAGCAGAGTGTGCGCGCAGATCCGGCATCTGGGCGTGGAGCTGGACGAGGAGAAAAACAGCGGCTGCCGGGAAGGCACCATATCCAGCGCGGCTTCGGCGGTGCGGGTGTCCGTGATCCCCGCGAATGAGGAACTGGGGGTCGCAAGGCAGACCTACGGATACATAGAAAAAATGGAAGGCTGAGAGACGATATGGAACACTTTCGCGAGGTTCAGGACGGAATATTTTTGCTCAAGTCTCCTTTCCCACCCGTGTGGAGCGGGGTGACGCTGGTACGGGGCGAGGAACTTTGCCTCATAGACAGCGGCGCGAGCGCAGACGTGGTTGATGGGGTGATACGCCCCGCACTGGCGGAGCTTGGGCTGGGGCTGGGAGACATCGACTGGCTCGTCAGCACGCACTGCCACGGCGACCACATCGGCGGCCACGCCCGGATAAAGGAGCTTGCGCCGCAGATCAGAACCGCCTGCATTGAGCAGGCTGCCCCGGCGCTGAGAGATCCCGCGGCGAACGCCGTGCGCATCCGGACAAAGTACCCCCGGTTCAGCCCGCCGCCCCAGTGCTACCTGCGCGGTGTGGAGCCGGATCGTTTTCTCCGGGACGGGGAGGCGCTGGGGGACAGACTTACGGTGCTGCACACCCCGGGACATGACGGCGACTGCGTATGCTGGTACGACAGGAAAACGAAGACCGCTGTGACCGGAGACTCCCTGCAGGCAAACGGAACCGTGACGCAGGGCATCGCGTTCTATCAGGATCTTGACGCCTATCTCGGCTCGGTTGCGAAGCTCAGAACCTGCGACGTCGAGAATATCATCGCGGGGCACGATTATGCCGGAATGGGCTACAACATCGAGGGCGCGGAGAATGTCCGGCGCGTTCTTGACCTGTGCGCTGCCTATACGGAGCAATATCAGCGCTTTGTTGACGAGGCGCTCAGCTGCGGCCTTACGGATACTTCGGTCATGGCCGCGCAGATGATAACGCAGCTCGGCTGCGGAATGCCGCAGAAACTGTTCCTCGCAATGTATACGACGGATGAGCATATCCGGCACAGCAAGTTTTATAAAGGAGAGTTGAAGTAAATGGGCAGGAACGTACTTATTTCGGGTGCATCCCACGGCATAGGAGCGGCGACGGCGATCGCCTTCGCGAAGGACGGCTGCAACGTCGGCATAAACTACCACAACAACAGAGCCGGTGCGGAGGAGACCGCGGCGGAATGCTGCAAATACGGCGTGGACGCACAGATTTACTGCGCGGACATCGGCTGCCGGGAGCAGGCAGTGGGGATGATGCGGGATTTCATCGAGCACTTCGGCACGGTGGACGTCCTCATCAACAACGCCGGCGGCGCGCTGAAAATGCCCAAGGGCGAGTTCTGCGACATGCCGCTGGATTACTGGGATTCCCAGATAGCGCTGAACCTGAGCGGCGCGGCCTATCTGTCCCATGAAGCGATCAAGAACATGAAGGAGCACAACATCCCCGGACGCATCGTGAACATCAGCTCGATCCACGGCAGCGTCACATGGGTCAAGAGAAAGGCACTGCCATACTGCGCTGGCAAGGGCGGCATCGAGATGTTCACGAAGACGCTCGCCATCGAGGTGGCAAAGTACGGAATCCGCGTCAACTGTGTCGCGCCCGGTCTGATCCTCACCGGCGTGATGAGCCGTTATTCCGATCGCGACGTCGAGGGCTTCCGGCGCAAGATCGCCGCGGGATACCTCGCAACGCCGGAGGATATCGTGCCGATGATACAGTTCTTCGCGGATGTGGAAAAGACAAAATACATCGTCGGGCAGACGATCGCGGTTGATGGCGGACAGAGCATCGACGGCGCGATCGACTGTATGCTCGAAGATGAATTTTGAGATAAATCAGTAAACAGGCAAAACAAATGCTCAGGAAGAAATTCCGGAAAGGTGAAAAAGACAATGGCAAAGGTAAAGTATGAAAACATGAGAAGCTGCTGGGAGTTTGGCGAAGCCTCCGAGTGCCGCCGCGGACTGATGTGCGGCATGGGCTATACCGAGGAAGAACAGAAGCGCCCCCTCATCGCTGTGGTGAACAGCTGGAACGAATATAACCCCGGCCATGTACATCTTGACAAGCTTGCCGAGCGTGTAAAGCAGGGCGTTCGTGAAGCAGGCGGCCTGCCGCTGGAGGTCATGACGACGGGTATCTGCGACGGCATGGTGCTCAAGGACCCCAGATATATCGAAGTCCCCAGCCGTAACTCCATCGCCGATCAGGTCGAGCTGACCGTTGACGGCAACTTCTTTGACGGCATGGTGCTGCTCTCCTCCTGTGACTCCGTCGTCCCCGGCCATCTGATGGGCGCGGCGAGACTGAACATCCCCGCCATCATGGTGACCGGCGGCTACATGCCTCTGGGTACCTTCCGCGGCAAGGAAGTCCTGCATATCCATGCGCAGGACAAGGTCGGCACGGCGAAGGCCGGCAAGATGGACATGGATGAGTACAACGGACTCATCGAAAACTCCTGGGGCATCTGCGGCGCCTGCACCTCCATGACCACCGCGAACAGCATGTGCATGATCGCCGAGGCTCTGGGCATGACCCTGCCTGGCAACTCCACCATGTGCGCGACCAGCTCCTCCATCTACAACCTCTCCTACATGGCCGGTAAGCAGATCATGAATCTGGTCAACGAGGGCATCACCGCCAGACAGATCATTACCGAGAACGCCATCAAGAACGCCATCATGCTGGACATGGCAGTCGCGGCGTCCTCCAACCTCATCCTCCACATTCCCGCCATCGCGAACGAAGCGGGCTACGACCTGCCTTGGTGGAAGTACTTCGACGAAGCTTCCAACGAGATCCCGCTGCTGTCTCACCTCGCTCCCAGCGGCCCCTACAACGTCAAGGACTTTGACCTTGCCGGCGGTATGCGCGCCATGCTGAAGGAGCTGCTGCCCAAGCTGCACGGCGACTGCCTGACCGTCACCGGACATACCCTTGAGGAGAACGTCAGAGACGCCGTCGTCTACAACCGCGACGTTATCCACAGCCTCGACAACCCCGTCATGACCGAGCCGGGCATCGGCGTGCTCTACGGCAACCTCGCTCCCGAGGGCGCTATCGTCAAGATCGCGGGCGTTCCTTCCCAGCTCATGACCTACAAGGGCAAAGCCCGTGTGTTCGACTCCCTTGAGGATGGCATTCAGGCTCTGCGCGCCGGACAGATCCATGCGGGCGACTGCTGCGTGCTGCGCTTTATGGGCCTGCGCGGACGTTTCGGCACCACCGCTTTCACCTTCCAAGAGGAGTTGAAGGGTCTGCACGAGCTGTATAACTCCTGTGCCATCATCACCGACGGACGCTTCTCCGGCGGCACCTCCGGCCTTTCCATCGGCTATGTGTCCCCCGAAGCGGCGCTCGGCAGCCCCCTCGGCGTCATCGAAGAGGGCGACGAGGTCGAGATCGACATCCCTGCGCGTAAGCTGCATCTGTGCATCAGCGACGAGGAAATGAACAGAAGACTTGCGGCCTTCCATTGGGAGTTCCCCAGCAAGGACTATCCGCGTTACCTCAACCTCTTCGTGCAGAACGTCGGCTCCATGGCAAAGGGCGGTATTTGGGAGACCAAATAAGCCGTGAAAACAGACCTGCTTATTATTGGAGGCGGTCTTGCCGGGCTGACGGCGGCATATGAAGTACTGAAAGCCGAGCCGGGACGCAGAATCACGATTCTGCGCCCCGGTGCGGGGTCATCCCCGTATGTACACGGCTTCAATATGCCGCTGAATCCGCAGGATTCGACGGAACTTTTCATACAGGATACAGAGGCTTCCGGCAGAGGTCAGGGCAACGCGGCGCTCGTTGAAGAGCTGTGCAGGGGCAGCCTTGAGCTTCTGCCGTTTTTCGATGAGCTTGGCCTGGACTTCAACCGCGAGGCGGATGGGAGCTATCAGCAGCTCAGACCCCTCGGGGCATCGTGTCCGCGGGTCATCAGCATCGGCAACGATGCCGGCGGCGCGATCCTCAGAAAGCTGCTTACCGCCATGGAGCAGCACGAAAATGTCAGCGTCTGCACCACGCTCCATGCCCTGCGCCTGATAACGGAAGACGGCAGAGTGTGCGGCGCTCACTGCTTTGACACGCAGAGCAAACGCTGGATGCAGATCAAGGCGAAAGCGGTGATCCTCGCCGCAGGCGGCTTCTGCAGGATATTCCCGTTTTCGACGAACTCCGCCGACCTCGGCGGGGACGCCATGGCAATGGCGCTTGACGCCGGGGCAGAGCTGACGGATATGGAGTTTGTCCAGTTCGAGCCGAGCGCCGCCGTCTGGCCGCTGGCGATTGCCGGAAAGAGCGTGATCACGACGCTTTTCTATGAGGGCGCTGTGCTGCGCAACGGCAAAGGCGAACGGTTCATGTTCCGTTACAGCGACAAGGGCGAATGCGCGGATAAGGATGTTCTGTCCTTCGCGATCGCGTCCGAGATCGCCGCGGGACGGGGAACGGAGCACGGCGGCGTGGCGTTCGACGCAAGCGGTGTCGGGCGCGAACGGCTGGAGGAGGCTTACAGCGCATACGTAAAGCGCTACCGCGCGGTGGGAATGGACATTGCCGAGCAGGCGATGGAGATAGCCCCGGCGGCGCACACCTCGCTGGGCGGCGTGTACGCAAGACCCGATTGCAGCACAAGCGTGGAAGGGCTGTTCGTCTGCGGCGAGACCCTCGGCGGACTGCACGGCGCGAACCGCATCGGCGGCAATGCCGGACTGGAAACGATGGTGTTCGGCCGCAGAGCGGGCTGCAGCGCGGCGGCGTATATGGACACACTCAGCGGCGAACCGGCGGACTGCACGGACGAGATAAGCGACGCGGCAGCCACGGTCAATATCGATGCGCTTCGCGCGGAGCTGACAAAGATCGTCGGCGGGGCGCTGGGCGTGATCCGGGAGGCCGGTAAGCTGGAGCAGGCGAAGACGGAGCTGGAGCGGATGCTGGAACAGATCCCGGAGAGCGGCTGCTACGCGCAGCAGCGCCTGCGCAACGATACGCTCACGGCATACGCGGTGACGCTTGCCGCCCTTGAACGAAAAACATCCACCGGCTGTCACGTCCGCACGGACTCCGCCGGTGAACCGGAGAAATACCGCGTAAACATCCGCTGTGAAAACGGCAGGGCAGTGCCCCGCCGCGCCGAAATCTAATATTATTTCCTGATTAAAATCTTTGATTTCAATCAGGAAGGCATCGCTTGATGGCGCTGCCAGTTTTGTGATTTATAAGGAAAGAAATCACAAAACAAGTCTCATATGAACTCCTTGCCCTTCGGGCAATTAAAATCTTTTCTAAAGATTTTAATTGGAGTTCAGTATAAATTAGGAAACCAGAGGCGATTAGTGTGACAAGTAAATTTATAATCAAAAGAAACCGATATGTGGACTCGGTCTCCCTCATGTCTGTGACCGACAGCGTCAAGAAAGCGGACGGCATCGAAAACTGCAACGCCAGCATGGTGACGGCGGCAAACAGAGAGATACTGGAAGGGCTTGGCTTTGATATCCCGGCGGATGTCGGCGCGAACGACCTTGTCGTCGCCGTCATCGCGTCCGACGAAGCTGCCGCGGACGCGGCGCTGGCGCTGGGTCAGGATCTGCTTGACCACAAGAATGCCGCATCCGGCGGCAAGACCTACGATAACATCGAGGATATCGACCTCGACGAAGACCCCTATGACCTCGTGCAGATCTCGCTCCCCGGCGAGTACGCTGCGGCGGAGGCGGAAAAGGCGCTGAAAATGGGCCTGGATGTGTTCATGTTCAGCGATAACGTCTCTCTTGAAGACGAAAAACGCCTGAAGGAGCTTGCCATCAGCAAAGGCGTGCTGATGATGGGCCCCGACTGCGGCGTCGGCTACCTGAAGGGCGTCGGGCTTGCGGCGGGCAGCTGCTATCACCCCGGCTGCGTCGGCATCGTCGGCGCGTCCGGCAGCGGCGCGCAGGAAGTCGGCTGTCTGGTCGAGAAGCTGGGCTTCGGCATCTCCTCCCTCATCGGCACGGGCGGACGCGACCTGTACCCGGAGATCGGCGGCATCATGATGCTCGAAGGTATCCGCCGTCTGGAGCGCGACCCCGACACCAAGATCATCATTCTGGTATCGAAGCTTGCTGACCTCACGGTCATGAACAAGGTCCTCAGCTTCGCGGATATTGTTTCAAAGCCTGTCGTCGCGATCTTCCTCGGCGCGGACGAGAAGCTCTATGAGGGGCACAGAGTGTATGGCACGTACAGCCTTGAGGGCGCGGCGGTAAAGGCCGCTCAGCTCCTCGGCGCGAAGACCCATGACTTTGGCTTCACGGACGAGCAGATCAAGGAGATCGTCGCGCGGGAGATGCGCGGGTACTCCGCAAAGCAGAAGTACTTCCGCGGTCTGTACTGCGGCGGCACCTTCACCGAAGAAGGGCTGATCTATTACAGCAGCCACGTCAAAAACGCCCGGCTGCACAGCAACCTGAACACGGCGTATGCCGAAAGGCTGGCCTCCCACCTGCACAGCGAGGGGCACTCCATCCTTGACCTCGGCAGCGAGGAATTTACCGCGTGCTCGCCGCACCCGGTGTTCGACCCCGAGATCAGACTGAAGCGCTTCCGTCAGGAGCTTCAGGACGATGAGGTCGCGGTCATTCTGCTGGACTTCATCACAGGTCCCGGTGTTGCGAAGGAGCCGGTGAAGGAGTTTGCGATCGAGGCCAAAAAGGCGATCGCCGAAAAGCACATCACGGTCATTTCCAATATCTGCGGCTCTGCGGAGGACCCGCAGAATATCGAGCTTCAGGCAAAGATGCTGCGTGACGCGGGAGTCATCGTGACGGACAGCAATTACCAGAGCGCGCGCCTTGCCGCGGCGCTCATGAGCGCGCTGAATGAAAGGGGCTGAGAACCGTGAAGGAATACGACAAGACAAAGCTGAAAGTGATCAATGTCGGACTTCAGAGCTTCTATGAAGCGGTAGAAAAGCAGGGCGTCAAGGTGACGCAGCTGGAGTGGCGTCCGCCCGTCAAGCTGAAGCCGGAGATTCTTGCGCTTCTTGACAAACTGCTCTGAACACAGAAGGAGACGCGACAAAGATGGATATAAAAGAAAAAATAGCGCAGGCAAATGAGAAAACAGTCCATATGCTCATGGACAGCGACCCCGTCTGGGTGGATATGAAGCCGGCCATCGAATGCGTCGATGGGCTGGAGGATCACATGATCCTCCACTCGGGCCCCCCGATCGCCTATGAGGACATGACGATGCTCCACAAGCGCGGCATGGTCAGCGCAATGCTCTTTGAGGGCTGGGCGAAGGACGAGGAAGAAGCGGTCAAGCGCCTCAAGGCAGGCGAGATTAAAATCTCCAGCGCACTCGACCACAACACGGTCGGCGCGGGCACGGGCATCATTACGAAGTCCGTCGTCCTGAACGTTGTGGAGGACCGGCACAACCATACCGTCGCCGCGACGTTCCCGGCGGAAGGACCGTTTCAGGGCGGCTTCTGCGGCTGGGGCCTTTACTCCAAGGAGATCGCGGAGAACCTGCGCTATATGCGCGAGGAGCTGTTCCCGCCCATGGTGGAGGCGCTCCACAAGCTGGGCGGCATCCCCATCAAGCCGATCCTTGCCGAAAGTATGCAGATGGGCGACGAGAACCACACCCGCCAGACCGCCTGCGACTACATTTATGACCGGCTCATGCTGCCGGCACTGTTTGAGCTGGACAGACCCAAGAAGGAGATCATGAAGACGGTGCGGTATATCGTCGATACGCCGCGTTTCTTCCACTGCTATGGTCAGGCCGCGGCAAGAGCGGCGCTGGTCGCGGCGGACGGCACGGAGTATTCGACCATGGTCACGGCGGTCTGCGGCAACGGCGTCGAGTTCGGCATCAAGATCGCATCCCTGCCGGGACAGTGGTTCACCGCCCCCGCGCCGATGATGAAGGGCCGCTACACCTCCTCGGAGTTCACCGAGAAGGATCAGCTCCCGTGGATGGGCGACTCCTGCGTCGTCGAATGCTACGGCATGGGCGGCTTTGCCGCCGCGGCAAGCCCCATCGTGTGCAATCTGCGCGGCATGACGCTGAAGGAGAGCATCGGGCAGACGAAGGAAATGTACAGGATCACGATGGAGAAGAACTACAACTTCCCCATCCCCAACCTGGACTTCGATTTCCTCCCCGTCGGCATCGATATCCGCAAGGTACTCAAGGAGGGCGTCTGCCCGGCAATTCACGGCGGTATGTTCAACCGTGTCGGCGGCCTGATCGGCGCGGGCATGGCAAGAGTGCCGATGCAGTGCTTTGAAAAGGCGCTGGTTGCCTTTGGTGAAAAATATCTGTGATGAGAATGAGAGAGCCTCGCGGTCCGCGGGGCTTTTTCAAAAAAGGAAGTGCGTATCAATGAGAGAAAATGTAATTGAGACCATAAAAAAAGAAAAGCTGATCGCGATTGTGCGCGGCATCGCGCCGGAAAAATGCCTGAAGGTCGCCGGAGCCCTCTACGCGGGCGGCTTCCGGCTTGTTGAGATAACCTTTGACCAGAAAAACCCGGATAGCTGGGCAACCACCGCCGCCGCGATCAAAGCCGTCAGCGAGGCATACAGCGGAACTATGGAGGTCGGCGCGGGCACAGTGACCTCCGTTGAGCTTGTTGAGCTTGCCGCCAGCGCGGGGGCAAAGTATATCATCTCCCCCGATACCAATATCGACGTCATAAAGCGCACGCGGGAGCTGGGGCTTGTGTCCATGCCCGGCGCGCTCACGCCCACGGAGATCCTGACCGCTTACAACAACGGCGCCGATTTCGTAAAGCTTTTCCCGATCGCAAACCTTGGTCCCGCGTACGTCAAGGCCGTGCGGGCGCCGATCAGCCACGTACCCATGATGGCGGTCGGCGGCGTAAACGAGACGAATCTCCGGGAGTATCTCGACCTCGGCATGTGCGGCGCGGGCATAGGCGGAAATCTGGTCAACAAAAAATGGGTTGAGAACGGCGAATTTGAGAAAATAACGGAGGTTGCCAGAACGATGGTCTCCATCGCGAAGGGCTGAGTGCGAAAATGAAAGTTGCGCATTTGGGAATCAACGCCGCCAATGCGGAGAACGCCGCGCAGATCGCGGAGCTGTTTCATGTTCTGTTCGGATTTGAGCCGAAGTACGGCAATTCATCCATATTTGTCGGCGACAAAATGATTGAGATCGTAAAGGAAAACGGCAGAGGAACCAACGGCCACATCTGCATCGCCGTGGACGACATGGCAAAGGCGATGGACGAGCTGAAGGGAAAAGGCGTCGCGTTTGACGAAAGTTCGGCAAAGTACAAAAACGGAGAGCTTACCGCCATCTACTTCAAAGACGAAATCGCCGGTTTTGCGATCCATCTTCTGAAAAATTAACATACATGAGGAGAAAGTCATGAAAGCAGTAACTTTTGGTGAGATTATGATGCGCCTGAACCCGGAGGGGTACCTTCGCTTCGTGCAGGCGAACAGCTTCGAGGTGAGCTATGCCGGAGGAGAAGCGAACGTCGCGGTTTCTCTCGCGAATTACGGCATGGACGCCGCCTTTGTCAGCAAGGTTCCGGCACATGAGATAGGACAGTGCGTTGTCAACGAACTGAGGCGCTACGGGGTCGATACGAAGTATCTTCTGCGCGGCGGCCCGCGTCTGGGTGTGTACTACTGTGAAAAAGGCGCGTCCCAGCGCGCGTCCAAGGTCATTTATGACCGCGCCGGGTCGTCGATCGCGACGGCAAAGGCGGAGGAATTCGACTGGGATGGCATTTTTGAGGGCGCTGACTGGTTCCACTGGACCGGAATTACTCCTGCTCTGGGCGGCGAGATGCCGGAAGCCTGCCTGCAGGCGTGCAAGGCCGCAAAGGAAAAGGGCGTAACCGTTTCCTGCGACCTCAATTACAGAAAAAAGCTGTGGTCGCGCGAGCAGGCCGGCGAGGTCATGGCAAAGCTGCTGCCCTACGTTGATGTGTGCATTGCGAACGAAGAAGACGCGAAGGACGTTTTCGGGATCGAGGCGGAAAATACCGACATTAACAGCGGCAAGCTCGACCATGCGGGCTATATCAGCGTCGCGCGCCAGATCGCGCAGCGCTTCGGATGCAGGAAGGTCGCCATCACGCTGCGCGGCTCTCTGTCCGCCAGCGATAACGACTGGGCGGGAATGCTGTATGACGCGGCGAGCGACAAGGCCGTGTTTTCTCCCACCTACCGCATCCATATCGTTGACCGTGTCGGCGGCGGAGACAGCTTCGGCGGCGGACTGATTTACGCACTGATGTCCGGCAAGGACGATCAGGCGGCGATCAACTTTGCAGTCGCCGCTTCCTGCCTGAAGCACAGCATTGAGCACGACTTCAACCAGATGAGCGTAGCCGAAGTTGAGGCTCTCGCGGCCGGAAATGCGTCGGGCCGCGTACAGCGCTGATAACTTATCCCCAATTACAATGCTGCTGTCCGATTACCGGACAGCAGCATTTTCTATCGGCGCTGTCCGGAAAAAGGCGGGATTTATCCGCACCATATGGTAGTGTCAAGAGATATGACCGATCAGCTTGCAAGAGCAGGTACTTCCGTAGGTGCGAATATACACGAAGCGCAGTACGCCCAGAGCAAAAAAGATTTTATTGCAAAGTTGGAAATTGCATTGAAAGAGTCCAACGGGACAAGCTATTGGTTGAAGCTGATGTATGAAACCAAAAGAATTGACCTCGCTTCATACAAATATGCCGAGAAACTGTGCGGCAATATTCGCAGACTGCTGATTGCTTCCTGCAAAACAGCAAAGGAAAACTCGCAATGAAGCGCGTGATGGTAATGGGATATCCCTTATAACAGACAATTGGGGTCAGGCGGCAAGCCTGACCCTAATATATTATAAGTGGGGCACCGTCAATTCTGACCCGCCGGCTCCTGAGTGCCGCTTTCCAGAATGGCGAAGATTTTTTCTATCACCTTCAGGTCGTACAGTGCAATAAGAGAAAACCCGCACAGCGGCCACAGGAAGCCAAAGAAGAGAACCAGACGGGGCAGAAGCACGAGAAGCAGCAGCGGCAGCAGGTTCATGGCCGTTACCAGCAGCATTTTCGGCAGATGAGCAATGCTCAGCAGTACCGCGTTGATAACGGTGTCCCGCAGTGTTCCCGGAAAGCGAACCAGCAGGGGGAAAATCAGGCCGGACACCAGGATCAGAGCCAGCGCGCAGAAGCAGATCACCACGATCACTGCCATTCTTACGGGGAAGGCCAGATGAACCGCGATCCGGTAATCCAGCGCCAGCATACACCCAAGGAAAGCCATCAGCAGCCACAAGACGGTTGCCTGGCGGAAATGGGTGCGGAAGGCACGGAAGAACACCTTTGCGCCGCACTCATCATCCGCCCGGAACGCTGTCAGGGCGGAAACCATGGCGGCGGTGGAAGCGCCGACGGTGAACAGGGGCAGACTGCACAGCAGCCACAGAAGATTGATACGCACCAGCGACACAAAGCTGCCGCACAGGCGCATGAATCTTGAATCGGGAGAGAAATTCATAGGGTACCGCCTTTTGTTATGATATCTGCTTCTTCGCCTTTTACCATGGGAGTTCCGGACAGCCGGGGCGGGGCGCTGGGGAGGCTTCCGGCCCTTTTGTAAAAAATTTTACCAATCTTTATACTTTCCTACAGTATCCGTACCATTGTATCGCCTCCTGGGAGGAATGACCATGCATTTTGTTGCCAAATATTTGACGCGATTTTTGTGGATATTGTACATTTTGGCGAACGCTGCTCTGCAATAGTTTCACCAATTCACTAAAAAACTGCGATTTCAAATCAGTGGATAAAATAAAGTTTCATTCATTTACGTAACTATTGACATGAAATGCCAACTTCGCTATAATAATCGCATGGCGCAACGACAATGCCGGAGCGCTAATTTGAACACCAGGAGGATAACAGAAATGAAAAAGATCGTAACCATGCTGCTGGTCGTCGTTATGGTTCTGGGTCTGGCCGCCTGCGGCTCCAAGACCACTACCGAGACCAAGGCTCCCACCGAAGCCGATGTCAGCGCCACCACTGCTGCCGCGACCGAGGCTCCCACGGAAGCAAAGGCGGAACCCGACACCATCGTGATCATGGCTCCCCCCGTCACAGGCAATTACCTGACGAACCTGAAGACCTGGGCAGATGACTTCCATGCCCTGTACCCCAACCTGACCGTGGAGATCATTGAGACCTCCTGGGGCGATCACAACGACAAGCTGTCCACCATGGCGCAGGCCGGCGAGGCTCCCGACATCGCGGAGATCTCCTCCAACGCTCTGGGCACCTACGTGGAAATGGGCGTCGCCATTGACATCGCCAAGTACATGGCCGCTGACCGTCTGGGCGACTACGACGAGAACGCTCTGAAGTACCTGACTCTGGAAGGCACTACCTACGGCCTGCCTCTGTACCTGACCATTCAGTCCATCGGCGCCAACAAGACCATGATGGAAGGCCTGGGCATCGACGTTGCCAAGATCCAGAAGGAAGGCTGGACCTATGAGGAGTTCCTGGATGTCATCAAGCAGGGCACCAAGGACGGCTGCTACGGCTTCGTGTTCGCCAACTCCGGCGTCACCGCTTCCGATATGCTCTACATCTTCGGCGCAGGCGCTGGCCTGAGCAACACCTTCACCCCTGAGCTGAAGTACACCTTCACCTCCGAGAACATGCTGACCCTGCTCAGCGCCATCGAAGAGATGACCAAGTCCGGCTATATGCCCAACTTCGGCGTGGAAGCCGGCCAGCGTATGGTTATGTGCCAGACTGGCAACGCCATGATCTTCGGCAAGGCCATGCCTCTGTTCGAGAACAACTTCAAGAAGAACAACGCCGCTCTGGAAGCCAACGACGGCACCGCCGTTGAGAACTCCCAGAAGATGGATTACGCCTTCCTGCCCGTGCCCACCATGGACGGCTGCGAGGAGTCCTGCTACGGCACCGTGGACGGCCTGATCGCCATGCGGAACAAGAACACTACCGATGAGCACCTGAAGAACGTACTGCTGTTCATGGACTATATCTGCTCCGGCGAGCGCATTGCCACCTGCATGAACGAGCTGTATCTGGATCCCGTCTGCCAGACCGGCCGTGACGCGCTGGTTCTGGAGGAGGGCCGCGACGCCGACAACCTGGCCACCGCTGCCCGCTGCATCGCCATGGTGCAGGCGCCTCCCGAGGGCGTTACCACCGAGATGACCGCCACTGCCAAGAAGCTGATGGACGAGCAGATCGTTCCCAAGTTCCAGCTGCTGCTGGCCGGCGAGACCACCGCTAAGGATGCATACGATCACATCTGCGAGGCTGCCTTTGCTGCCTTCGGTGAAGAGAACTGCATTACCGGTAAGCTCGGCTAATTGATGGAAAGCCCACCCCACCTTGGTGGGGTGGGCATTTTGCTATGCAAAAGCATAGCAAAAATAAGAAATGTGCCATTTCCTCGCCCCTGCGGGGCAACCGGAAATGATGCACAAAAACTTCATGCACCAGCATTTGCGCGTTTTCGTGGTGCAGCGTTCCTGCATGAAGTTTTAATACTATTTCCTGATTAAAATCTTAATTTTAATCAGGAAGGCATCGCCTGACGGCGCTGCCAGTTTTGTGATTTATAAGGAAAGAAATCACAAAACAAGTCTCATATGAACTCCTTGCCCTTCGGGCAATTAAAATCTTTTCTAAAGATTTTAATTGGAGTTCAGTATAAAAATGCTCTGGGAAAATGGCAAAGGCTGACAGTGAGGGAATGGTTACCCGCTTTCAGCCGGATTGGCCGTTTCGGAGACTTTGCAACCCTGGGAGGTAGGACTATGAACAGCACAAAACAAAAGCGGCAGCCAGTCCGCCATAAACTGAAGTTTACCAATGAAGACCTGTGGGGCTATATTTTCATCGCTGCCGCCATGATCATTTTCTGCGTCTTCACGCTGTATCCCGTGTTCAGCGCGATCTACACCAGCTTTTTCAATTACAAGCCCTTCGGCTCGGAATTTATCGGCCTGCAAAACTATATTGACACCCTGAAATATTCCAAGTTCAACCTGTTCTACAAGGCCGCGCGGAACACGCTGGTTTATACCGCGGTGGTCGTGCCCTTGTCATTGCTGATGTCCTTCTGCATCTCTGTGATGATCCTGCCCTTCCACAAGAAGGTGCAGTCCGTTTTCAAGGCAATGTATTATCTGCCCGGCATTGCATCCGGCGTCGCGCTGTCCGTGGTGTGGCTGTGGCTGTACGATTCTTCTCCGGACGGCATATTCAACCGGCTGCTGGGTGCGTTCGGCATTCCGGCGCAGAACTGGCTGTCCTCTACCAGAACTTCGATGCTTTCTCTGATCATCATGGCGCTGCTTTCCAGCCACGGTGTTCGGATTATTACCTATATTGCCGCGCTGATCGGCATTGACAACAGCTATTTTGAGGCCGCCGAGCTGGACGGCGCCACTTTCTTCCAGAAAGTGCGCTATATCGTCTGGCCGCTGGTGAAGCCCACGACTCTGTTCCTGCTGGTCACAGGCGTTATCGGTTCCTTCCAGGTGTTCATGAACGCCTACATGATGACCGGCGGCGGCCCGGACAACGCCACCACCATGATCGGCCTGCTGATCTATAACAACGCCTTTGTGTACGGCAAGTACGGTCTTGCCTGTGCCCAGGCCATCCTGCTGGCTATCGCCATCGCCATCATGTCCCTGTTCCAGTTCCGGCTCATGGGCGTGGACGTTGAGTATTAAGGAGGAGGATTATGGCTACTACCGGTTTGTATTCCCAGCACCTGAACAACAGGAAGGTGCTTCACCTCCGCAATGCGATCATCGCCATCGTCCTGATCATTCTGGCGGCGGCGACGCTGTTCCCCATCTGCTACATGATTCTCTCGTCCTTCGGCCCCAACGTGTCCACGGCGGGCAATATGCGCACGATCCTGCCTTCCCGGTTTACGCTGGAATCCTTTGACGCGTTCTTCCATTTCAGCGATTATTCCCTGCGGTGGATTCTCAACAGCGTGGTTGTGGCGACGGGGGCGGTCATCGGCAACGTGATTTTTGCCTCCATGGCGGGCTATGCTTTCGCCAAGATCCGGTTCAAGGGCAGCAAGATTCTGTTCGGCCTGATTCTGGTGGCTATGATGATTCCCTATCAGGTGACCCAGGTTCCGCTGTACATCCTGATGGTGCAGAAATTCTCTATGACCAACACCTATGCGGCCATGATTCTGCCAGGCCTGTGCACGGCCTACAACATTTTCCTGTGCAAGCAGTTCTTCTCCGGCCTGCCCACGCCGCTGATCGAGAGCGCCAAGATTGAGGGCTGCAATCAGTTCCAGATCTTTGTCAAAATCGTCCTGCCCCTGGCCAAAACCGTGCTGGCGGTCATGGCAATCAACACCTTCATGGCAAGCTGGAACGACTTCTTCTGGCCGTTCCTGGTGACCAACGACCCGGCCATGTACACCATTCAGGTGGGTCTGAAGCAGTTCAAGTTTGCTAACGAAACGCTGTTCGCCCCGATGATGGCCGGTGCCACCATCTCCGCGCTGCCCATGTTCATTCTGTTCTTTGCGCTGCAAAAGTACTTTATGGAAGGCGTCACCATCGGCGCCGTCAAGGGCTGATTAGACTGTCAAAAAGGCCGTTGGCCTTTTTGACAAGGGACCTGCAGTCTGCTGTGCGCACTCCTTGGCCGCCTGCGGCGGCCAACTTGCACAGCTCCGCGCTAAGAGCCGCCTTCGGCGGTTGCGCTCTGCACAGCGCTGCGGCGCTAGACTTCGCAGCCTGAGAAGTATTTTCTGCCAGGTACATGCCCCGGCAGAAAATGATTAAAAATTTATTTGCCGCCTGCGGGAGGCTTTCCTCTGCGAGGCTTTTTTGACACGCCGCGCAGCCCCCGCTTTCTCGGTGGGGGCTGCTGTCATACTGAGGTGACTTTATCATGATTCGATCTTACACACCTGACGACGAAAGCGCCATGCTTTCTCTGTGGAACACGGCGGGAGCCGCCATGGGCTATGCGCCTGTGCCGCTGGAGGATTTCCACCGTCTGCTGACCCGGCATCCGAACTTTTCCCCGGCGTACACCTTCGTCCTGGAGGAAAAGGGGACGCTTTTGGGCTTTGTCAACGGCTGCACCGGGGCGGGCATCCCCAAGGGAGATATCCGGGGATATTTAAGCTGCCTGATCTTAGCGGCGGAGGCAGATTCCGACGAAAATACGGCACTGCTTCTCTCTGCACTGGAAAACGCCTTCCGGAAGGCGGGAAAGACCTATTGCGCTGTCACATTTTTCAATCCTATCCGCCTGCCATGGATTCTCCCCGGCACACCGGGGCACCAGCACAACAACGCCCCCGGCGTGGCGACGGATCTTCCGCTGCATGACCGGATGCTGTCCCTGGGCTACCGGGAAAGCACCCGGGAATGTGCCATGTACCGGAATCTGGCAGATTATGAAACCCCGGCATGGGTGGAGGAAAAGGCCGCGAAGATGGGCGGGAAGGGCTACCACGTAGAGCGCTATGACCCCAGGCAGCACGTTGGCCTGGAGGAAATGGTGGCGTCGCTGGACAACACCATGTGGTCGGAGGAGATTCCGGCAGCCGGCAAAAGCGGCATGGATTTGCTGGTCGGCCTGAAGGGCAATGTCTGCGCCGGATTCACCGGGCCTGTGTACCCGGAAAAAACGGGGCGGGGCTATTTTGCCGGCCTGGGGGTTGCGCCGCAGTTTGAGGGGCACGGCCTGGGTACGCTGCTGTTTTACCGCCTTCTGGAGCGGGAAAAGCAGGCAGGAGCAAAGTATATGTCACTGTTCACCGGGGAAGACAACCATGCCAGGTTTATTTATCTCAACGCCGGTTTCCGGGTTGTCCGGACATTCGGCGTCATGCTGAAGGAGCTGTAGGACTATGAAGACACAGACTGTACTTGCTATCGGCGCCCACATTGGGGATGCCGAGCTGACCGCCGGGGCGCTGCTGGCGTCCTGCGCCATTCACGGCGGCAAGGCCGTGACTCTGGCGCTGACCGCCGGGGAAAAGGGCGCTCCCGCCGGGGCGGATATTGCCGAATACCGCCGGGGAAAAATCGCGGAGGCAGAGGCCTTTGCCAAAGAGCTGGGGGGCGAAGCCTACGTCTTGGATTACGAAGACGGCTTGCTGCCGGACAATGACGAGGTTCGCTTTGCCGTCTGCGACATCATCCGCAAGGTCAAGCCTGATATCATCGTCACCCACCACGAAAACAGTATGCACAAGGATCACATTGTCTGCCACAGAATCGTGGTGGACGCCTGGTTCTATGCCGCCATTGAGGGCTTTCAGCGGGAGCTGCCGAAGCATTTTGCCAAAAAGCTTTACTTTGCGGAAAACTGGGAGGATGCACCCGGCTTTGAGCCATACGTCTATGTGGACGTGAGCGACGGATATTCCCTGTGGGAAAAGGCCATCGATCACCACTGGTTTGCGGTACACTCCACCAGCTTTCCCTATAAGGAATACTATTCCCACTTAAAGCGCCTGCGGGGCATCCAGGGGCGGAAGGGCTACTGCGAGTGCTTCATGATTCCCAAAGAGCAGTATAAGCTGGTGCAGACATTGGAGAATCTCTGAAAATATGGAAATGAGACGAATGCTCGGGCAGAAGCTGGTATTCGGATTTCACGGGAAAACGCTGCCTGAGGAATTTAAGAATCTGCTCCGGGAATACAAGATCGGCAACGTGATCCTGTTCCTGCGCAACGTGGAAAGCGCGGAGCAGCTTCGCGCGCTCTGCGCCGAGATTCAATCGCTGGTTCAGGAAGAGACGGGCTACCCTGCCTTTATCATCATCGACCAGGAGGGCGGCATGGTGACGAGGCTCCCCCAGGACGCCGTAAACGTCCCCGGCGCCATGGCGCTGGCGGCCACCGCAGACCCGGAAAATGCCCGCCTGGCTTCGGAGATCACCATCCGGCAGCTGCGGGGGCTGGGCGCCAACTTCAACATGGCGCCGGTGCTGGATGTCAACAGCAATCCAGCCAATCCGGTGATCGGCGTGCGCAGCTTCGGCGACGAAGCGGAGCGCGTGGCGTCCCTGGGCTGTGCCGCCATCGCACCCTATGCCGGAAGCGGGGTGCTGTGCTGCGCCAAGCATTTCCCCGGCCACGGCGATACGGCGGTGGACAGCCATCTGGGGCTTCCCCGGGTGGACAAAATGGAGGAAGCGTTGGAGCAGCTGGAGCTGATCCCCTTCCGCCGCGCCATCGAAGCCGGGGTACCGGCCATCATGATGAGCCACGTGCTGTTCCCGAATATTGAGCCGGAGCAGGTTCCCTGCACCATGTCCCGGCGGATGGTCACCGGGCTTCTGAAGCAGAAGCTGGGCTTCCGGGGCCTGGTCCTCACGGACTGCATGGAAATGGGCGCCATCCGGGATTATTACGGAACGCCGGATGGCGTGGTCGCGTCCATCAAGGCCGGTGTGGATTTGGCGGAGATATCCAGTGCCTTTGATCTGGAGCTGGCCGCCGCAAAGGCCGTCAACGAAGCGGCGGAGCGGGGAGAATTTGACGTGGAAGAAATCCGCGCTTCCGTAGAGAAAATCCTTTGCTATAAGAAAATGCTTGCGGCTCAGGCGGAGCCGGGTCTTTGCAACCAGCCGGAAGACCGCCGCGCTGCGGAAAGCATGGCGCGTCAGGCGATCAGCCAGATTTCCGGAACGCCCTTCCGGGCGGATGAAAACACCTTCTTCTGCGGCTGCGCCGACTATCGCGCCTCCGGCGCGGCCAATGCGGACGGGAGCGCCGTGACCTTCCCGGAGTACATGGCAAACGCTTTCGGCGCGGAGGGCTTCGTCACCGGAAAAGACCCGGACGAAGAAGAAATCCGCGCGGCGCTCCGGCAGGCGGAGAACTGTGAAAAAATCATCCTGGGCACCTGCAACGGCCATTTGTTCCGGGGACAGCTCGCTTTGGCGGAAGCCCTGGCGGCGACGGGAAAGCCCATGGCAGTGGCTGCATTGCGCAACCCGTACGATCTATCCCGGCTCCCCGAAACCGTCTGGAAGCTGGCCGCCTATGATTATGTCGTTCCCGCCTTCCGGGCGCTGGAGGACATCTTCCGCGGCGGCAAAGCCACGGGCGTCTGTCCTGTGAAACTGTTGTAAACATCCGGCAGGGCGAGGGGAAACTACATAGTATGTGCAAGAGCAGCTGACGGAAGTTGGCTGCTCTTTTCCTGAGGTCAGCGGGCAGCGTGTTCCGTCCCAAATCCGGCGATTACCCGGAAAAAAGCTGGATTTGTCTGCGGCATATCTTGACTTTTTGGTTGGACATTGCTACGATATAAGCGACACAAAGGGGGGCTGCCATGGGGCGGCTTTTCAAAAGGCTGCTGGTTAGCTTAGCCTAACTCATGGCGGAATAAGCGCGGGAGGGATGAAATTTGAAGATTCTGGAGCATGGGCAGACGCAGGAGAAAACGCTGCTGTTTCTGCCCTGTACGGCGGAGCCGGTATGGGCGTTCACAGCTACTGTCGAGCTGCTTTCGCAGAAGTGGCACGTTTTTCAGATGGTTTACGACGGCCATCGGCCGGAGTATCCCGGCGACTTTACCTCCGTGGAGCAGATGGTGGACGAGATCACGGCGTATCTGAAAGAACGGGGCGTCAGCCGCCTGGACGCGGCCTACGGATGCTCTTTGGGCGGGGCGTGCCTGACCCGGATGCTGGCGCTGGTCATCATCGAGGGGCTGACCATTAAAAACTCGTATAAGGGAGAATGGAAACAGGATGAATCCGCGGGCGAATGCACGCTTTCATAACCTTCTCTTCCATTATATCGTAGAATGCGTGCTGATGGCAACCGGGATTGCAGAGCATATCCATAGCGCACAGTCTGCCCAAGGTGCTTTCGGTTGATAGAGGATCACGTTCCTTTTTGATTCAGAAGCCAGGCTGTCATGTCCCGCAAGGTCTCCTCCACGGGGCGCGGCTGATATGCA
>ENA-UOJO01000199-UOJO01000199.1-human-gut-metagenome-genome-assembly--contig:-P57-NODE-199-length-101533-cov-19.829510_pt1 | contig 101533 bp, 91 predicted proteins | sample MGYA00242351_ERZ723898 | MGnify/ENA metagenome assembly ERZ723898 | reverse complement strand
TCCCGAGGAACGGCGCAAGATCCTCCAGTTCATCCAGCGAGAAGCTGCCCCGCTCCGCCGCTTGCTTCACTGCGGCGTCGAGCGTTTCCCTCCCGAGGAACGGCGCAAGATCCTCCAGTTCACACAGCGAGAAGCCGTCCCGCTCCGCCGCTTGCTTCACTGCGGCGTCGAGCGTTTCTCTCCCGAGGAACGGCGCAAGATCCTCCAGTTCATCCAGCGAGAAGCTGCCCCGCTCCGCCGCTTGCTTCACTGCGGCGTCAAGCGTTTCCTTTTTGAGGAGCGGCGCAAGATCCTCCAGTTCATCCAGCGAGAAGCCGTCCCGCTCCGCCGCCCGCCTTGCTGCAGCGTCAAGCGTTTCTTCTCCTTGGAGCGGCCTCAAGCTCTTCAGGCACTCCAGTGATTTCAGCTCCTCTTCCAGCCGCTTCAGTTGGGAATCAAGCCCCGAAAGGCCGTCCGTGGGAACCGTTTCCCGAAGCGCGGCATCCGCACCGCCCGTTTTCGCAGCGTTCGGTTCCTCCGCCGCAGTTTCACCGGTCAGCAGCGCGTCCACGCTCGTGCCGAGTACGGCCGCAAGCGTGGGCAGCTTAAAAATATCCGGCATGGACTCGCCCCGTTCCCAGTTGCTCACCGCCTGATAGCTCACCGAAAGTTGCTCGGCAAGCTCAGCCTGCGTCAAATTTTTTGCCTTGCGCAGCGCCGCAATGCGTCTGCCAATCTCCTGCATATCCGCCATGCTCACTTCCTCTGCCCGGTTTTTCTGGGATGCGTTTTCCTGGTTCTTTTTTTCGAAAATCATGAACGTGCCCTCCTGCAAAATTTTGATTGCCTTGCTTTCATTGAACCCCAGGCACGCCGACGATGTCTATCATGCGGTGCTTGAATCCGCAAAAGAAGTGCGCTCAAGCAATGCTTGAGTCCATTATAACACAAAAGCGGGCGGAACGCTTCCGTTCCGCCCGCTTTGATTCCAGGTTTGTTCAGCCTTTGTTCGTGGAACCACCGTTCGCACCGCCGCCGGTGCCTTCCGGTGTGCTTTGCGCATTAAAGGGCAGCAACGTGCCATCCGCCTGCGCATAAATTTCAGTGGTATTGTCTCCGGCGCCTTCGAGCATCAGATGATACATCTGCTTATCCATATAGGTCGCATATGTAGCGCTTTTGACGGTCGCATTCGGATACTTTTCCTTGACGGCCTTGGTGACCTTTTCGGGCAGGTTGCTGACCTCCACGGTCTCGCCTTCCTTAAAGCCTTCAATCGTGTTTTCGCCGCCCGTCACATTCGGCGCGGTCGATGGGGAAACGTCCGTTGTGGGGTTCACGGTGGGATTTACGGTGGGGTTCACCGTCGGATTCACGGTGGGGTTCGGCTTTACCGTGGGCGTGGGCGTTACCTTGCCGTTGTAACAGCCGGCGCCGAGCAAAAGCAGAGCGGCCAGCAAAACGGACAAAAGCATACCATGTTGTTTCATACTGTGCCTCCTTGTTGATTCCGGCGTGCGCCGGCTTCTTTTCTGCGGTTAGTATTCCCATCGCAGAGCGCAGTATACAACGCTTATATGGTGCGCAAATTTTTGTTTCGCGCATTTGCCTGCCGCAGCGCGAAACTATTGCACCTGTTTTTCCAGCATGATATGCTATTGAGCATGTCAAAGCCACAAAATGATATAAAATATATTATTTTTAGGCAAAAACCGAGGGGTGACACCGATGAACTTTGCGCTGCGCGCTTATACAGCGCCGGATTTTTCCAAAAAAGAATTTACGGCTGCACCGGAGTCCGTTTGGCTTCCTGCGCCTGCCGATGCCGTTGCGCCTGAAGGATACCATGCCATGAGCATCTTCCCGGAATATTTCAAAATCCGGGGCGCTTGGCTGCTCGCACAGGAAAGCCGTATGGATTGCGTAGCGGTTTATGAAGGCGGAGAGATTGCGGTGCGCGAAATCCGCCTGCTGAAAAAGGGGGATCTCGTTGCGGTTGGGCGCACGGAAAACGCGGCGGACGGCATTGTTGTTCATCCGGATGGCTTCCGCGAAACACATGACCGGGGCGACGTGTTCGCGTTCCGCAAGGGCCGTTCGCGCGAAACCGCATTTTCCCGGGATTATGACGAGCTGTACGAGCTGTTGCGGCATGAGCGGGAGCATGGGAAAATCGTCTGGGTGATGGGCCCTGCATTCGCTTTTGACCACGATGCACGAAATGCTTTTTCGCTCCTCGTCGCAGGCGGCTACGTGCATGCGCTGCTCGCCGGAAACGTGCTCGCCACGCACGATTTGGAGGCAGCCTACCTGAAAACCGCGCTCGGCCAAAATATCTACACACAGCAATCCCAGCCAAACGGCCACTACAACCATTTGGATACGATCAACCGCGCGCGCTATCATGGCGGCATTGCCGCGTTCATCCGGAACGAAAAAATCGAAAATGGGATTATATACCAATGTGAAACGCATCATGTGCCCTATGTGCTTGCAGGATCGATTCGGGATGACGGCCCGCTGCCCGGCGTCATCGGGGACGCCTATGAAGCGCAGGACCGTATGCGGGAGCAGGTGCGGGATGCGACGACAATTATCTGCATGGCAAGCATGCTCCATACCATAGCGACCGGGAATATGACGCCGACCTACCGTGTCCTAAAGGACGGCACAGTTCGCCAAGTGTATTTTTACTGTGTGGACATCGCGGAGTTCGTCGTCAACAAACTGGCTGACCGCGGCAGCCTTGCGGCGCGCGGCATCGTGACAAATGTGCAGGATTTCATCGTAACGCTGACCAAGGGTTTGGGCTTGCAGTAAACCTTGATCCGCTTGATTCACAAGTTGCAAGGGGCGCGCCATCGGCGCGCCCCTTTTGTTGTTGAACCAGCAGAGACTTCCTTGCACCCGCAGCAGCGGGACAATCCTCAGTCGCCTGCCCAGCGTAGCAAGCTGCGCGAAGGGAGACTTTTTCACAAAGACGCAAAACGCGCACGCGGGTTGCCTTCACTCCACCGTTACCGATTTTGCAAGGTTGCGCGGCTTGTCGATGTCGCAGCCCTTGAGCAGCGCCACATAGTATGCGAACAACTGCAACGGAATCAGCGGCATGGAGGGCAGCACGAGCGGCGCGCAGGAGGGCAGGGCAATGACATGATCCGCCACGGCGGGCACGGAGACATCGTTCTCATCCGTAAAAGCAATGACTACCGCGCCGCGTGCCTTTACTTCGCGGATGTTGCTGACCATCTTTTCCCGAAGCGGCGCATGCGTGCAAAGCGCGATGACGAGCGTGCCCGGTTCAATCAGGGAGATTGTGCCATGTTTGAGCTCGCCCGCAGCATACGCTTCTGAATGAATATAGGAAATCTCCTTGAGCTTAAGCGAGCCCTCCAAGCAAAGCGCATAATCGATGTTGCGGCCGATGAAGAAGATATCCCGCAGGTTGAAGAACAGCGAAGCAAGGTATTGCATCTGCTCCCGTTTCCCCAACATCTCCTCCACAAGTGCGGGGAGCGCCTCGAGCGCGGCAACCGCTTCTGAAAGCGCCGCATCCGAAAGCGTGCCGCGCACCCGCGCGAAATGCAGCGCGATGAGATACATCACCGCAAGCTGCGTGCTGTACGCCTTAGTCGTTGCAACGGCGATTTCCGGCCCGGCCCAGGTGTAAAGCACATCCTCGCTTTCGTTGGCGATCGCAGAGCCCACCACATTTACAACGGAAAGGATGTGCGCGCCGCGCCGCTTCGCTTCCCGCAATGCAAAAAGCGTATCCAGCGTTTCGCCGCTTTGGCTGATAACGATCGTAAGCGTTTTTTCATCTACAACGGGATCGCTGTAACGGAACTCGGAGGCAAGCTCCACCGTCACCGGCACATACAGCATTTTTGAGAGCATGTATTGGCTCGTCATGCCCACATAACTCGCGGAGCCGCAGGCCACGATATTAATTTTATCGATGGCGCGGATCACCTCCTCCGTGATATGCACAAGGCCCAGATCGATTTCCCCGTCCTTGATGCGAGGGCTTATGGTGTTGCGAATGGCCGTGGGCTGCTCCATGATCTCCTTGAGCATGAAGTGCGCATAGCCCCCTTTTTCCGCAGCGCTCACATCCCACGCGATGTGCTCCGGCGCCTTCTCCACCGGGTCGCCGAAGCGGTCGTACACCGAAACGCCCGCGCGCGTGAGCACGGCAAGCTCCCGTTCGTCCAGCCTCACGATCTCACGCGTATGTTTCAAAAGCGCCGGAATATCGGAGGCGATAAAGTTTTCTCCTTCTCCGAGGCCGAGGATAAGCGGGCTGTCCTTTCGCACCGCAATGAGCAGATCCGGATGTGCCGCAAAAGCGATGCCAAGCGCATAGGAGCCGCTGAGGAGCGACTCCGCATCCCGCACGGCCTTCACCGGATCGCCATGATAATAAAAATCCACAAGCTGCGCAACGATTTCCGTATCCGTGTCGGACTGGAATTCGTAGCCGTACTCCGTCAAAAACTCGCGCAGCTCCGCATAATTTTCCACGATGCCGTTATGCACCACCGCCACCCTGCCGCTGTGTGACAGATGCGGGTGGGAGTTTACATCCGAAGGCTCGCCGTGCGTCGCCCAGCGCGTGTGGCCGATGCCCGCTGTGCCCGGCATGGTTGCGCCGCCCTCCGTCCGATCGAAAAGCACGCTGAGGCGGCCCTTCGCCTTGCAGACGGAAAGCCCGTTTCCGCCGAGGATTGCAAGCCCCGCCGAATCATACCCACGGTATTCCAGCTTTTCAAGCGCTTCCAGCAGCAGCGGCGCGGCCTGCTTCGGGCCGATATATCCAACGATTCCGCACATGTTGACCTCCTGATATCATGCAAACTATTCCACGGCGCACAAGGCGCCTTTTTTAATGATAAAATATATGCATATGATTATAGCAGATTTCCATGCGCTGCGGGATGTGAACCGATGAAAAAAGTGTAACTTCTCCTCCCCCGTTCCTCTCGCTCATTGTCTGCATAAACAATCCATATAATTGCCCTTTTTTGTTAAATAATATATTATTCTTGACAAGCCTGTGGCACCGTGATAGTATTTTTGCAATGAATGTGAATTGCTGCGTTTTGCAGCGGAAAGGAGCGTTTTATGTCAACATTTGCCGCAAAAGCATGTGCCTGCATGTGCGCTCCGCTTACATGCGCCCTCATCCTTAGCAGCGCCGCCATCGTAACGATGGTCGGCGTATTGGTCGTTGTTGCGGTCCTCGCTGTAGTAGGCATTATTATTATTCGCCGCAGCGCTTTGCCGGGGAGAGCGGGCTGATCGTCCTAGTATGCTAAGGCGGTCCCGAATCCTCGGGGCCGCCTTTTTGCATAATACATTCAAAAAATTTTTTGAAGGAGAACAGTTCCAATGAAAAAGATCTTTGCACTGGCATTGACCCTCATGATGGTCCTTGCCGCGTTCGCAGGATGCACTAACGGCACCACGGAACCCACCGAAGCCCCCACCGGTACCGAAGCTCCGGCCACGACCGACCCCACGCCGGATTCCGGCGTGAGCGAACCCTCCGCTGAAGGCGAAAAGCTTGTCATCGGCGGCATTGGGCCTCTCACCGGCGACTATGCCACCTATGGAGTATCCGTTAAGCAGGGCGCCGAAATGGCTGTGAAGGAAATCAACGAAGCTGGCGGCGTAAACGGCCTCACGTTCGAGCTCCTGTTTGAAGATGATCAGGCCGACGCGGAAATGGCCGTGAACGCTTACAACAAGCTCATGGATAACGGCATGCAGGTTTCCCTCGGCGCGACAACGAGCGGCGCGTGCATCGCGGTGACCGAGGAAGTCCAGAAGGACGGCATCCTGATGATCACCCCTTCCGGCTCCCAGAAAGAGTGCGTTCAGTATGACACCTGCTTCCGCATCTGCTTCACCGACCCCGACCAGGGCAACTATGCCGCGCAGTTCATTGCGGACAACAAGATCGCCACGAAGGTCGCTGTGATCTATGATAAGTCCAACGACTATTCCAACGGCATCAAGGATAACTTTGTTGCCAAGGCGGCGGAGGTCGGCCTTGAGGTTGTTTCCGAGCAGGCATTCACCGATCAGTCCAGAACCGACTTCTCCGTGCAGCTCCAGGCCATCGCTTCGAGCGGGGCAGAGCTCGTGTTCCTGCCCATCTATGCGCAGGAAGCAGCCTACATCCTCACCCAGGCGCAGAGCGCCAACATTTCCGCGATCTTCTTCGGCTGCGACGGCCTTGACGGCGTGATTGAAAAGATCGGCGCGGACAACGTTTCCGCAACCGAAGGCGTTATGCTGCTGACCCCGTTTGCGGCCGATGCCCAGGATGAGCAGACCGTTGCCTTCACCGCTGCCTACAAGGCTGCTTACAACGCCACGCCCGACCAGTTCGCGGCGGACGGCTATGACGCCATCTACACCATCAAGGCTGCCCTTGAGCAGAGCGGCGCAAAGCCCGGCGACGCGGACTTCAACGAGAAGATGGTCGCTGCGATGACCGCGATCACCGTGGAAGGCCTGACCGGCACGATGATCTGGTCTGCGGACGGCGAGCCCACCAAGAGCGCTACCGCAGTCGTCATCAAGGACGGCGCGTACGTTGCTTACGCGGCTGAATAACCGAACAAACAGTAACCATCGGGGATGGACGGACGTTCCGTCCATCCCCCACTGCGCCATGTAAAGGCGCACAGCCTTTCGTTCCCCCTTTCAGGATTTTTCCAAAAGGAGTACCCCCAACATGATGGATCTTATCGCAAACCTTATCAGCGGCCTGAGCCTCGGCAGCATCTATGCGCTGATCGCGCTCGGCTATACCATGGTTTACGGCATTGCAAAAATGCTCAACTTCGCGCACGGCGACATCATCATGGTCGGCGCCTTCGCGGTGATCACGACCGTGTCCATGCTGGGCTTCCCGCCCGCCCTTGCGATTGCAGCAAGCGTTGTTTGCTGCGTCGTGCTTGGCGTATGCGTTGAGCGCATCGCCTATAAGCCCCTGCGCAAATCCCCCCCGCTCGCGGTGCTCATCACCGCCATCGGCGTAAGCTATTTTTTGCAAAGCCTTGCCCTTCTGATCTTCGGCTCCACGCAGCACAGCTTCCCGAAGGTCTTCTCCGTCCCAACGCTTGCGCTTGGCGCGCTGACCATCCGCGGCGACATGCTCGTCACCCTCGCCGTAACGACCGCCATCATGGTCGGCATGAGCCTGTTCATCGCAAAATCCCGAACCGGCAAGGCCATGCGCGCCGTTTCCGAGGACCGGGATGCAGCGGAGCTCATGGGCATCAGCGTAAACAGGACGATCACCATCACATTCGCCATCGGTTCCGCGCTCGCGGCTGTGGCAGGCGTGTTCTACGGTACAACATATGGCTTCATCGGGCCTTACACCGGCTCCATGCCGGGCATTAAAGCCTTTGTCGCGGCGGTGTTCGGCGGCATCGGCTCCATGCCGGGCGCAATGCTTGGCGGCATCCTCCTCGGCGTGATTGAAAATCTGGCCAAGCGCTATATTTCCACCGAGCTTTCCGATGCGATCGTGTTCGCGGTGCTCATCATCGTTTTGATGGTAAAGCCCACGGGCCTGCTCGGCAAGCGCGTAACCGAGAAAGTGTGAGGTGAGGGAAATGGAACACATCAAGAAAAAGATGAAGCCGCTTGCCGGCAACCTCATCACCCTTGCGATTGTGTGCGTGCTGTTTGCAGTGGTATTCATCCTGGTGGAAACCGGGCATGCCACGCGCCACATGCGCGCGATGCTCGTCCCCATCTGCATCAACATCATCCTCGCCGTGTCGCTGAACCTGACGGTCGGCTTCCTTGGGGAGCTGACGCTCGGCCACGCGGGCTTCATGTCCGTTGGCGCGTATGCAGGGTGCCTGTTCTCCATCGCCATGAAGGACATCCTGCCCATGGCTGCGCGCTTTCCGCTCGCCATGCTCGTGGGCGGCCTTGTGGCAGCGCTTTTCGGCGTGCTCATCGGCATTCCGGTGCTGCGCCTGCACGGCGATTACCTTGCCATCGTAACCCTCGCCTTTGGCGAGATCATTCGAAGCGTCATCATCAACCTGGAGTTTACCGGCGGCGCAGCGGGCCTTAAGGGGACGCCGCAGGATTCCACGTTCGTGATCGCCTTTGCGGTAGTCCTCATCACGCTGCTCGTGATCATGAACCTTGTCAATTCCCGCCACGGCCGCGCCATCACCGCCATCCGCGACAACCGCATCGCGGCGGAGGCTTCCGGCATCAACGTTACCTATTTCCGCATGTTGGCCTTTGTAATCGCGGCGTTCTTCGCAGGGGTTGCGGGCGTGCTTTATGGCCACAACCTTTCCATCCTTTCCGCGAGCACGTTTGATTACAACAAGTCCATCGAGCTGCTCGTCATCGTGGTGCTCGGCGGCATGGGCAGCATCCGCGGCAGCGTAATTTCCGCGATCATTATCACTGTGCTTCCGGAAGCGCTGCGCGAGCTTGCGGACTTCCGCATGCTCATCTACGCGCTCGTGCTCATCGTGATGATGCTTCTCAACGCGTCCCCGCGCTTTGCGGCCCTTAAGGGCAAGCTGCATTACGGCGCGCTCGTGGACGCAATCCGCAACAAAGCCAACAAGGAGGGCAAAGCGCATGAATAAGATGGTACCCCTGCCGAGCAAGGCGATCGTGCCCGAGCGCGATGCGGATAAGCTTCCTATTTTAGATGTGCGCCACCTCGGCATTGATTTCGGCGGCCTTACCGCTGTGGACGATTTTAACTTCACCATGGGCCGCACGGAGATTGGCGGCCTGATCGGCCCGAACGGCGCAGGCAAGACGACGGTGTTCAACCTGCTTACGAACGTTTACCGCCCCACGCGCGGCTCCATCCTGCTGGACGGCGTGGATACGCTCGGCATGAGCACCTACCAGGTCAACAAGCTTGGCATTGCACGCACGTTCCAGAACATCCGCCTGTTTTCCAACATGACGGTGCTCGACAACGTCAAGGTGGGCCTGCACAACAGCACAAAAAGCAACCTTTTCGCTTCCGTAACGCACGGATTCGGCTACCACAAGGCGGAGCGCCAGGCAAAGGAGCGCGCTCTGGAGCTGCTTTCGGTGTTCCATATGCAGGACCTTGCAAACGCGCAGGCAGGCAGCCTTCCCTACGGCGCGCAGCGGCGGCTTGAAATCGTCCGGGCGCTTGCAACGGAACCCGGCATTATGCTGCTTGACGAACCCGCCGCGGGCATGAACCCTTCCGAAACGGCGGAGCTGATGGAAAACATCCGCAAGATCCGGGACACATTCCAGATCGCCATCATGCTCATCGAACACGACATGAGCCTTGTCATGGGAATCTGCGAAGGCATTGCCGTGCTCAATTACGGCAAGATCATCGCCAAGGGCACGCCGGATGAGATCAAGTCCAACCCGGCTGTCATCGAAGCCTATCTCGGCAAGAAGGGAGCGTAACGCCATGATCCTCAAGGTTGACGATATCCATGTTTACTATGGCCAGATTCATGCCATCAAAGGCGTTTCCTTCGAGGTGCGCGAGGGGGAAATCGTTTCGCTCATCGGCGCAAACGGCGCCGGCAAATCCACGGTGCTTAAAACGATTTCCGGCCTGATGCATCCAAAGTCCGGAAGCATCTCCTTCCTGGGAGATCCCATCGCCCATACGGAAGCCTACAAGCTGGTGAACCGCGGGCTTGCACAGGTGCCGGAAGGCAGGCGCATCTTCCTGCAGATGACGGTACGCGAAAACCTGGACATGGGCGCATACACGCAAAAAGAGGTCTCCGATGCGGACATCGAGGATGTGTTCCGCCGCTTCCCGCGCTTGAAGGAGCGTGAAAAGCAGATTGCAGGCACGCTTTCCGGAGGCGAGCAGCAGATGCTTGCCATGGGCCGCGCGATGATGAGCCACCCGAAGCTGCTTATGCTGGATGAACCTTCCATGGGCCTTGCGCCGATCCTTGTGGAGCAGATTTTCGACATCATCCGCGAATTCCATGCTGCCGGCACAACGATCCTGCTGGTGGAGCAAAACGCGGGCAAGGCGCTTGCGGTTGCCGACCGCGCTTATGTGCTTGAACAGGGGCGCATTACGCTTTCCGGCACAGGCGCGGACCTTGCCGCCAGCGACGCCGTAAAAAAGGCGTATCTGGGCGGCTGATAACGCTATCTCCCTCCTCATTTTTGTGGCATATGGCAAAGCGCTCCGCGGCAACGCGGGGCGTTTTGCTATTTTTTCAGATGACATTCACTAAATGTCATCTTGCTGTGTGGTTTCTTCTATACTGTATCCATTCTGAATCATCCATTCTGAATCGGGAGGGAGTATCATGGAAGAAGGTACCTGCAAAACCTGCCGCCACTTCAGGCAGCATTACGTCAAAATTGGGAAAAGCTATCATGCTTGCACTTACGGCCACTGCGTTTATCCGCGCTGCAAGGTGCGTGACCGCGAAACGCCGGCATGCAAATGGTTCCGTGAAAAGCTGGAATCACAGGCAACGTGAAACGGCCTCCACTGCCAATCAAAAAAATGCCCACTGTTGAAGGTAATCCTCCGGGAGCTCTGCGCATGTTTTGACCGCAGTTCGCAAAAGGATGCGTGAGAATACGGCAATCCCCCGTCAGCGGCTCACGCCGCTGCCACCCCCTTTTGTAAAGGGGGCTTTTGCGATGCTGTAACCCAAAAGGCTCCTTTCTGAAAGGAGCTGGCACGGCGCAAGCCGTGACTGAGGATTGTTCTTATTCTATCAGCGCAGCTTAATTCGCCGCAGGCGACTGAGGATTGTTCCCGTCAGAGCGGATGCGGCAATCCGCCGCTCTGGGAGCAAGGCTTAGGCCATAAAACGCTGTTGGAGCGTTTATTTCCTGAAGTCCATTGAAATCCCTGTAAGAATTCGGTATATTATTGTCAAAGCATGGCGCTTGTGTTTCAATAATCAATAACGCCATATCGGAAAAGGAGAGCCGCATGAATCTTACGAAGGAGCAGCAGTCCCTGCTTGATGGAAGTAAGGGCGAAACCATGGCAAAGGTCGTAAAGACCCTTGTGATGTACGGCGAAGCCTTTGATGCTGAACGCATGGTGCCGGTGGCCGAAGGCTTTGGCCACACGGTTATCAGCTTCGGCATCGGGGTGATGACGCCGGTGTATGACCTGTATGAAAAACTGCTCAGCGCCGGGACGGTCAGCGGACAGAAGTTCACTGCCGATCCGCGCCCGCTGGACAAAAACGTTCCGAGCAGCCTTCTTAAGGACATCGTCTTTCGGGTGATGTACAGCCAGCAGGAGCGCTACGAGGAGCAGCTCAGGAAGTTCGGCCTGCGCGGTGAAAATGATTATACCTGCGCCTGTTACTTGCCGCAGGTGGGCAATGTCCCAAAGCGCGGCGACATCCTGTCCTGGGCGGAATCCTCGGCGGTGGTCTATGCCAACAGCGTGCTTGGAGCGCGCTGCAACAGGAACAGCGGCATCATAGAGCTGATGGGCTCCATCGCAGGATTCGTGCCGGAATTCGGCCTTTTGACGGACGACGGCCGGAAGGCGGACTATGTCGTTGAGGTCAAAACCTCCAAAAAGCCCGAAGCGCAGCTTTTGGGCTCCGCAGTGGGCATGAAGGTGCTGGAAAAAGTGCCTTACATCAAAGGGCTCGATCAGTGGATCGGCACCGAGCTGAACGAAAGCGCCACCGCATACCTCAAGGATTTCGGCGCTGCCACCGCCTCGAACGGTTCCGTCGGCCTTTATCACATCGAAGCGCTCACACTCGAAGCAAAGGACTTTGGGGATTCCCTCATAAGGCCGGATGCACAGGTTTATGTCATTGACGATGCCGAGCTGGAGCGGGTGGAAAACAGCTATCCGTGCATTTGGAAGGATATGGACGCAAAGCCAAAGCTCTGCTTCATGGGCTGTCCGCATATGACTCTCGGCCAGCTTGCGGAGTGGACGGACAAGGTAGCCGCCGCGCTGCAGGAAAACGGGCATAGGAAGGTGGTCATTCCAACGGTGTTCACCTCCGCGCCCGCCGTGATCGAAGAATTCAAAAAAACGGAGCGTTATCAGAAACTGATGGACTGCGGCGTGGTTCTCAGCTACATCTGCCCGCTGATGTACATGAATAACCCGCTTGCCAAGAAGATGCCCGTCATCACTTCATCCAACAAGCTCAGAACGTATACAAGCGCGCGCTTCTATTCCGACGATGAGATACTCAAATTCATTACAGGGGGAGCAAACTAATGGCTATGACTTTTCAAGGACGCGTCGTTGCGCCGGGCGAAGTAAAGGCTGAAGCACTGGTTTCCCATGGGGGCTTCAACACGCTTGCAAGCTTTCAGATGGCGCTGATGTTTGGAGACAAGCAGGTTAAATGCGGCGATCAGAACAACCCGGATCTGTACAAAAAGCCCATGCTCGGCAAAGCGCTTTGCCTGCCCGAAACGATCGGCTCCACCACGGGCGGCATGGTGCTTTACACTGCATGCGCCCTTGGAAAACAGGCGGCATGCATGCTGTTTTCCAAGCCGATTGACTCGTTGGCCGCTTCCGGCGCGATTCTGGCCGCCAACTGGACCGATTCCAACATGCCCGTAATCGATAAGCTTGGTGAAGAATTTCTTTCCTATGTGAAGGATGGGATGACGGTGACCGTCGGCGCCGACGGTATCGTCACCGTAGAATAAGGAGGGTTCCCATGAATCAAACATACGCTTCCCTGTTTACTCCCTGGAAAATCGGGACTGTTGAGATCAAGAACCGCATCGTCATGTGCTCCATGGGCGGCACCAGCATTTTCGGATGGATGGAGCCGAATCATTTCGATAAGGAAGCGGCAAACTTCCTGTTGGAACGCGCGCGGAACAACGTTGGGCTGATCCTGCCCGGTATCGCGCCCATCCGCGACACGATGGGCGGCATGTGGCTTTACCAGAACAAGGCCAAGTTCCGCCAGCTCAAGGAGTTCATGGACGAGTTCCACAAAACCGACGCCAAGCTGTTCATCCAACTCACGGCCGGCATGGGGCGTTCCATGGCCGTGAATGACCTGATGGTCAAAATGATCAAAAACAAGGCGTTCGGCCTCATTGGCAAGCCCCTGTTCAACATGGATTATCTTTGCGCTTCCGCCTCGGCCACGCCGAACCGCTGGGCAGACGATGTCTATTCCCGCCCGTTCACCGTGGATGAAATCCATGAGATCGTGGAAGCCTTTGCAAAAACTGCCCTTCTGTGCAAAGAAGCGGGCGTGGATGGCGTGGAGGTGCACGCCGTTCACGAAGGGTATACGCTCGATCAGTTCACGATGAAATACACCAACCAGCGCACGGATGAATACGGCGGCAGCTTTGAAAACCGCTATCGCTTCCCTGCGGAAATCGTAAAGGCCATCAAAGCGCGCTGCGGCAGCGAATACCCCGTTTCCCTGCGTTACTCGGTCGTCTCCAAAACCAAAGGGTTCCGCATGGGCGCAGTCCCGGGCGAGGACGATTTTACCGAGGTCGGCCGCGATATGGAAGAATCCGAACGGGCGGCCAAGTTCCTGGAGGACGCCGGGTACGATATGCTCAACTGCGACAACGGCACCTATGATTCCTGGTACTGGGCACATCCCCCGGCGTATATGCCGGAAAACTGCAACCTTGAATCCGTAAAGCATATCAAAAAGTTCGTTAGTATCCCGGTTGTCTGCGCAGGCAAGATGACGATGGACGAGGGCGCGAAGGCTGTGGAGGCCGGCGAGATCGACGGCGTGGGCGTTGCAAGACAGTTTCTGGTGGATCCCGAATGGGTCACCAAGCTGATCGACGGGCGCGAGGAAGACATCCGCCCCTGCATCCGCTGCCACAATGCCTGCTTTACGATGGCAAGATATGAAGGCACGGCCAACATTCAGGATTTGGGCGACGCCATACACATGGCCCGCTGCGCGCTGAACCCAACGACCATGCAAACGAAGAAATACCGCATCGTAAAAACGGAAAAACCCAAGCGCATCGCAATCATCGGCGGCGGCATCGGCGGTATGGAATCGGCGCTGGTGCTGGCTGAGCGCGGCCACCAGCCCACGATTTTTGAAAAGAGCGACAGGCTCGGCGGCGTGTTTATTCTCGCGGCCGCCCCCTCCTATAAGGAAAGCGACCGCCAGCTGATCGAATGGTATCGCCGCAAAGTCGCGCAAGCCGGCATTCCGGTTAAGCTGAATACCGAAGTAAAATGTCCGGATGAACTTACAGGCTTTGATGAGATCATCATCGCAACCGGTTCTTCTCCGCGCCGCCTGCCTGTTCCCGGCATCGAACGGGCCATGGAAGCAACCGAATACCTTGCAGGCAGGGAAGTTGGCGAAAACGTAATCGTCATCGGCGGCGGCCTGACGGGCTGCGAGATCGCATATGACCTGATCCTCAAAGGTAAGAAGCCGCAGATCGTTGAAATGAAAAACGACCTCATTGCAGTGAAGGGCGTTTGCCTTGCCAATTCCTCGTTCCTGCGTGAAATGCTCGCGTTCAAAAAGACGCCGGTTTACCTCAACACCAGCCTTGTCAGCATCAATGAAGACGGCATAACCGTGAGGGGGCAGGATGGGAACACCTTCGACCTGAAGGGGGACAGCGTGATCGTTTCCGTGGGCTACAAACCGGCGCCGCTCTCTGAAAAGCGCGCCCATGTACACCTGGTGGGCGACGCAAACGCGGTCGGCAATCTTCGCACGGTCATCTGGAGAGCATGGGATGTCTGCATGAAGCTGTGATGCGCAGCGCAGATGCTGTGGATTCACGGTTTATCCCGAAATGACGGGCAGCCCCGGGGCAAAGGGTTTCGGCCTTTGCCCCGGGGCTGCCTTGTTTGAAAGGACGCCTTTTACAGCCCGTAAATCTCCGAATATTTTTTCGTCAGATACTCCGTGTAATATGCCGGGTCAAACGGTGCGCCGCAGGCGTTTTCAATGAGCTCCGCGGGCTTTTTCAAGCAGCCAAAGCGATAGATCCTTTCCGTAAGCCACGCCACGATGGGTGCAAGCTCGCCCTTCTCCACAAGGGTGGGCACGGCAAGCTCCTTCTCCATGGCGGCATAGATCTGCGAGGCATACGCACTACCGATGGAGTAGGACGGAAAGTAGCCAAACATGCCGCCGGACCAGTGCGAGTCCTGCAACACTCCGCGCGTGTCATCCGGCACATCCACGCCAAGGTACTCCCGGTAGAGTGCGTTCCAGGCCGCCGGAAGCTCCTTTGTGGAAAGCGTGCCCGCAATCAGCTGCTTTTCCAGTGCATAGCGCACCATAATATGCATGGAATAGGTCAGCTCGTCTGCCTCGGTGCGCACGAGCGAAGGCTCGCTCTTATTGGCTGCAAGGTAAAGCATGTGCGGCGTTACGCCCGCAAGCTCCTCCGGAAACAGTTCCATGAGCTTTGGGTGCATAAAGCGGAGAAACGCTTCGCTCCTGCCGATGATGTTTTCAAAGAAGCGGGACTGCGATTCATGTATGCCCATGCTTGCGCCCGTGCCGAGCGGGGAGCAAAACAGGTCGTCCCCCGTGTTCAGCTCGTAAAGCGCATGACCGCCCTCATGCACGACGCTGTAAAAGCTTGAAAGCAGATTGTCTTCATGATAATGCGTTGTAATGCGGATATCCCGCTTGTTGAAGCCCGTTGTGAACGGGTGCTCCACCTCGCCGATGGCGCAGCAGGCGCGGTCTATGGTCATCACCTGCATGATGAAATCCGAAAGCTTCCGCTGCTTCCAAACGGGAAATTGCTTCTGCAGGAACGAATCGTCAATCTTCCTGCCGCGCTCTTTGATGGCATGGATCACTGGCACGAGCTTCGCACGCACATCCGCAAAATATGCATCGAGCGTCTCCATCGTAAGGCCTTTTTCATATTGATCCAGCAGCGCATCATACGCGGGAAGCTCCGGGCGCATATAGCCCGCGAAGCGGCGCTGGTATTCGATGAGCTTTGCAAGGTGCGGTTCAAACGCGGCATAATCGTTATTGACCTTTGCCTCATGCCAAATGCGGGAGGCCTCGTTTTGCGCCATCTGGTATGCAACAAATTCCTCCATCGGGATTTTTTCCATGCGTTCCATGTTTTCGGAAAGCTCCTCCGCCTCCCGCTGCGTCACCCAGTCAATCGCCGCCTTGTTCTCAAGCAGCGTCTGCAGCAGCTCCTTGAGCTCAGGCGCGGTGGAAAGCCGGTAGCTTTCCTCGCTCAGCACGCCAATGGTGCGGCTGAGCCCCTCGCCGCCCGCCCTTGGCATCACGGTTTCCGCATCGTAATACAAAACGCCGAGCGCATGTTCGTATGCATGCTGTTTTGCGAGATGCTCCTTGAAACGCCGAATGGTCTCTTCCATGGGTCTCCTCCTTTATAATTGATGTGATTGTTATGCTGTTTCCGATTCGTTTCTCCTGCGTTTTGCGCGATAACGCCGGTCTGCGCTCTGTGCAGCGGTATAATAGAGCGGGATGGTGAGGTACAGCACCCATGCCGGATGCCAAAGCCCCCAAATACAGCCCAGCGCAAAGAACGCAACCGTTATAAGCATCACATAGGGAAACGCCTTCCAGAACGAATGCCTGCGGCTGCCGTAAACCCAGTTCACGATGGGATAATAGATGGGAATCGTGAGAAACACAATCCAGCCCGGATGCCAAAGCTTAAAGGCAAAGCCCAGGCACAGATAGAGAATCGCAGTGAAAACCGGATATGGGAACGCCTGCAAAAACGGTTTGCCGTCCGCGTCCTCATCCGCCTCAAGGTCATTGCGGATGCCGCCGTATTCTGCATCCTCCTCTTCCCCCTCGTCGTCATCATCGCGGAAATTGAGTTCGATGTGTCCGCCTACCCCCTTCTTGTCCCCGCGCAACAGCGCCGCTTCATCCTCCTCATCGCCCACGGAAAAATAGAAGCCGTCCTTGGCGTGAAAGCGCACGGGCTTGCCATTGATTGTAACCTTTACGCCCTTTTCCGGTTCCGGCTCTGGAACCGGGTCCTCCGTGCGCAGAAGCTCGTCGATGGAAACGCCGTACACGCGGGATAGCAAAATGAGGTTATCCGTATCGGGCGAAGCTTCCGCCCGTTCCCACTTGCTCACAGCCTGCCGGGAAAGCCCAAGGCGCGCCGCAAGCTCCTCCTGTGAAAGTCCGTGCTGTTTGCGAAGCTGCACCAGGCGGTTTGCGATCTCAATGTTCATGGTGTCCATCCTTTCGGTTTTTCTTGTTTGCTTCATTGTAGCCGCAACCGTGCTCCGCGCGCTACCAACTCTGCTTTTCAAGCGAAAATCTCAGCGCAACTTTTGGTTGCGCACCGTTGATTATATCCGTGTTTCAAGGCATTTTCCCCGCTACCGCATAGGTGATTACGCCGAGCGGATCCCCGTAATCGATGGTAAGCACCTCATCTTCCAATGTGAAAGGGAGCTGCTTGCGTTCCCCGGATTCCTCCGCCCATGCAAACAGTTTTCCGTCGTCAACCGATATACGGTAAACCGTCTTAGTTTTTAAAGCAGTGTTTTCTTCCGTCATTGTGCCGCTTATAACGTCGAACGAGAGGGTATAGTTTTCGTCATAAATGTCCTGCCAGGTGGAAGCCGCCAACAGGTAAAGCGTTGCAAGGCTTTCATCCAGCGGCGCAGGCGGCATGGGTGCGGTGGCAGCGGGAGAAGCCGTAACTGCCGCCGGCGTCTCAGCAGCGCCTGTAGGAGGCGCTGCGGTGCAGCCGCACAGCGGCAGCACGAGAAGCAGCATAAGAATGCAACGCAAACGGCATTTCCCCCTTCTTTTCGCCATCAAGCGGGGCGCATTGCTGCGCCCCGCTTGATGGCTTGTTATTTAATGCAATCCTTACCGCCCATGTACATGCGCAGCGGTTCTGGGATGCGGATGCTGCCATCCGCCTGCAGGTTATTTTCCAGGAACGCGATCAGCATACGCGGCGGAGCTACGACCGTGTTGTTGAGCGTATGGGCGTAATAATTTCCCTTCTGCTTGTTCTTCACACGGATACCGAGGCGGCGCGCCTGCGCATCGCCCAGATTGGAGCAGCTTCCCACCTCGAAGTATTTCTGCTGGCGGGGCGACCAGGCTTCCACGTCAATGCTCTTCACCTTCAGATCCGCAAGGTCACCGGAGCAGCACTCAATGGTGCGCACGGGAATATCCAACGAGCGGAAGAAGTCCACGGAATTGTTCCAGAGCTTATCAAACCACGCTGCGCTGTCCTCCGGCTTGCAAACGACGATCATCTCCTGCTTTTCAAACTGATGGATGCGGTAAACGCCGCGCTCTTCGATGCCGTGCGCGCCAACCTCCTTGCGGAAGCAGGGGGAATAGCTCGTAAGCGTCTGCGGCAGCTCCTCCTCCGTCAGGAAGGAATCAATGAATTTCCCGATCATGGAATGTTCGCTCGTGCCAATCAGGTACAGATCTTCGCCTTCGATCTTGTACATCATGTTATCCATCTCGGAAAAGCTCATCACGCCGCTCACCACGTTGCCGCGGATCATGTAGGGCGGGATATAATAAGTAAACCCGCGGTCAATCATGAAATCGCGCGCATAGGAAAGGATCGCGCTGTGCAGCCGCGCGATGTCGCCGGAGAGATAGTAAAACCCGTTTCCGCTCGTTTTACGGGCGTTATCAAGGTCAATCCCGCAGAGCCGCTCCATGATGTCCACATGATAGGGCACCTCATAATCCGGCACAACCGGCTCGCCGAAACGCTGGAGTTCCACGTTTTCGCTGTCATCCCTGCCGATCGGAACGCTGGGGTCAATGATGTTCGGGATCACCATCATGCGCTTGTTGATCTCCGCCTCAAGTTCTGCCTCGCGCACCGTGAGCGCTTCCATTTCGTCCGCCATCGCAACAACCTGCTTCTTCGTTTCCTCCGCCTTGTCGCGTTCGCCGCGCGCCATCATGCCGCCGATCTGCTTGCTGATAACGTTGCGCTGGTTGCGCAGCGCATCGCACCGGGTATGCGCTGCGCGCCACTCGGCGTCCATCTCCACAACCTCATCCACCAGGACGAGCTTTTCATCCTGAAATTTCTTGCGGATGTTTTCCTTCACAAGCTCCGGGTCTGCGCGGAGCAGCTTAATGTCGATCATATACCCTCCTGAATTTCAGCTCCCCATCAGCGGGGTGCGCATTTTTGCCTGGAATGCAGGGAACGGCATCCCCTGCCCTGCATAAGCCGGAAAGATCCTCAGCTTTGCATTGGAACTTTCCGGTTGCATTACATCCGCTCCGGCGCTTCAAGGCCGAGCAGATAAAGCCCGTTGCGGATCGTAAGCCGCGCCGCGTCGGTCAGCGCAAGGCGCGCCGCACGCACGGTGGGGTCATCGTCCATGATGCGGTTCTCATAATAGAACTTATTGAAGCACGCGCAAACTTCGATGACCGCGCGCGCCACAAGGTACGGCTCGTTCTTGTCGGCGGCAGCAATGACCGTTTCCGGGAAGGCAGCGATCGCCTTCACAAGCGCCGTTGCGGAAGCGTCCGTCAGCGCGGTGCAATCCACCTCTGCACAAGCCTCTGCAACGCCTGCCTTGCGCAGCACGGAACAGCAGCGCGCATGGGTGTACTGCGCATAGGGGCCGGTTTCGCCATCAAAGTTGAGCACCTTTGCCCATGAGAACGAGGTATCCTTGATGCGGCTGTTGTACAGCACGCCCCAAACCACTGCGCCCACGCCCACCGCGCGCGCCGCGGCTTCCTTATCTTCCAGTTCCGGGCTCTTTTCCCGGATGATCTCCAACGTTTTCTCCATGGAGGCTTTCAGCACATCCTCCAAATACACCACGTTGCCGTGCCGCGTGGAAAGCGTGCCTTCCTCCATGGAGACCATGCCGAAGTTGACATGCTCCATGTCCTTCACCCAATCGCGGCCCATCAGCTCTAGCACCTTGAAAAACTGTTTGAAGTGCAGATTCTGCTGATACGCAACCACATACAGGGACTTGACAAAGTCATAGGTTTCCTTACGGTAAATGGCGGCGGCAATGTCCCGCGTGGCGTATATGGTGCTGCCGTCGCTCTTGAGGATGATGCACGGCGGCATATCATACGCGGAAAGATCCACAATCAAAGCGCCGCGGTCGAGCTTTGCAACGCCGCTCTCGCGCAATTCTTCGATGACGGCGGGCATCTTATCTTCATAGAAGCTCTCGCCCGCATAGCTGTCAAACTGAACGCCGAGAAGGTCGTATACCGCGCCCACTTCCTTGAGCGTTAACTCCTTCATGCGCTGCCAAAGGGAAACCGCCTCCGCATCGCCCTGCTCAATCTTGCGGAACCAGGCGCGTGCTTCGTCGTTGAGCGCGGAATGCTTGTCCGCGTTTGCGGCCTCTTCCTTTTCCGCCTCCTCATGAAAGCGCACATAGAGCTTCACGAGTTCGCGCACGTTGGATTCCTCGATCGGCTTTCCACCGCCCCACCGTTTGTAGGCGACGATCATCTTGCCGAACTGCGTACCCCAATCGCCCAGATGGTTGATGGCGATGGTATGATAGCCCAGGAATTTATAGATGCGGTTGAGCGAATTGCCAATGGCTGTGCTCGGCAAATGGCCGATGTGGAACGGCTTTGCGATGTTGATGGAGGAAAACTCCACACACACGTTTTTGCCGCCGCCCAAATCGCTTGCGCCGTAACGCTCCCGCTGTGAAAGCACGCGTTTGAGCACGCCCGCGGCATAGCCGGCTTTATCCGTGAAAAAATTGAGATACCCGCCTGCGGCCTCCGCACGGCTTACGCCCGCGGGCAGCACAAGGCGCGCTGCAAGATCCGCCGCGATCGCGGGCGGCGCCTTGCGCAGCGCCTTCGCAAGCCGGAAGCAGGGGAACGCATAGTCCCCCATTTCCGGATTGGGGGGAATTTCAATGTATCCTGCAAGTTCTTCCGCAGCGAGGCCGGTCAGTTCCGCCACGCGTGATGCGATTTCCATCCGGTAGTCCATACGATGCTCCTAACCTGATCTTTTGTTTATAACGGTTTAGTATAGCACAATTCCGGGGTTTTTTACAAGGCCGGCGGCTTGTTTTCGGGGGTTATGCGCCCATTTCGGGAAAAATCTCCCGCACCTTTTCCGCCAGCGCCCGCGCAAGCGCTGCATGGCCTTCCGGCAACAGATGGGTGCCCTCCACAGGAGAAGGCTCCGCGCAGCATGCCGCGTCGAGAAAGGATACCCCCGCTTCCTGCGCTGCGGCCCTGTAGAGCGCCGCAAAGCGCAGCGATTCGGCCCGGTTGAAAAAGCGTCCCTCTGATACGGCATTTTCGCCGATGTGCAACGGCGAAACGAGGAGGATCTTCGCTCCCTGCGGGAAAACGGCCGTCGCACCCGGAAAGCGCGCGTTCGCGTTTTGCAAAAGCGCTACAAGCTCCGCCGCACCGCGGGCCGCTCCGGCTGCATCCGTAAACTTCAGGTCGTTCGTGCCAAGCATAAGAATCACAAGGTCGAAGGGTTTTCCGGCGCAAAGCGCATAGCCCAGCCCTGTTTTTCCGTTCCTGCAGGGGAAGTCCGGGTCGTTGAACACAGTCGTCCTTCCGTTAACCCCGTTTTCGGTTATCCGGCAGCCGCTCCCCAGAAGCGCGCCAAGCGCGCCGGGCCAACGCACCGCATAAGGGTAGCGTGCGCCTGTTGTGGGTGTGAACCCCCATGTGTTTGAATCACCGTAGCACAAAATCTCTTTCATTTTCTCAGCCGTTTCTTTTATTTTATTTCCCAAATTGTACCGCGCAGCGCGGCAGGTGTAAACCACATTGCGGCCAAAATGTAAAAAATAACAGAACTTGTGCGGCTCTGTTTGCGCTTTGTAGGGCCGGATGCTATACTGTTCCCATGAAGCGAAAAGTTGTCAACATTATTTTATATGCGCTGAGCGCCGCGTTCCTCATCGCGGGCGTTTATCTTCTGATCCGGCAATATGTGCTTATTCCGGGTGAGTACGAACCGCCTGCCTCCCCGGCGCCCACCCCTACCCCCACGCCTGTGGCCACGGCAACCCCCGGCGTCTCCGAAACGCCCATTCCCACGCCTTCCCCTACCCCGTATGTAAAGCCCATCCCTACGAGGATCTACTTCACAAAGGCTGAGATCATGGCGGACATTGTACCCGTTGGCATCATTCAGAAAGGCGAACGTCAGGGGCAGATGGACACCGTGGACGATCCCGACCTTGCCGCCTGGTATGAACCCGGCCCCGCCCCCGGCGAAGAGGGCAATGCGCTCATCAACGGCCACAAAAGCTGGAAAGGGAAAATCGGCCGCTTTTCCGTGCTGTGGGACATGGCGGTTGGAGATGAAATCGCCATTGAATACGACGATGGCGCCGTGAAATACTTCTACGTTGTCTCCGTGGATTTTTATCCTTACAACGGCGTGCCCAACACCGTGATGGATCTTTCCGGCGAAAGCCGTGTCACGCTTATCACCTGCTATGGGGATTATGACCGCACGGCAGGCACATCCAAACAGCGCTGCGTGGTTGTCTGCCAATCGGCAGAGGTGATTTCGGCAAAGCAAACTCCGGATGCGGAATAAAGAATCGGGGTGGATTTCCGCCCCGATTTTGCGTCATTCCGCGGCCGGTTCCGGCGCGTCGTTCCGCCGCCCCGTCAGCAGGATGCCGCTTGTAAGCGCCGTGAATGGCGCGACCGTGCAAAGCCCAAAGCTGCCCACGATCGTGTGCAGGATTTCCGCCGAAACGTATTTGTAATTCAGGATGTTGTCCACCGGCGTGCCCTGCGCCATAAACACCATCAGCAAAGAGATATACCCGCCCGAATAGGCGAGCAGAAGCGTGGTCGTCATTGTACCCATTGCTGCCCGGCCAACGTTCATGCCGCTTTGCGCAGCCTCCTTCCAGCCGATTTCAGGCTTCTTCTCCACCACCTCGCGCACAGCGGAGGTAATATCCACCGCAAGGTCCATCACCGCGCCCGATGCGCCGATAAAGATGCTCGCCATGAAGATGCGCGTCAGATTCAAATCCTGATACCCGCTGTAAAGCAGGCTTTCGGAATAGCTCATCACCGCCCCGTGAATTTGGAACAAATCCGTAAAAGCCATGCCCATCAGGCAGGCGACAAGCACGCCAAGTGCTGCGCCTGAGACCGCCGCCGCCGCGCGCCGGTCAAATCCGTACACAAGCGAAATGATGAGCACTGTCAGAAATAGCGTTACGCCAAGGCCCACCCAAACCGAATTTGCCCCGCGCAGATAGCAGGGCACCAACACCTTCCAAACCGCAAGCACGGTCAACGCCACTGAAAGCAGCGCACGCACGCCCGTGCGCCCGGCAAAGAGCACAAGAAGCGCCACAAAAAGCCCTGCAAGAAGCAGTTCCGCATGAAGCCGGTAATGGTCCACCATGCTGACAGAGGTTATCGCTCCATCCTTTTGGTTCACAAGCACAAGCGCTGTGTCTCCCGGCACAAACAGCTTATCCTGTTCCAACGAACCGTTCAGCATGTTGATTCCCGTCGCCTCCTCTCCCTTAAAGCTGCCGCTGAGCAGCAGGAGCGTACAGCGCTGTTCACCTGCGCGCACAAGCCCCGTATCAATGATGCTTGAATCATCACATGCTGTCACGCGCGCGCGGCAATGCTCCGCCTCCTGATAGATTTGTGCATCCTCATAGCCTGTCGGCAGAAGCAGCAGCACAAAGATCGCCAGCAGGCACACCAATACGGGCAGGTAATCGCTGCTGCGGCCAAGTAAACGTTTCATTGTTCCCTCCAAAAACCTGGTTCCATGTTCAAACAAAGGGCGGGGCTTTGCGCCCCGCCGCCAAATTCACCCGCGCAGGTCTCACGCCACGTTCAGCAGCGCCGCGAGCTTTGCATAGATTTCGGTATTGTCATAGTACCCTTCAAACTGCTCCTGGCCCGCCCCCTCTGCAAACACTGCAACCGGAAGGCCGGTGTGCGCATAAGAGGCAAAGTTAATGCCGGACTTATTGTTCAGAAGATGCGTGATGGTCACGCTCAGCGGCTCATACGTGCCATAGAGGATGTATTCCGCCTGCGTCAGCTCCGCGGCTTCCGCAGCCATGGTCTTATCGTAAGCGGATTTGAGCAGGCCGAGTTCGTATTCATTGAGCACAAGCTTGTCGGCTTCCGCATCGCCTTCCGCTTTCAGGCCAAACAGGGTTTCCACATCCTTAAGCACATCCTCGAAGGAAGTTCCGTTTTCCTTGTAAGCAGCCACATAGTCGCTGTCGTACTTCGCATAGGAAATCTTTTGATTTTGGAGATTGGCAAGGTAGGTGTCGTAATCCGTTCCCGCATAGCCGATGGTCAAGCCGCCGGTTTCATGGTCTCCGGTGACAAGGATGAGCGTTTCTTCCGGATGTGTCTTTGCAAACGCAATTGCGACATCCACTGCATCCGCCATGGCGATGGTATCCGCAATGGTGGAGCCTGCGTCATTCGCATGGCACGCCCAGTCGATCTTTCCGCCTTCCACCATCATAAAGAAGCCGGTCTCATTGTCAAGCACCTCAATCCCCTTTTCCACATAGTCCGCAAGCGCCCAATCGCCTTCCGGACGGTCGTTTTCGTATTGGAATGCATCGGAATCCGCCAGATGCTCGTCAATGATGAGTACCTTTCCATCCGCAGCGGTAACGGCTTCAGCCTCCGCCTGCGTCATGACGACCTTGTAGCCCGCCTGAGCGGCCAATTCGTAAAGGTCTGTCTCTGTGCCTTCATTGCCGGTAACCTTTTTCAGCCCGCCGCCCGCGAAGTATTCAAAACCGCTTTCAATCAGTTCAAGGCCAATCTCATAGTAATTGTTGCGGCTTGCCTGATGCGCATAGAATGCCGCGGGCGTCGCATGGTTCAAGTTCACGCTGGAAATCACGCCGACCTTAAAGCCAAGCTGTGCATGGGCCTTTTCCGCAATCGTTTCATATTCGGTGGTCTTGCCTTCATCCATATTGATTACGCCGGAATACGTTTTATACCCCGTTGCAATTGAAGTGGCCGTGGATGCGGAATCCGGGCAAAAAGAGCTTGAATCGTAGGTATTCGCGCTGCCTGCTACGGGGAATTCCATAAAGTTCAGGGATTCGGAACCAGCAAGGATGCCGTCCTCATCCGTGTCCGCAACTGCGCCGAGGTAATCGGCAGCCGCCTGAAATTGTGGATAGCTCATGCCGTCTCCAATGAACAGGAACACATACTTCGGCGCTGCCGCCTGATCCTGTGCGCCGGCAAGCGTTTGCGTGGGCGCGGGAGCGGGCGCGCTCGTCTGCGCAGCAGTGGGGGCGGCTGTGGGCGTTGAAGCCGGTGCTTTGGCAGCGCAGCCCACAAAGGCAGCGATGGACAGCAGCAGGGTGAGAATCATTGCACAATACTTTTTCATTCGGAAACCTCCCAAACATTGTTTCATCTTTGATATCAAGGCGAGTATACCGCCGGGAGGTCAAATCCATAATCCGCATCATGTAAAATGTTCGTCAAACGCAGAGCGAAGCTATGCCTCGTATTTGCGTTAATTTTTTTACAATCTTTTGTTCCACACTCCCCTGCAAATCCAGCGGTTTTTCCCCATTTCAACGCACAAACGGCTCCCACCCCTCATTTGGGGGCGGGAACCGTTTTCTTTTTTACCAATCTTTCCCTTCGCTTATTGGGCGAGCGGAAGAATGGTCGTGCTGAAGAATTCGCGCGCCGTATCGGGCATTACGCTGTACACCTGCCCATTCACGGAAACGGCGACGCCGCTGCAACTGCATTGGCGCATGCAGAACGTGGCCTTAAAATCCACCTTGTCATGCAGGCCATTTTCCTCAATCATCTGCTGAAACGCCTGAATCACGTTGTAAGAGCCTTTCAGATGGCAGGAACTTCCGATACAAACGCTGACTTCTACCATACTCAGTGATCCTCCTGTTTTGCACCATGGTAATGAACATGCAGCAGCTCGTGCACGCGGCCCTTGAGGATGCCGTTGTAAAGCGACATCATCAGCGGGTTTTCTTCCGAACGCTTGATGCTGCAAAGCTTATCGGCGGAGTAAAGCCCCGCGCCGCGCTTTTCTCTTTCCATGTTGGATGCGAAGGGCTGCCCGCCGCCGCTGACGCAGCCGCCGGGGCATGCCATCACTTCAACAAAATCGAAGTGTTCGCCCGCCTTGATGCGTTCGATCAGGTCGGAAGCGTTCTTCAGGCCGCTCACAACGCCGATGCGCACTTCCTTTTCGCCCACCATCACGCGGGCTTCCTTCACGCCTTCCATGCCGCGCACGCCGGTGTAGGCGATGGACATCAGAGCCGTGTTGCTCTTGTCAGACGCAAGGCGGCGCAATACGGCCTCCGTCACACCGCCGGTTACGCCGAAGATTACGCCGGCGCCGGTCATCGTGCCAAAGGGCATATCCACCGCTTCGGGTTCAATATCGCGGAACATGATGCCGGATTCTTTGATCATGCGCACGAGCTCCTGCGTTGTGAGCACATAATCCACATCCTGCTTGCCTTCCACCTTAAACTCGTCGCGCACCGCTTCAAACTTCTTCGCCGTGCAGGGCATGACCGCCACATGCACACATTTGCGGCTGGAGGTGCGGTTGTTCTCGCGGATTACCGCAGCAAACATCTGCATCGGGGACTTGCAGGTGGAAACATGCTCCATCAGTTCGGGATAGCGCGTTTCGCAATAGCGCACCCAGGCCGGGCAGCAGGAAGAGAACAGCGGCAGCTCCGCCTTGCCTTCGCCAAGGCGCTTTGCAAGCTCGTTCGATTCCTCAAGCACGGTGAGGTCCGCGCTTGTGGAGGTATCATAGATCTCGTCAAAGCCCATGCGCCTGAGCGCGGCAACGATCCTGCCCATCGCGTTTTCACCCGGGGCAATGCCGAGCTCGCGGCCAAGCGCCACGCGCACGGCAGGGGCAATCTGCACGGTTACCTTGGTGCCGCGGTCGTCAAGCGCCTTCCAGACCTTTGCGATGTCATTCTTCACAACGATGGCGCCCGTCGGGCAGGCCTGCGCACATTGGCCGCAGCCCACGCAGGGGGATTCTGCAAGCGGGATGTCAAACGCCGTGCTGATGGTCATCTTGGAGCCGCGGTGCGCAAAATCAATGGCGCCCACGTTCTGCACCTCGTTGCACATGCGCACACAGTCGCCGCAGAGGATGCACTTGTGCGCATCGCGCACGATGCTGACAGAGGAATCCTCGATCTTCGGCTTTTCGGCCGTATTCGGGAAACGCACATCGTTAATGTCGAAGCGCATTGCAAGATCCTGCAGCTTGCAGGTGCCGTTGTTGTCACAGGTGGTGCAGTCCCGGCAGTGGTTTGCAAGCAGAAGCTCTAGGATCATTTTGCGGTACTTGCGCAGGCGCTCCGTATTGGTGCGGATCTCCATCCCCGCCTTCGGGGGCGTAGAGCACGCAGCCTCCAGGCCGCCCCACTGGTTTTCCACCATGCACATGCGGCATGCGCCATAGATCGAAAGCTCGGAATGGTAGCAGAAGGTGGGCATTTTCACACCGACCTTGCGGATCAGCTCCAGCAGATTTTTTTCGCCGTTGATCTCGACAGGGATGCCGTCAACCGTCATAAATTGCTTGTTTGCCATGGCCATGTTAGTCCTCCTTGATGGCGTGGAACGGGCAGGTGCCGACGCACGCTTCGCACTTGATGCACTTCTCCTGGTCGATCACAAACGGCTGTTTGAGCGTGCCGCTGATCGCGCCAACAGGGCAGCCGCGGGAGCACTTGGAGCAGCCCTTGCACAGCGCAGGATCGATGGAGATGCGTTTGAGCTTGCGGCAGTTGCCCGCCGGGCAGCGTTTTTCGTAAATATGCGCCTCGTATTCCGAGCGGAAGTTCTTGATCGTGCTTACCACAGGGGAAGGCGCGGTCTTTCCAAGGCCGCAGAGCGCCGTGGCGGAGATGGTGTCCGCAAGCTCCAGCAGCAGCTCGATGTCCCCATCGCGGCCCTTGCCGGCCACAATGCGCTCGAGGATCTCCAGCATGCGCTTGGTGCCCTCGCGGCACGGCACGCACTTGCCGCAGGATTCGTTCTGCGTGAAGTGCATGAAGAAGCGCGCCACTTCCACCATGCAGGTGTTGCTGTCCATCACCACGAGGCCGCCGGAGCCGATCATGGCGCCAACCTTCTTCAGGGAATCAAAATCTAGCGGCAGATCAAGCTGCTCGGGTGTGAGGCAGCCGCCGGAAGGTCCGCCGATCTGCACGGCCTTGAACTCCGCACCGCCGCGGATGCCGCCGCCGATATCGAAGATGACCTCGCGCAGCGGAGTCCCCATGGGGACCTCGATGAGGCCCGTGTTTACCACGTTGCCCGTGAGGGCGAACGCCTTCGTGCCCGGGCTGTTCTCCGGCCCGATGGACTTATACCACGCAGCGCCGTTTTCAATGATGGACGGCACGTTTGCGAACGTTTCCACGTTGTTGAGCACCGTAGGCATATTGAACAGGCCGTGCTCCACCGTGCGCGGGGGCTTCACGCGCGGCATGCCGCGCTTGCCTTCGATGGACGCCGTGAGCGCGCTGCCCTCGCCGCAAACGAATGCGCCTGCGCCGCGGTTGATGCGGATGGTAAAATCAAATCCCGTGCCGAGGATGTCCTTGCCGAGGAGGCCGAGCTCCGTCGCCTGCTCAATGGCGCGGCTGAGCTTTTTCACCGCCACAGGGTATTCCGCGCGGACGTAGATATAACCCTCGGAAGCGCCGCATGCAAGGCCTGCGATCATCATGCCTTCCAGCATGCGGTGCGGGTCATCTTCCATAACGGAGCGGTCCATGAACGCGCCGGGGTCGCCCTCGTCGCCGTTGCAGACGATGTATTTCGGCGTGGCCTTCTGGCGCTTCACCTGGCTCCACTTCTTGCCGGTGGGGAATCCTCCGCCCCCGCGTCCGCGCAGGTTGGATTCGCTGATCTCGTTGACGATATCGTCCGCGCTCATGTCGAAAAGCGCCTTTTCAAATGCGGTATAGCCACCCACGCTCAGGTACTCGCGGATGGAATCGGAATCGATCTCGCCGCAGTGCTCCAGTACAAGGCGCTTCTGCTTCTGATAGAACGGGATTTCGTTCTTTTTGGCATAAACCTTGCCGTCCTTTTTGTAGACCAACCGCTCCACAAGTTCACCGGCAACAATGGTTTTGTCTATGATTTCCTCACAGTCGGAAACCTTCACCCTGGTGTAAAGGTATCCTTCGGGGTCAATGCGCACAAGGGGGCCGATCTCGCAGAAACCGGGGCAGCCGCCCTTGGTGACGCGCACGCTGTCATCGTGCGGATCCTTTGCAAGCTCCACCTCGCAGGGGATGCCGCGGTCGCGCAGCAGCTCCACAAGGCGCGCATAAATGTCCAACGAGCCGCTGGATACACAGCCTGCGCCGGTGCATACGAGGATCTTGCGGGTTTGTTTCTTTGCGGCGTCGCGGCACGCGGCGCGCAGGTCGATCAAGTCCTGTCTATTCTTGAGCATGTCAGAGCGTCTCCTTCAGCGTTTTCAGCAGTTCGGACGCCTTATCCGGCGTCATCGCGGGGTATACCTTATCGTTCACGGTCACGGCAGGGGCAAGGCCGCACGCACCCAAACAGGCCACGGTCTGCACGGTGAAGTTCAGGTCATCCGTAGTGATCTTATCGGCCGAAAGGCCCAGTTCTTCGCGCAGGCGGTCGAGAATCGGCAGGGATTTGCGCACATGGCAGGCCGTGCCGTCGCACACCTTGATTACGTATTTGCCCTTGGGTTCCAGAGAGAAATTCTCATAAAACGTGGCAACGCCATAGATGTGAGCCTCGCTCAGCCCCATCCGCTCGGACAGGTAGGGAAACACTTCGCGGGGAAGGTATGCATACTCTTCCTGCACGGCTTGCAGCACGGCGATCATGCTCCGCTCTTCCGTGCCGTACCGGGCGAGGATCGCATCGGTCTTCTGGTACAGTTCTTGGGTGTTCATTTCCGTCTCCTTCTTCTTGCTTGCTGGCCTTCCGGCCAAAATTTAAGTTAAAAATAACTGACCTTGATTTTCTTGCCCATGTTCTTCAGGCATTCCGAAAGCTCCTCAATGAGGCGCATCTTTATGTTGAACCCAATGGGCAAGTTCGGATTCTGGTGCGCCGGATTCACGGCGCGGCCAACGTAAAAGTTGATGTCCGTTGCTTCTTCAAACAGCATCCGCGCGATACTGGAAGCGCCATCCTTTTTGTAGCTCCAATCCGTGTAGCGCTCGTTATCCTTTAAATAATCGCGCGCGTATTCAAGCACGCGGCTGATGGTGATAACGCCCTCCGTCACCAAATCCACGCCCTTGATCTTCGCCGTGGGCGGGATCTCCGGGTCAATATAGGTGGGCATGGAAACATCCAGCGGCTCGTGCAGAAATTCCGCTGCAAGCGTGGAAGTTGTGCCGCCGCAGACGATGTGCTTCCCTTCCTTGGAAAAGAACAGCGCCATCATCTTGTTCACGTCCTTGGGGTCCGCCGGCGGGCCGATCATCAGGTTCATGGGCTCTCGCCTGCGGATCTTCACCGTGCAGGCGGAGGTGTCATCCCCCGGTTCCCCGCCATAAAGGCGGCTGCATTCGTTCACGAGCATGGCGCTCAAGGTCTTTGCGGTGAACGCGGGATCGTACACGGTTTCCATGAATTCCATGATCTGCTCCCGCTGCCAGCCGAAGTTGAGCGATTGCCCTACCCCGGCGTGGATTGCGCCATCGCTCATGGCGATGAACGCATCCCCTTCCCGCAGCTTCAGCTTGGTCTTATAAATGGCCTTGCCGTCGATCATCTCGCAGATTTCGGGATAATCCACATGCTTTCCGTCCCGCAGGAAGATGATATGCGGGTTGTCGTATTGAATGAGCTCCGCTTCGAGGTTGCTGCCCGCGATGCGGATGATGGTGAACGTGGAATATGCCACCTTGCGCACATCGCAAACCGGGAGCGTGGCCGCAATGGTGGAAACACAATCCTCAATGGTCATGTCGTTGGCCATCATGGTGGAGATGATCTTCGCCGTGAGCGTTGAAAGGATGTTTGCCTTCACGCCGCTGCCGAGGCCATCCGCAAGGACGACCACCGTCGCGTTATCCCCCTGCTCCACAATCTCCACACGGTCTCCGCAGAGCTGTTCTCCGCACTTATTCAGGCATACATAGCCGATGTCCGTACAGAGGCTATTCATGGTTCAGCGACTCCTTGAGTTTTGTAAGCGCAATCTTCGTTTCAGCCGTTGTTTCGCCCAAAAGCGAGGCGATTTCCTGCACGGCGCGCATCTGCTTTTCAATCACCTTGTCGGTAATTTCCATGGTGGTGCGGCTCATGGCTTCACGGCTTTCCCGCTCCTTGGCCTCCGCCGTCACATCGCGCATGATGCAGATAAGGATGTGGTAGCTTTTGTCATAAATGACGGTCTGCTCCACATAGCGCTGGTATTCGGCCAGATACACGGGCTTGTTGTACACGTTGCGCCCGCTTGCATAGGTTTCCATGAACACGAGCGGGTCAAGGATGCGCACGACCTGGTCGCCCAGCACGTTGTGTGCGTCGCGGATGTTCATCAGCTTGCAGGCCGCGTCATTCACCTGCTGCACCTCAAAGGATTCGTTGAGCACGATGACGGCGTTGGGCGTGTTGCTGATGATGTTATCCGAAAAGGACTCCGCCTTGTCCTTCAAATAAGGCAGGCACATGTTGAGATCCGCCTTGCCCTGCAGCACGGCTGCCGCTTTGTCCCGGCAGGTGTTGTATCCACAGCTTCCGCAGTTGAGCTCCTGTTCCGGGCACGTCTTGCCCATCTGTTTAAGCACCGCTTCGATGGCAGCGGTTCCAAAGTTGGCGCGCGGCACGCTCAAGTATTTGAAATTCTTTTTGAGTGCCGCCGGCTCCGGCTGCTCCACGGGAAAATCCCGCTTGCCGGCATAAGCGTTCACGGCAAGGTAGTCGCTCGCAGGCCGGCGGTGGTTTTTGTCCATCGCCGGGCCGCCGACGCAGCTCCCCACGCAGGTGGACATTTCAATGAAGCATTTATGCACCTTTCCGCTCAGGATATCCTCAAGCGTGTGCATGCAGTTTTCTACGCCGTCAATCGCAAGGTAGGTATACTCCGGGCTGTCCGCCGCCATCGTGCGGAGCACGCCCCCCGTTGTCGGGAACAGGCGCGCGCGGCTTTCCTCGCTGCGCTCCGCATCCTGCTCGATGGTAACGCCGGTCTCCCGCAGCCAAGCCGCAAGCTCCTCAAACGTAAGCACGCAGTCCACAAGCTCCGGGCAGCCCGCCGCCTCGTCCTTCTTTGCGATGCAGGGGCCGATGAACACGGTTTTTGCATCCGGGTGGCGGCGTTTCAGATCCTGGCAGTGCGCCTGCATAGGCGAGAGCACGTGCGCAAGATAAGGCAGCGCATCCGGGTAGTGCTTCTGGATCAACAGATTCACGCTGTGGCAGCAGGAAGAAATGATTACATCCTTCTCCGCCGCATTCACCATGCGGTCGTATTCGCGCTTTACAAGTGTTGCGCCCACTGCCGTTTCCTCAGCGCCCGCGAAGCCGAGCGCCTTAAGCGCACGCTCCATGGAGCCGATGGCTGCGCCATCGAAATTGGCCACAAAGGAGGGCGCCACGCTCGCATAAACCGGCGCGCCGGAGGCGATGAGCGTCCTTGCCACAGGAACGTCGTTGCGGATCTCCTTGGCGCCCTGAGGACAGGCCACGAAGCAGTGTCCGCAGAGGATGCATTCTTCCGGAACAATGTTCGCCTGGTTATCCGAGAAGCGGATGGATTTCACAGGGCAGTTCCGGATGCATTTGTAGCAGTTTTTGCAGTTGGACTTTTTCAGTCTCAGGCATTCTGTCATGCGTATTCCCTCCAGTAATCGGTCATGCTGTGCAGGAACTTCCCCCCTGCCGTTATACTCGTATCCGTGTATACGGTGCGATGCAAAAAAAGCGGCGCCAGCAACTGCGGGGAATCAAATCATACTCCGCAGGAAATCCTGAAAGCTGGGGATACCTCCGCCCGGCTGCGCCAAAAGCTTTACTCCCGTTCGGCAAGCTTTCGCGCAAGGCGTTTGGAAAGCACCGCCAAGGGCACCGCAATGTCTTCATTCTGCACCAGAACGCTTTCCGGTTTGGAAAGCATAACCGGCGCAAAGTTCCATACCGCACGCACGCCGCCTTCTACAAGCGCGTCGCACACGGCCTGCGCTTCCCCGGCAGGCACAGCGATGATGCCGATGCGAATCTGCATGCGCTTGCAGAGTTCCTGCAGCCGCTCCACCGGGAACACGGGCTTCCCGTGGATGGTCTGCCCGGAGCGCACGGGGTCATGGTCAAACGCAGCCACGATCTCAATCCCGTATGCCGCGAAGCCGTGGTAGCCAAGCAGCGCGCGGCCAAGATCCCCTGCGCCCACAATCACGGCGCTGGTGGCGTCATCGTAGCCCAGGAACCGTTCCAGATCTGCAATCAGGCTGTCGGCATCATAGCCCACCTTCGGCCTGCCGCCGGAGCTGACGAGCGCAAGGTCCTTTCGGACCTGCACATCGCCAAGCCCCAGCGCTTCGGCGATAGCCGTCGCCGAAATGTTGGCCGCGCCCGCACGGGGCATGGATTTCAAAAAGTTAAGGTACTGGGGCAGGCGTTGCAGCGTTTGTTTGGAAACGGACTGCACGCTCATGGCTTTACGCCTCCTTGCCTTTAATGTATTCGTCAATGGCTGCCGCAGCCGCTTTGCCTGCGCCCATCGCCGAAATAACGGTGGCCGCGCCGGTGACCGCGTCGCCGCCGGCATAAACGCCTTCACGGCTCGTGGCGCCCGTCGCTTCTTCCACAACGATGCCGCCCTTGCGGTTGACCTCAAGGCCCTTCGTGGTGGATTTGATGAGCGGGTTCGGGCTTGTTCCGATGGCGATAACCACGGTGTCCACATCCAGCGTAAATTCGCTGCCGGGCACGGGCACCGGGCGGCGGCGGCCCTTTTCGTCCGGCTCGCCAAGCTCCATGCGGATGCACTTCATGCCGGTCACAAAGCCGTTTTTCGGATCGCGCCTGTCATCGGGGTTCTGGTAACCCAGAATTTCGATGGGGTTGTTCAGCAGCTTAAATTCGATGCCCTCTTCCATCGCATGTTCCACTTCCTCACGGCGCGCGGGGAGCTCTTCCAGCGAGCGGCGGTACACGATGTAAACCTTCTCCGCGCCAAGGCGCAGCGCCGTGCGCGCAGCGTCCATCGCAACGTTGCCGCCGCCGACGACCGCAACGCGGCCGCCCTTCATGATGGGGGTCACGGGGTCGCTTTCATATGCCTTCATCAGGTTGCTTCTGGTGAGGAACTCATTTGCGGAATACACGCCCTTGTAGGACTCGCCGGGGATGCCCATGAAGTTCGGCAGGCCCGCGCCGGAGCCTACGAACACGGCTTCATAGCCCTGCTCGAACAGCTCGTCGATGGTGAGCGTCTTGCCGATGACGATGTTTGTCTCCACATCCACGCCCATCGCGGAAAGGGTGTCGACCTCCTTCTGCACGATGGCCTTGGGCAGACGGAACTCCGGGATGCCGTAAACAAGCACGCCGCCCGCCGTGTGGAGCGCCTCGAACACGGTTACTTTATAGCCCTTCTTTGCAAGGTCGCCCGCGCAGGTCAGCCCGGAAGGGCCGGAGCCCACAACTGCGACGCGGTGGCCGTTTGAAGGCGCAGTTTCAGGCACCTCGCCGCTGTGGGCGTTGTGCCAGTCCGCAACAAAGCGCTCGAGCCGGCCGATGCCGACAGGCTCGCCTTTGATGCCGCGCACGCACTTGGATTCGCACTGGGTTTCCTGCGGGCAAACGCGGCCGCACACTGCGGGCAGGGAGGACGTTTTGCTGATGACGCGGTAAGCGCCCTCAAAATCGCCTTCCTTGATCTTTGCGATAAATTCCGGAATATGGATGTTCACCGGGCAGCCGGAAACGCAGGGCATGTTTTTGCAGGAAAGGCAGCGGAGCGCCTCATCAAGCGCCGTTTCTTCGGTATAACCGGTGGCAACTTCGTTGAAATTATGTGCCCGGACCTGCGGTTCCTGGGAGGGCATCGGGTTCTTCTTCAGGCTCATGTTTGGCTTCGTCATGGTTATTTTACCTCCTTGTGGAACAGGTTGCAGGCTTCTTCATGCGCATGCCGCTCAAAATCGCGGTACATCGCCCCGCGGGACATCGCCTCGTCAAAATCGACTTCATAGCCGTTGAAATCCGGGCCGTCTACGCAGGCGAACTTCGTGATCTTCTCGCCGTCGCGGTTGAGCGTCAGGCGGCAGCCGCCGCACATGCCCGTGCCGTCGATCATGATTGGGTTCATGGAAACGACGCAGGGGATGCCCGTGGGCTTCACCGCCGCAACCACGAACTTCATCATGATCAACGGCCCGATGGTGATGACCTGGTCAAAGGTTTCGCCCTCTGCAAACATCTCCTCCAGCGGCACGCAGACGTTGCCGTGGCGGCCGTAGGAGCCATCGTCCGTCATCACATAAAGCTTGTCGGACGCAGCGCGGAATTCATCTTCGAGAATCAGGAGATCCTTGGAGCGGAAACCGATCACGGAGGTCACCGCACAGCCCTGCTGATGCAGCTTCTTCGCGATGGGCAATGCAATCGCGCAGCCAACGCCGCCGCCCACGATGCAAACTTTTTTGAGGCCCTCGGTGTGGGTTGCAACGCCAAGGGGGCCGACGAAATCCTGGATGAAGTCGCCCGCTTCCTTATGGTTGAGCCGCTCGGTTGTCCCGCCGACAATCTGGAAGATGATGGTCACAGTGCCCTTTTCACGGTCGAAATCCGCGATGGTCAGCGGGATGCGTTCCCCGGTTTCGTCCACGCGCAGGATGATGAATTGGCCGGGCTCCGCCTTTTTGGCGACGAGCGGCGCTTCAATTTCCATAAGCGTCACGGTTGGGTTTAGGATCTTCTTTTGAACGATGCGGTACATTTTCGTCCCTCTTTCTTTGAAAATAAATAATATATGGTGTAGCCGGCAGTTGGGCAAGCCCGTGCGGCGCATACTTTCAAACAGGAAAAAGCCGCGGCACCGCCATGTGCCGCGCGGCAGTTCCCCTAGTATGTGTGCGGGCATCGGGCATCGGACGTCCTCTTCAGGGTTGCCCGGTAAAGCTCTCTTATTTCAATAAGATTTTAGCAGACCGTACCTATATGGGTCAATATAAAACAGGCATATCGATATGTTTTTATCGATATGCCGATACTGTTTCCATGCCGGATTTCACTGCCCCGGAAATGCCACCTCATTGCGCGCCACATACAGCTCGTTGATGAACCGCTGCTCAAGCGGGCTCATAGCATATCCTGCCGGGTAAATGAGCACATCCTTGCTGCGCCCCTCGCCGCTGCGGCTTTCCCGCTGCACCAGATTGTAGCGTGCGAGCATATCCTTGGGAATGGGCGTGGCCCACATATAGGCCAATGGGATGTATTCCAACAGCTCAAACTGATTTGCACGGTCATAAATGGAGATTTGCCGCAGCGTGCGCGCCTCAGCCGTCTTATGCCGCCTGCGCTCATGCGCAGGCAGGTAGGGCGCGTCTGCATCGTCGTTCACAAGCTCGATGTAGCCTGCAAGATCGTCCGGCAAAACGGTGCGCTTCTGCGCAAGCGGATGCCGGGTGCAAACCGTAAGCAGGCAGTCCGCTTCCCAAATGGGCTCGCTTTTCAGTTCGCGCTCGGCAAGCGCGCTCATAAAGTAGTTTTCGTACAGCAGCCGGTAGCGCACCACGCCGAGGTTGAACTGCCCCTCCGCCACCTGCGCAATGGTTTCAAGCGCGCCTGTTTCCTGCACGTTTACATCCAGCTCACGCTCCGGGTCCAGCGAGGCCACAAACCGCGTCACCGCCTTTGCGATATAGCTTACACGCGGCACGGAAACGCCAAAGCTTTGCCTGCTCTCCGTGCGCGGCAGGTTCAGCGCCTCCACCTTTTCAAGCTGCGTGAGGATGCGCTTTGCATACACCAGAAATTCCGCGCCCTTTTCCGTTGGCACCACACCCTTTGAAGTGCGCCGGAAAATGGAGATGCCAAGCGTATCCTCCAGCTCCTTGATCGCTTTGCTCAGGTTGGGCTGTGCCATATAAAGGTTGTCCGCCGCCTGGGTGATGGAACCTGTGCGTTCCACCTCTACGGCGTACTTTAAATGCTGTGTGTTCACCGCTTCTCCTCCGCTTTTCCCGGCCCCCGGGTTATATCATTTCCGTTATGCTGTTATAGTAATCCTTATATAATGCGCTGTCAATGGGGTTTCGGTATTCCTTTTTTCTTATCGAACCGTGACGGGGTTGCGTGCTGCCGTGCTCGAATTGAGGCTGCGCGCTTCGCTTCCTGCAGCGCCGCATTCGTCAGTCCGCCGGCCTTTTTTGCGCCCCCATCCCGGCATTTTGGCTGAAGCGTTTGACATTCCGCGCCGAATCATATATCATTCCGTAAAAGCGTAAACCAGCGTCCACGGGCGCTTCAGGAGGATAATTTTATGAAAACCGGCACCAAATGCGTACAGGGCGGCTACACGCCAAAAAATGGCGAGCCGCGGCAGATCCCCATCATCCAAAGCACGACCTTTAAGTATGATACCAGCGAAGCCATGGGCAAGCTGTTCGATTTGGAGGCCGAAGGGTATTTTTACACGCGCCTGCAGAACCCGACGAACGACGCCGTCGCCGCGAAAATCTGTGCGCTCGAAGGCGGTTCGGCCGCCATGCTGACCTCCTCCGGCCAGGCTGCGAGCTTTTACAGCGTGTTCAACATCGCCTCCTGCGGGGACCACGTGGTCGCCTCCGCCACGATTTACGGCGGAACATACAACCTCTTTGCCGTCACGATGAAACGGATGGGCGTGGAGTTTACGTTCGTCTCCCCGGATTGCACCGAGGAGGAGCTTGACGCGGCATTCCGCTCGAACACCAGGGCTGTGTTTGGCGAAACCATCGCGAACCCGGCGCTCACCGTGCTTGACATCGAAAAATTTGCAGCGGCGGCGCATCGCCACGGCGTGCCGCTCATCGTGGATAACACGTTTGCAACACCCATCAATTGCCGCCCGTTTGAATGGGGCGCGGACATCGTCACCCATTCCACCACCAAGTACATGGACGGCCACGGCGCGGGCGTCGGCGGCTGCATCGTGGATTCCGGCAGGTTCGACTGGACGAAGTACCCCGAAAAGTTCCCCGGCCTCTGCACGCCGGACGAAAGCTACCATGGCGTAACCTATACCGAGCGCTTCGGCCTCGGCGGAGCTTATATTACCAAGGCCACCGCGCAGCTGATGCGCGATTTCGGCTCCATCCAGTCCCCGCAGAATGCGTTTCTGCTCAATCTCGGGCTTGAAAGCCTGCACGTGCGCATGAAGCGCCACAGCGAAAACGGCCAGGCCGTTGCAGAGTTCCTGCAGGGGCACCCAAACGTTTCCTGGGTCAAATTCGCCGGTCTTCCGGGCGACAAATACCATGCGCTTGCCCGGAAATACCTGCCTGACGGCGTGTGCGGCGTGGTAAGCTTCGGCGTGAAGGGCGGCCGCCCGGCGGCGGAAGCGTTCATGCGGCGGCTCAAGGTTGCGGCCATCGAAACGCACGTTGCGGATGCGCGCACCTGCTGCCTGCACCCGGCAAGCGCCACCCACCGGCAAATGAACGACGCGGAGCTCTGTGCGGCCGGCGTATCCCCGGATCTTGTGCGGTATTCCTGCGGCCTGGAAGATGCGGCAGACCTCATGGCCGATCTCGATCAGGCGCTGCGCGGGGCATAAGGCAAGGAGGCGCGTATGCCGATCAAGATCCCAAACGAGTTGCCCGCGGTGAAAACGCTCACGGAAGAAAACATTTTCGTGATGACAGAAACGCGCGCCATCACGCAGGACATCCGGCCGCTCAAGCTGCTGATCCTGAACCTGATGCCCACAAAGATCGACACGGAAACACAGCTTTCCCGCCTGCTGGGCAATTCCCCTTTGCAGGTAGAGATCGAACTGATGCACACGCGCACCCATGTTTCCCGCAACACCGCCGAGGAACATATGCTCGCGTTCTATCAAACCTTTGAGGATGTGCGCGCACGTAATTTCGACGGCATGATCATTACGGGTGCGCCGGTGGAAACCCTCCCGTTTGAGGAGGTGGAATATTGGGACGAGCTTTGTGAAATTATGGAATGGTCCAAAACACATGTGCACAGCACGTTCCACATCTGCTGGGGAGCACAGGCTGCGCTGTATTATCATTTCGGCATCAAAAAACGGGCGCTGCCGGAAAAACTCTTCGGCGTATTCGCACACAGGGTGGAATACAAACCTTCCATCCTGTTCCGCGGGTTTGACGATGTGTTCATGGCGCCCCATTCCCGGCACACGACCATTCTGCGTGAGGAGGTTGCAGCCGTGCCGGCGCTCAACATCCTTGCTTCCTCCGAAGAGGCTGGGCTTTATGCGATTTCGGCCAAGGAGGGAAACCAGTTTTTCATCACCGGCCATTCGGAATACGATGCGCGCACGCTGGAAAAGGAATATCTCCGGGATAAGTCAGAGGGCCTTCCCATCGCCGTACCGAAGCACTATTATCCGAATGACGATGATACCAGGCCGCCCTGCATGACCTGGCGCGCGCACGCAAACCTGCTTTACACCAACTGGCTGAACTACTTCGTTTACCAGACCACGCCTTACGATATCCGCCGCATTGGCACGGCAGGCCAAAAAAGCTGCAATTGAAAAATGCCGCGGGCGCATGCGCACCGCGGCATTTTCCGTTGGATTAGGGGGGTTATTCGATCTCAAGCCGCCTTGCGGCAGGCACGATCTCCTCTTTCTTGGGCAGAACCAGCTTCAAAACACCGTCCTGATAGCTGGCTTTGATTGCGGAAACATCAATGCCGCTCACGTCAAAGCTCCGGCTGAAGGAACCGTAAGAACGTTCACGCCGCACATAGTTGCCCTTCTTGTCCTTTTCTTCGGTTTCGGACTTGCGCTCCGCCTGAATGGTCAGGTAAGTATCGTCCAGTTCAATGTTGATGTCCTCTTTCTTAAAGCCGGGCAGGTCAGCCTCCAGCTCATATTCCTTGCCGTTGTCCCTGATGTCCGTCTTGAACTCGGCCAGGCCGTTGGTTTTAAAGAACTCCCGCTCAAAGTTTTCAAACGCTTTGAAAGGATCATAAGTCATTGCGCTGTTTTTGCGCTCATACGGTGTAAGTCCAAACATAATTCATGCCTCCTTGCTAATCTTCCATTATGTTCCCAAATTCAGTTCCCGTTTATGCAAAGGAACTCATGCCCTTCGCACATCCTTCGTTTTCCGCAGGCAGCACATTGGAATCGCCTTCCTTTTATGTTCCGGTTCCCTTCCGGGGGGGGTCTTCCCGGCACCTTGGTTCCGGGAGCCTTTCTTTCTTTTGATGGCTTTATCATACAACAGGATTGTTGCGGAAAAAGAGAGGAATTGTTGTGGAATTGCAAACTTTAGCACTCGTATTATTCGAGTGCTAATTCGGTTGAAATTTACGGTTTCAGAATAAGAAACAGTAGATTTCCCATCTCATGCCAGCATTGCGCATGCTGCTTACAGTGCGCAATGGTCGCGTTTCTCGGCAGTCCCCCGGCAGCACCTGCACTGCTTCTCAGTGCGCAATGGTCGCGCCGCATCGCCGCAGGAGCGGCTTCCTTGCGCTCCCTTGCTTACTGTGCTTCCGCCTCGCTGCATCCCGCACTGCTCTCGCTCGGCTCCGCCCCCCTTTCAAAAAGGGGGCTTAAGGGGAAGCGGTAACCCAAAAGGCTCCTTTTTGAAAGGAGCTGTCCCCGCAGCGGGCTGAGGATTGTTTTGCCCATTCCCCAAAACGGCAGAGCGCCCCGCTTACGCGAGGCGCTCTGCCGTCAAAGAAGGTATCAGAAATCGACCTTGGTATCATAGAAGCAGCACTTGAGCAGCTTCTCCATGGTCTTGGGATCAATGCTGCGGGGATTGGAGCCGGTGCAGGCATCGCCGACGGCAAGTTCTGCCACCTGGGGCAGCTTCTCAAGGAACTCCGCCTCGTTGATGATGCCGCCTTCATACTCCTTGATGCAGGAGGGGATATCAAGCTGCTTGTTCAAGTTCTTAATGTGGGCAATCAGCGCGTCCGTCAGCTCCTCGTCGGTGTTGCCGGCAAGGTGCAGGAACCTGGCGATTTCAGCATAACGCTTTGCAGCCTCGGGCTCTTTGGCGTTGTACTTGATGACCTTCGGCAAATACATTGCGTTGGCGCAGCCATGCACAATATGGCCGCCGGAATAGGCAGCGCCGGTCTTGTGCGCCATGGAGTGCACGATGCCGAGCAGCGCGTTGGAAAACGCCATGCCGGCAAGGCACTGTGCGTTGTGCATCCTGTCGCGGGCATCCATATCGCCGTTATAGGAAGCGACGAGGTCACGGCTGATCATCTCAATGGCATGCAGCGCAAGCGGGTCGGTATAATCGCAATGGAGCGTGGAAACATAGGCCTCGATGGCATGCGTCATAGCATCCATGCCGGTGTGCGCGGTCAGTTTTTTGGGCATGGTCTCCGCGAGGTCCGGGTCGACAATCGCCACATCCGGCGTGATGTTGAAGTCTGCGAGCGGATACTTCACACCCTTTGCATAATCCGTGATAACGGAGAACGCAGTCACCTCCGTCGCCGTACCGGAGGTGGACGGAATCGCGCAGAAACGCGCCTTGGTGCGCAGCGCCGGGAAATTGAATGGGATGCAGAGCTCTTCAAACGTGGTGTCCGGATACTCATAGAACGCCCACATGGCTTTCGCCGCATCAATCGGGGAGCCGCCGCCAATGGCGACGATCCAGTCCGGCTGGAACTCACGCATTGCCGCCGCGCCTTTCATAACGGTCTCGACGGAAGGATCCGGCTCAACGCCTTCAAAGGCCATAACTTCCATGCCTGCCTCCTTCAGGTTGCTGACAACCTTGTCAAGGAAGCCAAACCGTTTCATGGAGCCGCCGCCAACTACGACAAACGCCTTTGTACCCTTGAGTGTCTTAAGCGCATCGAGCGCGCCTTTTCCGTGATAAAGATCCCTTGGAAGTGTAAACCGTGCCATATTTCTGAACCTCCTGAATAAATTTCTGAATCGGTGCCCTTTTTGCCTGATGTGCAGCGCCTCGCCGCACGGTTTGCTATAGGGTTCCCTTTCTTTCTTGATATTATTTTATCAATATTGGCGAAAAAATGGAAATACGAAAGCGGAATATTGATATTTCAATATCGATATGGGTAATATCGAATCCACTGTGACCACAGTGCGTCATTTTTGGTAACGTTCCCGGCCTGTATGGTCTCTCCCGAACTCCGTTGGGAAATTCAGGTATTTTTGCTTGTTTTCTCCCCGTTGAGCTGCCATATTGTACACCGCATGGCTCCATTCTGTTTTTCATATTTTACCCCTGAACCCCTACGCATGATGCATGGTTTGCGCGCTGCGGGCAAGTATGCTAGTATATGGGAGAAAATAATTCGGGAACGCAAAGGAACGCCATAATGAAACAGCTTTTGGTTTATATGAAGGGCTATGCCAAAGAAAGCGTGCTTGGGCCGCTGTTCAAGCTGTTGGAGGCTTCGTTCGAGCTGCTTGTGCCGCTCGTAATGGCCGCCATCATCGACACGGGCGTGGCCGGAGCGGATCGCGGGTATATCCTGCGCATGGGCGGCGTGCTTCTGCTGCTCGGCCTTGTGGGGCTTGCCGCCGCCATCACCGCGCAATATTTTTCCGCAAAGGCCGCCGTGGGCTTCGCCGGGCGGCTGCGCCACGCGCTGTTTGAAAAGATCGAAAGCCTTTCCTATACGCAGCTTGACACGCTCGGCACATCCACCATGATGACGCGCATGACAAGCGACATCAACCAGGTGCAAACGGGTGTAAATCTCACGCTGCGCCTGCTGCTGCGCTCGCCGTTCATCGTGTTCGGCGCGATGGTCATGGCGTTCACCATCGATGCAAAATCCGCGCTCCTTTTCGTTGCGGTCATCCCGCTGCTTGCGCTCGTCGTGTTCGGCACGATGCTTTATACCATCCCGCAATACCGCCGTGTTCAGGCGGAGCTCGACGGCGTGCTCGGCAAAACGCGGGAGACGCTCACCGGCGCGCGCGTGCTTCGCGCCTTTGCGCGCGAGGATGCGGAGGTTTCCGCCTTTGAGGAAAAGAACGCCGCGCTCGCCCGCATGCAGCGCTTTGTCGGCCGCATCAGCGCGCTCATGAACCCGCTCACCTATGCCATCATCAACCTTGCCGTGCTTGCGCTGCTCCGCACCGGCGCGGTGCAGGTGGATGCGGGGCGCATCACGCAGGGCGAACTGGTGGCGCTCGTAAACTATATGTCGCAAATTTTGGTTGAGCTTGTGAAGCTCGCAAACCTGATCATCACGCTGACCCGCGCGCTTGCAAGCGCAAACCGCGTTTCCGCCGTGCTTGCACTCCCCGCCGGCAACGGTGCCATGGGGGACGCACAGGGCGCGCTGCCTGCCGTGCCTGCAGGCGCGCCGGCGGTAGAGTTTTGCGGCGTGAACCTAGCCTACGAAAACGCGGGCGCAGAATCGCTTTCCGATGTTTCCTTCCGCGCCGAACCGGGCGAAACCATCGGCGTGATCGGCGGCACGGGGTCGGGCAAAAGCTCGCTTGTGAACCTCATCCCCGGCTTTTACCCGGCAACGCGCGGGCAGGTGCGCGTGTTCGGCAGGGATGTGAAGGATTGGCCTGCCGCCGCGCTGCGCGCAAAGGTCGGCATCGTGCCGCAAAAGGCGGTGCTGTTCCGCGGCACCATCCGGGAAAACCTGCTCTGGGGCCGCAGCGATGCTGGGGATGATGCGCTTTGGTCCGCGCTTGCGTGTGCGCAGGCGAAGGACTTTGTGGAGCAAAAGGAAGGCGCCCTGTCCGCCCCCGTGGAGCAGGGCGGCAAAAACCTTTCCGGCGGGCAGAAGCAGCGGCTCACGATCGCCCGCGCGCTCGTGCGCAAGCCCGATATCCTGATTCTCGATGACAGCGCCTCCGCGCTCGATTACGCAACGGACGCGAAACTCCGCAGGGCCATCCGTGAAATGGAAGGCGGCCCCACGGTGTTCCTCGTTTCCCAGCGGGCGGCCTCCATCCGCCATGCGGATAAAATCATCGTCCTCGACGACGGGCGCGTTGCCGGCATCGGCACGCACGAAGCGCTGCTTCAAAGCTGCCCTGTCTATCAGGAGATTTACCATTCGCAGTTCCCCAAAGAAGCGGCCTGCACAAAGGAGGCATGAGCGATGAAACGCATGGATCAAAGGCAATCCGCGGCGCTCCGGCGCGTGCTCGGCTGCATCCGCCCCTATGCATGGCTTGTGGCGCTTTCTCTGCTGCTCGCCGCGCTCACCGTGGCGCTTACGCTGTATTTCCCCATCCTGACGGGCGATGCGATCGACCGCATCCTCGCGCCCGGCCGGGTCGATTTTGAGGGCGTGGCAAATCTTGCGGTGCGCATGGCAATCATCGTGGGCATCACGGCGCTCGCACAGTGGCTGCTTTCCCTCTGCAACAACCGCATCGCATATGAAACGGTGCGTTCCTTGCGCAACGCGGCGTTTGCGCACATACAGCGCCTGCCGCTCAGCTATCTTGACGCGCATTCCCACGGGGAACTCGTGAGCCGCGTCATCGCGGATGCGGACCAGTTTTCCGAAGGCCTGTTGATGGGGTTCACCCAGCTTTTCACCGGCGTTATCACCATTTTAGGCACGCTCGGCTTCATGTTTTCGCTCAACTGGCGCATTGCGCTCGTGGTGGTTGTCGTCACGCCCGTGTCCCTGTTCGTGGCGGCGTTCATCGCAAAGCGCACTTATGCCATGTTCAAGCTGCAATCCGAAACGCGCGGCGAGCAAACCGCGCTCGTTGAGGAAATGGTGGGCAACCAGAAGGTCGTGCAGGCGTTCGGACGGGAGCGCGCCGTGCTCAACCGGTTTGATGAGATCAACGACAGGCTTTCCAAAGCCTCGCTGCGCGCGATCTTCTTTTCCTCCATCACCAACCCTTCCACCCGCTTTGTAAACGGCCTCGTTTATGCGGCGGTGGGCGTTGCAGGCGCGTTTTCCGCCATAGCGGGCGGCATCTCTGTGGGCGGCCTCTCCTGCTTTCTGAGCTATGCCAACCAATACACCAAGCCTTTCAACGAAATTTCCGGCGTAGTAACGGAACTGCAAAACGCCCTCGCCTGCGCGGCGCGCGTGTTCGAGCTGATCGACACGCCCAGAGAAGAGCCGGACGCGCCGGATGCACAAACGCTTCAGGATGTGCGGGGGGATGTTTCGCTTGAGAACGTAAGGTTTTCCTACGACCCCACCCGCCCGCTGATCGAGAACCTTTCCGTGGCCGCAAAAAGCGGGCAGCGCATTGCAATCGTCGGCCCCACGGGGTGCGGAAAAACCACGCTCATCAATCTCCTGATGCGCTTTTACGATGTGGACGGCGGCACGGTGCGCGTGGATGGCCGCGATATACGCAGGCTTACGCGCAGAAGCCTGCGCACATCCTATGGCATGGTGCTGCAGGAAACCTGGCTCAAAGCCGGCACCATCCGGGAAAACATCACCCTCGGCCGCCCGGATGCGCCGGAGGATGAAATCATCGCCGCCGCGCGCGCCTCGCATGCGGACGGCTTCATCCGCCGTCTGCCCAATGGGTATGACACCGTCGTCACCGAGGATGGCGGGATGCTTTCACAGGGGCAGAAGCAGCTTCTCTGCATTGCGCGCGTGATGCTCTGCCTGCCGCCGATGCTGATTCTTGATGAGGCAACCTCCTCCATCGACACGCGCACGGAACTGAAAATTCAGGAGGCCTTTGCGCGCATGATGCAGGGGCGCACGAGCTTCATCGTCGCCCACCGGCTTTCCACCATCCGCGAGGCGGATGTCATCCTTGTTATGAAGGATGGCCGCATCATCGAGCAGGGGAAGCACGACGCGCTGCTCGAGCAGGGCGGCTTTTACGCGGAGCTTTACAACAGCCAGTTTGCGTTGGAGTAAAGCATATGGGCGGTTGGGGGATGCGCTTCCCCAACCGGAATAATCCTTTCTCCGCGCGGGAACACTTTATCTTGCCCTTGCGCCGAATGTATTGTACAATCAAGGTGCCACTGGCAAATGAAGGAAAGGCGGTTTGAACCGATGGAAATGGAAGAAAGGGACGTCGTAACCTTTACTGATGAGGAAGGCAACGAGTTTGAGCTGGATGTAATCGAATACTTCGAGTACGAAGGGCAGGAATACGCCGTGCTGATGGATTTGGGCGAGGACGATGCGGACGAGGGCGAGGATACTGCCGAGGTCTACATCATGAAGATCGTCGTGGACGGCGACACGGAGGAATTCCTTCCTGCGGATGAGGACAAGATGGACGCGCTTGTTGAAATCGTTGAGGAGCTGCTCTCCGAAGAGTGCGAATGTGAAGGCGAGTGCGCGTGCGAAGGCGAGTGTGAATGCGAAAGCGGCTGCGGCTGCGATTGCGACAAGTAAACTTTCCGGAACCTGCAAAGAGGGCTTAAGCCCTCTTTGTTGTTTTGGCGCAGGCATGATAAAATGGAATAAACGCGGATACAAGTTCCGGCAAGGAGAGTTTTAAATATGGACATCGCCATTCAGATGCGCAGCATTGAACTGATGCTCAAATTCCTTAAGCACGACCTGAAAAACGTGCCATCCTATGGATATGCGCTGCAAAAGCGGGAGCTGCCGGAGGCAAAAGCGCCGAAGCCGCTGCCCCGCAGCACCCCGGAGGCCGAGGGCATACGCTCCGATGCCGTGCTGCGCTTTTATGAAGCCGTCTCTGCCGAGGCGGATTCCATCGCGGCGCATGCCGTGCTCGTGATGCGCCACGGCAAGGTCATCGCCGAGGGCGCATGGGCGCCTTACCGACTGGATGTGCCGCACATGCTCTATTCCATGAGCAAAAGCGTCACCGGCACGGCGGTGGGCATCGCTGTGGATGAAGGGCTGCTCTCGCTGGAGGAACGGCTGGCGGATCTCTTCCCGGAGCTTGTAACCCCCACGCAGGCCAAGGTCATCAAGAACATGACCGTGCGCCATCTGCTGACGATGAGCACGGGTTGCCGCTTTAACGAGATCGGCTCAATGCTTGATGAAAACTGGGCAAAGATGTTCCTGGAGTCCCTCCCCAAATTTGAACCGGGCACGGGGTTTGAATATAACTCGCTCAATACGTATATGCTCGCCGCCATACTCGCGCGGCGCACGGGGCAAACGCTTGTGGACTATCTGCGGCCGCGCTTGTTTGAGCCGCTTGGCATTGAGCGCTTCCAGTGGGAAACCTGCCCGCAGGGCGTGGAAAAAGGCGGTTGGGGGCTTTCGCTCACGCTGGAGGACGCAGCCAAGCTTGGCCAGCTCTACCTGAACCGCGGCGTGTGGGAAGGCAAGCGCATTTTCAGCGAAGCCTGGGCGGATGCGGCCACAAAAAAGCAAATCGAAACGCCGCACGGCGAAATGACGCATGGCTACGGCTATCAGATCTGGATGAGCGACGAGGAAGGCGGGTATCAGTTCAACGGTGCGTTTGGGCAATATGTGGTCGTGCTGCCGAAATATGACGCCGTGGTTGCCGTGTTCAGCGGCAGCGCAAAACTGTTCGCGCAGGGGACACTGACGGAACACATCAACGCCTGCTTTGAGGGCGCATCTTCCGAGCCGCTGCCGGAGGACGCCGGCGCACAGGCTGCGCTTGCCGAGGCCTGCAAGGCGCTTCGCTTTACGCCGACGCTGCCCGGGTCGCTCAACACGGATCCGGCGCAGTTCCACGCCATTGCGGAGCTGCTCCACGACCGGGAATACCGTCTTTCAGCCAACACGGGCGGCGTGTTCCCCCAAACGATTCAGGCCGTACACGGCAACTACACCATGGGAACGGATCTGATCCGCTTTGAAAAAACGGAATACGGACTTGATTTGCTGTTTTACGAATACGCGGAATGCAACCGCATCGCCATCCATGCGGACGGTTCGCTGCGCTATGGGCGCATCGCCATGCGGGGCGAATGGCAGAAGATCGGCGTGCGCGCGGTTTGGGCGTATGCGGAGGACTGCATAGAGCTTACGGTGCTCGCCTCGCTCATTGAAACGCCTGATACGCGCGTGTTCCGCTTCCGCATCACAAAAGGCGCGCTCGCCGTCACCTTCGATGAACTGCCCGAACTCAGCCGCGTCACACAGATGCTGTTTCAGCTCGTTGGCGCGCCCGACCTCGGTTACTTTAAGCGCCTTTTGACTGCCGCACAGCGCGAAAATCTTAGCACAACGCTGCGGGATTTCACCGCACCCTCCGCTTTGGGCGTGCTTGTGCGGCACAACGGATAATGGCGGCGTCCTATGCGCCGGAAATCAAAGATTGCCTTTGTTTGCATCCATAATTCCTGCCGCAGCCAAATCGCGGAGGCTTGGGGAAAGCGCCGTGCTACCGATGTGTTTGATTGCTATTCGGCCGGCACAGGGAAGATTGGGGATTGGATGACCCGACGGGCAAAAGCGATTCAGAGTTTCTGAAAACCATTGAGGCGATTGCAAAAAACGTACGCGAGCGAAAGCGGCCGTTCGGCTGACGCGCCGCAAAATGCGGGATTCACAGCGCGGCAATTTCCTTTGCAACGTCCAGGGCGCTTTTGCCGGCGGTGTCCACCTTCCGCGTGTTCAGGCTTTGGTACTGTGCAAGCCGCGCAAGGCTCCGTTCAATGACATCCGCCGTGCGCGCCCCGCGCCGGATGTCCTCCAGAAGCCGCTCCCGCAGGGTTTCTGCATCGCAAAGCAGGGAAACCGCCTTTACGTCGCAGCCGCCCGCATCCAAAGCGCGGACGATCCTGTCGATTATGCTTTGCTCATGCATCACCCAGCAGAAGATCACATGCTCATATGCCGTGCAGCGGATAAAATTATTCAGCAGGTGGCAGATATTGTCCATCACCATTGCCTTTGTTTCCTCTGTTACCTGAAACGGATTCGCATCCCAGCACCAATCCCCGTCAAGGAATACGCTTTTGGGCAACAGCTGCTTCAAATACCCACATGCAGATGTTTTTCCCACACCCATCGGCCCGCCGATCAGGTATAGCTTTTTCATGCTCGCCTTGCCTTTCTAACTTCTTTCGGATGGCCGGCATACCCCATCCGCCTTTTGCATTGACAAATATGCGCTGCCGCCAAATACAGAAGGGCAATCCTTACGTCTTTTGGCACCGCATTCAAAAAGGGACGGGGTTTCCCCGTCCCCTGCGCCTCACAGAGTTACTCCGTCTTAAACACGCCCACATAAGGCAGGTTGCGGTAATAGCCGTCATAATCGAGGCCATAGCCGAGTACGAACTCGTTGGGAATGACAAAGCCGCAGTAATCCGGCGTAATGTCGCACTCGCGGCGGGAGGGCTTGTCCAGCAGGCAGGCGATCTTGAGCGAGGCAGGCTTGCGTTCCCTGAGGATCGTTGTCAGGTAATTGAGGGTGAGGCCGCTGTCCATGATGTCCTCCACAATGAGCACATGGCGGCCGGTGATGTCCGCATCCATATCCTTTGCAATGCGCACGATGCCGGAGGTTTTGCGGCCGTTGCCGTAGCTTGAGATCGACATAAAGTCCATCTCCATATGGCAGGTCATGTGGCGCGAAAGGTCGGAAAAGAAATGCACCGCGCCCTTGAGGATGCACACGAGGATCACGTTTTTGCCCTCATAATCCTCCGAAAGCTGCGCGCCCATTTCCGCAACGCGCGCGCGGAGCTGTTCTTCGCTCACCAGCACCTTGCTGATGCTTTTGTTCATGTCGGTCTTTTCTGCCATAAAACCCTCCCTGAAATGGAAATTAAATTTGTTCCGCGCCTTCGCGGGGCATATAGGTCACGCGCAGGATGCGCGCGGTCTTCTCCTCCACCTTCACCGTATCCGAAATGCAGTAGCCCGGGACAAACAGGATCTCCTGCCCGCATGCGATGAGCGGCATATCCCGCTTTTCGCGCGGCGCCTTCTTGTCGATGAAGAATTCCTTGAGCTTGCGCCTGCCCGGCGCGTTCAGCGGAAAGAAGCGGTCCCCCGGCAGGCGGGTGCGCACGCAAAGCCCTTGCGCGGGCAGCTTGTCCGCATCGAAGCAGGCGGTGAAAGGCTCCCGCACAAGGCTGCCCGGAGGCGTTTCCTCCGCAAAAAATGTGCCTTGGGGCGTGCTTGTTTCCCCGCTGCGCTCAAGCGGCAGCGCAAACGCCGCCGCCTCCTTCCACGTGCCGATGTGGAGCAGCGAATATTCCACCCATGCGTCTGTGCCGGGCAAATGCAGCCGCGCGCCCGTGCGCGCGCCGAGGAGGGCGCTTACCTGCTCCACATGGATGCGCGCAATGTCCTGCGCAGCGCCTGCCTCCGCAAGCGCCATGCGCACCGCGCGGCTCTGCAAGGCGGGCGGCAGCGCAAAGAGCGCCGCCCGGTCATAGGCATGCTCGCCCCGCCGCGCTTTGGCAAGCGCGGCCGCAGCCTCCTTGCAAAGGTAAGCTTCGTCCTGCGCGAGCAGCTCCGCCGTGGCAGAGAGCGAAGGTACGATCGCCGGGTTCACATATTCGGCAAGGTAAGGCAGCACATCCAGCCGGAGCCGGTTGCGCGTGCCCTCCCGAAGCAGGTTCGTTTCATCCGTGCAGAAGGCAAGCCCCTCCTGCAAAAGGTACGCTTCAATTTCGCTGCGCCGGAGCGCAAGCAGCGGGCGGATCACCCGCCCACGCTTTGGGCGCATGCCCGTAAGCCCCCGAAGCCCCGCGCCGCGCGCGAGGTGCAAAAGCAGCGTTTCCGCCTGATCGTCCATGTGGTGCGCAACGGCGATCACATCCGCGCCAAAATAGCGGCGCGCCTCCTCCAAAAAACCATACCGTGCATCCCGCCCGGCCTGTTCCAGCGTCTGCCCGCAGCTGTGCGCGAGGGATGGCACATCCGCATGGCCGCGGTAAAGCGGCACGCCGTAAAACTCACACAGGCCGCGCACAAATTCTTCGTCCGCATCCGCCGCGGCGCCGCGGATGCCGTGGTTGAGATGCGCCGCATACAGGCGAAGCCCCATTGCAGGCGCAAGCGACCAAAGGGTGTGCAAAAGTGCGACCGAGTCCGCCCCGCCGCTCACGCCGGCCACGACGCTTGATCCCGCCCTGAGCAGGTCATGTTGTGCAATGAAATCCGTAACGCGCTGCCGCATAAACACCTCCGCACCGTGTCCGCCCAAGATTCCGCCATCCGTACCCGCTGTGCAATTTAAGAAAATATTTACGATAAGTATACCGTTTGCGCCGCCGTTTGACAAGGGAAGCGCGTGAACATATAATACAAATGATATGTGAAAACCATCCGTTTACCGGATTTGTAAAGGAGAAACTGCTCATGAAGCTCGGCGTCGTCGGACTCCCCAATGTCGGCAAAAGCACGCTGTTTAACGCCATCACCCAAGCGGGCGCGCAGGCCGCCAATTACCCGTTTTGCACCATTGAACCAAACGTTGGCGTTGTTCCCGTGCCGGACGAGCGGCTTAACGTGCTCGCAAGGATGTACGCTCCGGAAAAGCTCACGCCCACAACCATCGAGTTTGTGGACATCGCAGGGCTTGTGCGCGGCGCATACAAAGGCGAAGGGCTTGGCAACAAGTTTCTTTCCCACATCCGCGAGGTGGACGCGATCGTGCATGTGGTGCGCTGCTTCGAGGATGAAAACATCGTGCATGTGGACGGATCGGTCGATCCTGCACGCGATATGGAGACGATCAACCTTGAGCTGATTTTCGCTGATCTTGAAACCATCGAGCGCCGGGCCGACCGTGCGCGTAAAAACGGCAAGGGCGGAGACAAGCAGTTCCTTGCGGAGGCCGCCCTGTGCGATCGCATCAGGGCGCACCTTGAATCGGGCAAGCCGGTGCGCACGATGGAGCTTAGCGATGACGAACACGCCGCAGTGAAGGCGATGTTCCTGTTAACGACGAAGCCCGTGATCTATGTTGCAAACATCAGCGAGGATGGAATCGGCCGGGAAAACCCACTCGTGGACCGGCTTTACGCTGCCGCCAAGGCCGAGGGTGCGGAGGCGCTCACCATCTGCGCCAAGGTGGAGGAGGAGATTGCCGAGCTTTCGCCGGAGGAAAAGCAGGCGTTCATTGAAGAGCTCGGCATCGGTGAAAGCGGCTTGGATAAACTCGTGAAGGCGTGCTACAAACTGCTCGGCCTCATCAGCTACCTTACGGCAGGCCCCAAAGAAGTGCGCGCCTGGACGATCGAGCGCGGCACAAAGGCGCCGCAGGCCGCGGGCAAGATCCACACGGATTTTGAGCGCGGCTTCATCCGCGCGGAAATCGTTTCCTACGATACGCTCATGGAAAACGGGACCATGCTCGCCTGCAAGGAGAAGGGGCTCATTCGCTCCGAAGGCAAGGAGTATGTGATGCAGGATGGGGACATTGTGGTGTTCCGGTTTAACGTTTAATCGCAAAGGCCGGAGAGGGCGGGGTTCCGCCCTCTTTTTTGCCGCCGTTTCAAGCCGCTGACGAGGGATTGCCGTCAACCGCGGCCTTTGCGGGAATAAGGACAATTCTCAGTCGCCTGCGGCGACAGCTCCTTTCAAAAAGGAGCCTTTTGGGGTTCCGGCAGGCCTGCTCCTCCCCTGCCGTTCCGGCAAAAGACCAACTTCATGTTTTGCTTGACATTTCCCGCAGGATTCATATAATAGTGCGAGTGGCAAAAAAATATCAAACAAAAATGGCCACGGAGGAAATGGGACATGCATTCAAAGCAGGTGGAACTATGCCTGAATTTTTGCTGCGAACTGGGGCGGCAGCTGATCCGCAACGGCGCGGAGATATACCGCGTGGAGGAATCGGCCAACCGCATGCTCGCGGCTTACGGATATCAGGAGGCAGAGGTATTCGCCGTACCTTCCTGCATCATCATGAGCATCCATTACGGCGAGCGCAATTACACGAAATCCGTACGCGTAAAGACTTCCGCAAACAACCTGGATAAACTGGACCGATTGAATGCCCTCTGCCGCAGGGTATGTGCGGAAACGCCGGAAATCGGGACCGCGCTTGCGGAGCTTAAGGCCATCGTAGGCCGCCCCGCCTATCCGGTATGGCTGAGCTACTTCGGCCATGGCTGCGTTGCGGCGTTCTTCACGCTGTTCTGGGGCGGGCATTTTCTTGATGCCATGATCGCGTTCCTTTGCGGCCTGATCGTAAAAGCAGCGGTAGGCTATATGGCGCGGCTCAACGCGAACGTGTTTTTCATCAACGTATGCGCCAGCATGCTGCTCGTGATGGTGCCTGTCGCCCTGACCTATGCAGGCTGCACCGGCATCCATACGGATAAAATCATCATTGGGGCGATTATGCTGCTCGTGCCCGGCATTGCGATCACAAACGTAATGCGTGATGTTATCATCGGGGATTTTATGACCGCCATCAGCAAACTTGCAGAGGTGCTGATCGTGGCGATGGCAATCGCCGTGGGCATTGCGATTCCGTTCGGCCTTGCCCGGGCGCTTTTTGGAGGTATTTGAGCATGGAACGCTATCTTCCCTGCCTGTATGCGTTTTTGGCGTGCGCAGGCTTTTCCATTGTGTTTGAAATTAAAAAGCCGCTGTTTATTTTCCTTTCCTGCGTTACGGGCGCGATCAGCTGGCTGGTTTACCTGCTGCTCGGCGGATTAGAATCCGAGGTGGTGCGCTATTTTCTTGCTACCATCGTGGTTTCTCTTTTGTCCGAACTTTTCGCGCGCATCCTGAAAGCGCCCGCAACAATTTTTCTTGTGATCGGAATCGTGCCCCTTGTGCCCGGCGGCGGCCTGTATTACGCGATGGATGCGCTCATTAACGCGGATTATGTCCTGTTCGCGCAGAAAGGCGTTGAAACCGCAGCCTGTGCCGGCGCGATTGCAGCAGGCGTTTCCGTTGTTACCTCCATTGTGCGCATGGCGGCCACCAAACGGGCAAGCCGGCAGCAAAAAACATAAAAGCGCAAAAAAGCGCCGCTTTCCTGCAGGAAAGCGGCGCTTTTTATTTTGTTTTGCGGCTTAATTCCGCTGCTGCAAAACGGGCGGGCACAGCGGTTTTGCGCTGCCTTCAGCATCGGGATGCGTCATTTTATAATAATATTGCATAATGTCGCGGCGGGTCACGATGCCAATGAAGGAGCCGAGGTCGTCCACCACGGGTACAAAGTTCTGGTTCATGGCCTGCAGCAGCAGATCTTCCAGCGAAGCGTTCACGTTCACCGGCGGGTTATGGCTGCGCTGCATGATATCCCGCACGTTGAGCCGCTCCTGCGCATGGGATTCCCAAGCGCTTGCCTCCGTCAGCTTCCAAAGAAAGTCGCCCTCTGTTACAGTGCCCACATAACGCCCTTCATGGTCGATCACGGGGATCGCCGTATAGCCGTAATGCTTCATCTTTTCAAGGCCCTGCCGCACGGTGTTGTTATCGTAAATATAGGCTACACTTGCCTTTGGCTTTAGAAAGAAAAGTACATTCATCCGAATTCCCCTTCTGCCGAAACGATGTGGTTCGCACAATGTGCTTCCTGTTTCTTATACCATACCACATTGCGCGCACCCTGTGGTGACACGAATGTAAACTTTGTGGGGCAAGGCGCAGATTTGCGCAAAAAGCGCTTTTTCGCGCAGTGCGCCGCTGCTTATTTATGGTAAAGCTTCTTCGTCTGATACTGCGGCTCGCAGGTCAGGTTCACGCCGAGCTTTTTGAAGGTCGTGCTGTCCACGCCCGAAAGAATGACCGTGGAGTGCGCCTCGCAGCCGCGCAGCTTCGGAAGCTGCTGCATGGCAAGCGCCGCCGTGGGGTTCGTTGCCGCGCAGATTGAAAGGGCGATCAGGATTTCGTCCGTATGCAGGCGCGGGTTATGGTTCCCCAGATGGTGGATTTTGAGATCCTGAATCGGCTCGATGATGATGGGCGAGATCAGGTGGATGTCATCCTGAATGTTGCCGAGCGCCTTCAGTGCGTTCAGAATCAGCGCCGCAGAAGCGCCGAGCAGCGCGGACGTCTTGCCGGTTATGCACCTGCCGTCCGGGAGCTGCATGGCGGCCGCGGGCTGCTGTGTTTCCGCCGCCTTTGCAAGCGCCGCGGCAATCACGGGGCGGTCCGCCTCTGTGATGCCCGCCTGGTTCATAAGGAGCTTGATTTTATAAACGCCCTCCCCGTTTTCAAGGCCCTGGCGCACAGCGCAGCGTTCCGCATAATAACGGCGCAGGATCTCCTGCCGGGAAGCCTCCCTGCAAGCCTCGTCGTCAATGATGCAGTTGCCCGCCATGTTTACCCCCATATCCGTGGGAGACTGGTATGGGCAGCGGCCGTAGATTTCCTCAAAAATGGCGGCAAGCACGGGGAAAATTTCCACATCGCGGTTATAATTGACCGTGGTCACGCCGTAGGCCTCAAGGTGGAACGGGTCGATCATGTTCACGTCGTTCAGGTCTGCCGTAGCCGCCTCATAAGCAAGGTTCACCGGATGCTTCAGCGGCAGATTCCAGATGGGGAAGGTCTCAAATTTTGCATAGCCCGCCGCCACGCCGCGCCTGTGCTCATGGTAAAGCTGGGAAAGACAGGTCGCCATTTTTCCGCTGCCGGGGCCCGGCGCGGTAATGACCACAAGCGGCCGCGTGGTTTCTATGTATTCGTTTTTGCCGTATCCCTCATCGCTGACGATATGCTCAACGTCCGAAGGGTATCCGGCGATGGGATAATGGCGGTACACCGTCACGCCAAGCGAGGCGAGGCGGCTTTGGAATGCGTCCGCCGCGCTCTGGCCGCCGTATTGTGTGAGCACAACGCTGCCCACATAAAGGCCGATGGCGCGGAATGCGTCGATCAGGCGCAGAACGTCCTGGTCATAGGTGATGCCGAGGTCGCCGCGCACCTTGTTTTTTTCAATGTCCGCCGCATTGATGACGATCACGATCTCCGCCTGTTCCTTGAGCTGGAGCAGCATTTTGACCTTGCTGTCCGGTGCAAAGCCGGGCAGCACGCGCGAGGCGTGGTAATCGTCAAACAGTTTGCCGCCGAATTCAAGATACAGCTTGCCGCCGAATTGGGCAATGCGTTCCCGGATATGCTCCGATTGCATGGCGAGATACTTGTCGTTATCAAAGCCGACGTTCATGGTTGGGTAATCTCCTTTTTCGCAAGTAAAATTGAAATATGCAAAAACGCTTTTCAGAGGAGCGCCGTATTCCACATACTATGATAATGATTTCCGCGCATGTTTACAACTCGTTTTTTGATAAATATCGCGCGCCATGCTATAATTGGATGCAACCATTTCAGGGGAAGCAACGTATTAAAGGATGGGAGGGATGAAACTTGCCCGCAAGGGATTTTGAATCCATCTACGCGGACTACTCCCGCATGGTGTATTGGGCGGCCTACGGCGTGCTGAAAAACGAAAGCGATGCCATGGACGCTTCTCAGAACGTGTTTTTGCGCGTGATAAAGCACCAGAAAAAGCTTGAAACAATGGAGGATGCGCAGCTCAAAAGCTGGCTTTACCGCGTTACGGTAAACCTTTGCCTGGACGGCAAGCGGAAGCTGAAGCGGGAGGTGCTCGCGGACGAGCTGCCCGAAATGCCCGTTTCCGATGTGAGCATGCTGCCCGAGGCTGCGGCGCTGGATGCGGAAACCCGTGAGGCGCTGCACCGGGCGCTTCAGGAATTGCCGGAAATTTACCGTGAAACGGTGATGCTGCATTTTTTCTCCGAGCTTCGTTATGACGAGATTGCAAAGCTTACGGGCGTGAGCGAAGGAACGGTTAAATCAAGAATGTCCAGGGCGAAGGAGCGCCTTCTCGCCCTGTTGAAAGGGGGTGCGCAGCATGGCTGACGCGTTTGACGCATTGATGAAATCCATTGCGGATGAAGCGGATGCAAAGGTGGATTATGCAGCCATGCACGCGGCTGTCCTGCAAAAAGCGGCTGCCATGCGGCGCAGGCGCGCACAGTTCGTGCGCTATGGCGCGATGGCGGCAACGCTTGTGGTTCTTGCCGGCGTAGGCACGCTGTTTCTCCGGGCAAGGGGCGACGCTGCGCGCAGCGGCGAAAACGCCGCCCCGCAGACGGTGGAGTTCAGCATGGGAGATCAGGCGGTGGATATGGCGCCGGAGGGTGCGCCCGAAGAACCCGCACCCGGCTGCGTGCCGGAAAGCGTGTGCCCCACGGAAAAGACGGGCGATGCGGGGGTGGCGTCAGGCGCAGGAGCCTCCAATGCCGCGCGGAATGAAGCGGGTACCCCGGGAGCCGGCATTTCCGGCCATGCGGCGCAGGAACCGCTCATTGCAATGAGCGCGGACGAACTCGTTTCGCTCTGCCTTGCCGCGCGCACGGCGGACGATTCTGCGGAGAGCGCGCTTGCCTCGTTTGAATGGCTGTATGAACCGGTCTCTGCGGGAAAAGGGTACCGTCTGCTTGAGATCGCGGCTGATGCCTCCGGCATCACCTATACCTACAACCGCGCCGCAGCGGAAACCTGGAACGACGAGTATGCCATATTCATTCCCGGGGAAAGCCTTTCCGGCACGCGGGCGGAAACGGATGCCGCCGGCGTATTCGCCCCGGCGGAAACGGATGTGACCGCCGGCGCGGCGGGCGCTCTGACCTGGGCGCTCGGCGGCGGTGAGGCTGTGCTTACGCCCGGCGCGGGCTGCACGCTCAAAGAGGCGGAGCTTCGTGAATTCTGCGCGCTCCGGTTGGTAGAGATCAAGTAACAGGCAATGCAGCGGGCCGCCCGGAAGGGCGGCCTTTTTTGCATCCTTAGCACCAGGAGTAAGCGCAGCAGCTTTGTTACCGAGCCTGCTGCGCTAAGTTTTGTTGTGCCACAAGTTGACAATGTTCTTCCTTCATAATTTGCACAATCCGATCAATGGTTTGGCTTGCCCCGTTTGCTTCAATTTCTCCGCGAAACCATTGCAAAAACAATCGATCTTTTGTTCGCTCGATTGCCGGATCATTTGCCGCAAGCAACAAGATAGTAAGAAAGTACTCATACCCGCGAAAAGCATCGATCCCAATGTCCATCATTAACTCCTGGTAGGATAATTCCCCTCCCCATTTTAGGAGATACTCCATTTTTTGCAATACATTTATGTTCTCTTCCAAATGCTTTAAAATTTCTCACATGCCATAAAAACACCTCAATCTATTATCCTTTTTGCAATGTATACATTGCAAATCTGCTTGCTTTTCCTGATATTGCAAAGGAGAAAATGCAATGAATTTATAGCAAAGGCAAGGGAACGATATGGCGCAAAAACTCAAGCAGGATATTTCAATCGGGACGACGATCCGGCGGCTCCGCAACGTGGCCAGACTGACGCAGGAGCAGGTGGTCGCACAGATGCAGGTAAACGGATGCACGCTATCGAGAAGCGCGTATTCCCAAATCGAACGGGGAACGTACAGTATCCGCATCAGCGAGCTCATGACGCTGCGCCGGATTTTCGGTGTGGAATATGCGGATTTCTTTTCAGACCTGCCGTGAGCGGTGGCGTGCTACGCCCAGCAACCGGATTTCTCCTTGGCGTGCGGGCAGCGCATCTGCTATAATAAACAAAAACCGAACCATGCTTACGGAGGGAACCTATGGGCAGAATGCACCTGCTTTCAAAAATTCATAACGCCGCATCCAATCAGGTGGAAGGCTACTGCATCGTCAAAAGCGTTGCACAAAAGAGCAACGTCAAGGGCAGCAGCTATTTGGATTTCATCCTTGCGGATGCGGGCGGCGAATGCGCCGCCAAGCTTTGGGACTATGCGCCCGAGCAGCACGGCACTTACGAAGCGGACACCGTCGTTAAGGTGCGCGCGACGATCAACCTTTGGAAAGATGAAGAGCAGCTCAAGATCGACCGCATCCGCAATGTGAAGGCAGACGAAACGGTGGACATGGCGGAGCTTGTGCCCTGCGCACCCTTTGCGCCCGAAGCGATGTTCGATGAGCTGTATCAATGCGCGGAGAGCTTCCAGGATGAGGACCTGCGCATGCTGACGCAATACATCCTGCGCGAGAATAAGGAAGCGATCCTGCGCTATCCGGCCGCGCTCAAGCTGCACCACGCCATGCGCGGAGGGCTTTTGTATCACACGACGACCATGCTCAAAGCGGCAAGGGCGGTCTGCGCAGTATACAAGCCGCTGTACCCCACGCTTTCCACCGAGCTTGTGTACGCAGGCATTATCCTGCACGACGTTGCCAAAACGCAGGAGCTGACCGTGGGCGGCATCGGCCTTGCAAGCGCTTACAGCGAAAAGGGGCAGCTTCTTGGCCACATCAACATGGGCATGGCGATGGTGGAACGCGCCGCCGCAGAGCTGATGACCAGCGAACAAACAACCATGCTTTTGCAGCACATGCTTCTTGCGCACCACGGCGTTCCGGAATTCGGCTCGCCGCGCCCGCCGATGTTCCCGGAAGCGGAGCTTGTGAGCCAGATCGACGTTCTGGATTCCAAGCTTTTCGAGATGTTTGACGCGCTTGCCTCCGTTCCGGTGGGCGGGTTTTCCGAACGCCAGTGGGCGCTTGACAACCGCCAGCTTTACAAGCACGGGCACGAATAAAGCAGATTAGAATAAATTCATCCTTTTTTAATCTTCGCCGCCTTGTAAAGGGCGGCGAAATGCTTTACCATACATACTATGAATACGAAATCGGTCACAAGAAAAAAGAAGCGGCCTGCCGTGCGTACGCGCCGCGTGTTGTTTGCTTTGCTTGCCGCTGCGGCGGTTGTTTGCCTGTTTTTTGGCGCGGAGGCCATTGAGCGTGCCGTGAAACGCGCGGAATACGTGCCGCTTACGGCGGAGGAGATCGACTATGCTCTGCTGCGTGGGCAGGAGGCTGAGACGGAGGAAGCGCGCCTTTCGGTTGCGCAGTGCGCCGTAAGCCTTGTGGGCAAAGTACATTACTTCTGGGGCGGTAAGAGCAGCGCCATGGGCGAGGACCCGCGTTGGGGCGAACTGACGGAGGTCACGAGCGCAGGCAGTGAAAGCACGGGCACAGAAAAGCCTTACGGGCTCGATTGCTCCGGCTTTGTGGCCTGGTGCTTTATCCAGCAGGGGCTCAGCGCCGCCGAGGTGGAGGAGCAGGTCGGCATGGGCACCTGGACGCAGTGGGACAGGACGGAGGGAATCGCCTGGAAGGACCTGCGCGTGGGGGATTTTGTGTTTCAGAATGCATACCCCACCAACAAGGGCAACCACATCGGCATCTGCATCGGCTTTGATGAGGCAGGCGCGCCCGTCTTCGCGCATTGCGCGGCAGGGTTCGACAATGTTGTCGTGACCCGGGCGGGAGACGTGTTCCGCTATGCACGGCGGCCCAATTTTTATGCACAATAAGGGGGAGATATCATCATGAACGGAACCAGGCTTTTGCGGCGCGTGTTCGCGCTGCTGCTTCTGCTCGCCTTAGTTACAGTAATGACGGGCTGCTTCACCATCACCATTTCCCCGCGCTATGTGACGCTTTCGGACGATTATACCACGCTTACTGCTACGCCGGACAGCGAGAAGGTCTATCGCATCGAGATCGATAACATGTCCTTCACCAACTCGAAGGATGTGACAATCGACATCGCCTATTCCGATACGCCCTCCGTTGAGGCCGTAGTCAGCGAGGATCTTCTGGATTACGGATTCAAAATCACCATGAACAACGGTGTGCTGCGGGTCGGGCCGAGCAAACATCTTGAGATCAGGACGGACCGGTTCGAGCTCAAAATCCGTGCGCGGTTTGACGAGATCGACTTTTCGGGCGGCTACGACGTGACCGTGGATGCGGACGGCGCACAATCGCTTTCGCTCAACGTGAGCGGCGCGGCAAACGGCAGCGTTGAAAACCTGTATGTAAGCGACTTTGATGCAAAGATCTCGGGCGCAGGCTCGTTTGTGCTCTCCGGCGCGGCAGACAAGGCGACCATCCACATTTCCGGCGCGGGCGACATCGAGGCCGCCGGGCTTACCTGCAATGCGCTCGATGCGAAAATTTCCGGCGCGGGCGACATGACCATTGCCGTGGTCGATGTGCTGGAGGCAAAGATTTCCGGCATAGGCAGCATCGAATATTTCGGGAGCCCCACCGTCACACAGTCCGTTTCCGGCCTCGGTACGGTTTCGCAAAAATCGACGGAACTGCCATCGGCATAAGCCGCAGCCGGACTTCAGCTTCTTTCACTCCGGTTTTTCATTGTGCCTGCATGGAAAAGGCGCGCCCCCGGCGCGCCTTTTGGCTGTCAAAAAGCCTTCCGGGGGCTTCGGGGGTCGCAGCCCCCGGAAGCTCTAATTGGATTTGACGGCATGTACGTCAAATCCGCAGAAGCGCTTGCGGAGCAAGGCTTTCTTTGCATGAGGCGCGGGGCGCGCCGGAGGAGCAAGCGCCGAATGAGAAAAACTCAAAAAAGTGGCAATGCCACTTTTTGACACGCTGAAGGCGCGCCCCCGGCGCGCCTTTTGCTGTCCTATGCCATTTTTAAACCGTAACCCGCATCCCGCCGATATAAACCGCCTGCAATTCCCAATCCATGCCGCAAAGAAGCAGGTCGGCCGCAAGGCCTTCGCGGATGGCGCCGGTTTCCCCATCCGCACCGATCACACGCGCGGGCGTGTAGCTCGCCGCGCGCACCGCTTCCTCCGCGGGAACGCCGAAGCGCACCGCATTCTTCATGCAATTGAACAGCGTTGCCATAGACCCTGCAAGCGTGCCGTCCGAAAGCATGGCGCGCTGCCCACTGACGCGGATCGCCTGCCCGCCAAGCATATATTCCCCCTCCGGCATGCCGCAGGCGGAAAGCGCATCGCTCACAAGGCACACGCGCCCGGGAAACAGCCGGAACGCCGCGCGCACTGCGGAAGGATGCACATGGATGCCATCCGCAATGAGCTCCGCCGTCACGGTTTCCCGCTCCGACGCCGCGCCGATGACGCCCGGCGCGCGATGCAGAAGCGGCGGCATCGCGTTAAACAGGTGCGTTACATGGGAAGCGCCCGCATCAAAAGCGGCAGAGGCCGTGTCATAGTCCGCCTCCGTATGCGCAAGGGAAACCTTCACCCCTTCTGCCGCAACGGTGCAGATGCAATCGAGCGCACCCGGAAGCTCCGGCGCGATGCACGCGATGCGGATGAGCCCCGCCGCTTCCCGCTGGAGCCGCGCAAACAGCGCGGCATCCGGCAGGCGCAAATGCTCCGGGTTCTGCGCGCCGCGCTTGCCCATGCTGAAAAAGGGCCCTTCCATTGTGATTCCGCGCAAAGCGGCAGCGCTCTCCGGCCGGGCCACATGGAGCCTTGCCGCCGTGCGGTACGCCGCTTTGAGCCGTTCTTCCGGCAGCGTCAGCGAAGCCGGGCTGAAGGAGGTCGTGCCGTGCGCGGCAAGGAAGCGCGCCATGCGAAGGAGGCCTTCCTCCGCGCCGTCGGAAAAATCCGCGCCGCTGTTGCCGTGCAGGTGAATGTCCACAAGCCCGGGCAGCAACATCGCGCGCGGTGTGCAGCCGCGTGGCCGCACCGCCGCAATGCGGCCGGCATCCACCTCCACATCGCCGGTGTGAAAGCGGAAATCCGCGCCAAAGTAAAGTACGCGTTCAAACAGCACAGGCGCTCCCCTCCCCTTCCCGCTTCAGCTTCAGTCGGAACACTCACATCCAAGCGCGATGATTGCATCCGCAAGCACATGCACGTTGAACATCAGGTCCTCAATGGTGATGTATTCGTTCGGCATGTGGATGGAAGCTTCATGCCCCGGGATTTCGCAGCCGAAGGCCACGGAGTTGGGCAGATGCCGCGCATAGGTTCCGCCGCCGATGGCAAGCGGGGCCGCCGGCTCACCCGTGCGCGCGGAATAGACCTTGAGGAGCTTTGACACAAGCTCGCTTTCCGGGGGCACGCAATAGCCCTTGGAGAAGCTCGTGCGCGCGGCGGTAAGGCCGATGGGGTTCAGGCGCGCATCAAGCGCCGCTTCGATTTCTCCGCGCTCCATGGTGATGGGGGCGCGAATATCGATGGAAAGGCGGCGGATCCCCGTTTCATCCCAGTTGATTACGCCGACGTTGAGCGTGAGCCGGCCGGAAGCATCCGTTTTGTCCAGGCCGAAGGACTCGCCATGGCATTCAAAGTTGAATGCGCGCACAAGATCCGAAACGGCCTTTGCGTCCGCTTCGGGCAGGGGAAGCTTATCAAGCAGATCGATGAGCGCAAAAAACGCGTTGCGCCCCTGATCCGGCAGCGAGGCATGCGCCGAAAGGCCGCGCACGTTGATTTTCGCGGAAGCTTCATCCAGAGCCTCGGCGGAACAGCCGTATTCGCTCTTTTCCATATAGGCTTCCATGATGGGCAGGATGCGCGAGAGCGGCAGCGGCACGGTCGCCGTGGCCTCGCCCGGAACAACGTTTGAGCGTTCGCCCGCCTGAACGGTGATGGAGGAAGCATAGGGCAACTGGTAATTTGCGCCAAACCCATGTTTTTCGGAATTGACAAGCGGATATTCCGCATCCGGCGAGAAGGACATCTGCGGGATCTCCTCGCACTTGCAGTAATGGTCAAGGCATTGCATGCCGCTTTCCTCGTCGCAGCCGAGGATCAGGCGCACGCGCCGCTTCATCGGAAGGCCGCATTCCTTCACTGCGGCCATGGCGTAAAGCGCCGCAATGGCCGGGCCCTTGTCATCCACCGTGCCGCGGCCGTAAATTCTTCCGTCATGAATTTCGCCGCCGAAAGGCGGGTGCGTCCAGCCCACGCCCGCGGGCACGACGTCGAGGTGGCAGAGCACGCCGACGAGCTCCTCCCCCGCGCCGAATTCCACATAGCCGGCATACCCGTCAAGATCCTTTGTTGCAAAGCCCATGCCCTCCGCCAGCATAAGCGCATTGTCAAGCGCTGACTTAACCTCTGTGCCGAACGGCGCGCCGGGTGCGGGCTCTCCCTTCACGCTTGGGATGGCAATGATGTTTTGTACGGCTTCGACGATTGCACCCTGATGCGCGTCAAGCCAGGCGTCAACTTTAGGGTTCATATGCATGCCTCCTTAGAGAAAGATTCGTTTGCTGTTACAAGCATACCATCAGTTGACAAGGACACACAAGCCCTAAAGGTGGATATTCGGCCGCTGATGGCGCGCGCTTTTGCAATGGTTCACGGAATCTTCGCTTGCTACAATTGAGAGAAGCGCATAAAATAGAAATGATATCGCGCCGCTTGGCGGCGCGCCAATTTGAAAGAGGAGGCCATGCAGCCGCATGCTGGATTTTATTGAGCTTCTGAAAGTGATTTTCCTCGGGATTGTGGAAGGGATTACCGAATGGCTGCCGATCAGCAGCACCGGGCACATGCTGCTTGTGGATGAGTTCCTGCAGCTCAACGCAAACGATGCGTTCAAGGAAATGTTCTTTGTTGTGATTCAGCTCGGCGCAATCCTTGCGGTGGTCGTCCTGTTCTGGCACAAAATGCTCCCATTCCAGCTTCAGGACCGCAAAAAACCGTTTTGGAAAAAGGACACGCTTTCCCTCTGGCTCAAGGTTGTTGTGGCGTGCATCCCGGGCGCGGCCGTGACGCTCCTGTTTGATGATGTCATCGAAGCGCACCTGCACACGCCCGTTGTGATCGCATGCGCGCTCATCCTTTACGGCATTGCGTTCCTTCTTGTGGAGGATTGGAACAAGGCGCGCAGGCCCCGCATCCGCTCCCTTTCGGAGATCACTTACCAAACGGCGCTCATCATCGGCCTGTTTCAGGTGCTTTCCATCATTCCAGGGACCTCCCGCTCCGGCTCCACGATCATCGGGGCGCTCATCATCGGCGTATCCCGCGTCGCAGCGGCAGAGTTTACGTTCTTCCTTGCCGTGCCGGTCATGTTTGGCATGAGCGCGCTCAAGCTTTTGAAGTTCGGGTTTGCGTTCACGGGTGCGGAGCTCGTAACCCTTCTCGCCGGCATGGCGGTGGCGTTCCTGGTGTCGCTTGCCGTCATCAAATTCCTGATGAATTACATCCGCAAGCATGATTTTAAAGCCTTCGGCTGGTATCGCATCGCACTCGGCGCGCTCGTGCTTGTATATTTCCTTGCAATCAAATAAAGCGCTTCGGCGTAAAGCCGGCTGAAACAAAGGAGGAACCTCCATGGATCCGCGGGAAAAAATCGTTTACCAAATTTGGCCGCGCTCGTTCTGCGACGGGAACGGGGATGGCGTCGGCGATCTTGGCGGCGTGATCGCCAAGCTTGATTATCTGCATGAGCTGGGGGTGGATCTCCTCTGGCTTTCGCCGGTTTATGCCTCGCCCAACCGGGATTACGGCTATGATGTTTCCGACTATTATGCAATCAACCCGGAATATGGCACGCTTGCGGAGTTCGACCGCCTCGTTGCGGAGGCAAAGGCGCGCGGCATCGGCATCCTGATGGACTTCGTGCCCAACCACACCTCCGACCAGCATGCCTGGTTTCAGGCGGCGCTCAACGACCCCAATTCGCCCTACCGCGATTTTTATTATTTCCGGCCCGGCAAGAACGGCGGTGCTCCGAACAACTGGATGTCCTTCTTTGGGGGCAGCGCGTGGACGCAGGATAAAAAGACCGGCGAATACTACCTGACCTCCTTCACGCCGGGGCAATGTGACCTGAACTGGGAAAACCCTGCGGTGCGGCAGGAGATGTACAAAGCCATGCGATTTTGGATGGACCGGGGCATCGCGGGCTTCCGCATCGACGTGGTGAACGCCATCAAGAAGGCGCCCGGCCTGCCGGATAAGGACCCGCACAAGCGCGGCCTGCAATTCCCGGCGGAGCTTGTAACCAAGCAGGAAGGGGTGCATACGTTCATTCAGGAGATGCACCGGGAGGTGTTTTCGCACTATCCGGATTGCTTCACTGTGGGCGAAGGGTGTCTTACGGGCATTGAGGACGTCGCGCGCTTCACAAACCCGGAAAACCGGGAGCTGATGATGATGTTTCATTTCGACATCGCCATGCTCGGCTGCGGCCCGCTCGGCAAGTTTGATTTCAGAAAGGGCTACCGCTTTACCATCCGCGATTTTAAGCGCGTGGTGAACCGCTGGCAGCTTGCCATGCAGGAGAAGAACGGCTGGACGGGCAACTACCTTTCCAACCACGATCAGCCGCGCCAGGTTTCCCGCTTCGGCAGCGAAAAAACGCCGGAGCTGCGGCGCGCATCCGCGCGGGCGCTTGCCCTTTTGAACCTGACGCTGCGCGGCACGCCGTTTCTTTATCAGGGAGAGGAGTGCGGCATGACAAACTGCCGCCTTGCCAAAGAAGAGTGGAAGGATTTTGAGGCCATAAACGACTATGCCGTGCTGCAAAGCATGATGCGCCTGCCCGCCCCGCTTGCGGAAAAGATCATCGTGAAGATGACGCGGGACAACGCACGCACGCCCGTGCAGTGGAGCGGGGGCCGCAACGCGGGCTTCACGGACGGTACGCCATGGATGCGCGTGAACCCGAACTACCGGGAGATCAACATCGAGGAGGACGTGCTGCGCATGGATTCGGTGGTAAACTTCTACAAAAAGGCCATCGCCCTGCACCATGCGCACCCTGCGCTCACCTTCGGAACGTATGCGCCCGTGGACGAAAAGAACAAGCGCGTGCTCGCTTATCTGCGCCGCGGCGAAACCGAAACGCTGCTTGTTGCCATAAACCTTTCCGACAAGCAGGCGAAGGTTTCCTTCCCCAGGCTCAATGCGCGGGAATGTCTGCTGTACACGCATTCCTCGCGTACATTCGCCCAGGAACTGCCGCTTTTGCCGTTTGAAGGGCTGGTATATAAGGTAAACTGAACGCCGTGCGGCGAAAAACAAATCCCCCGGCCCGCGTTGCGGGCCGGGGGATTGTTGCGTGTGTCGAAGCCGGATTGCAGGTCAAGGGCTGCGGCCCTTGACAATCCCGGACTTTTTCGACAGCCTCAAGGCGCGCCCTGCGGCGCGCCTCATCTGTCCGTTTTTGATTCTCAATCGTGAAGTTTTCCCAGCCTGCGCAGCATGGTTTTTTCCACGGCGTTCAGGATGTTTTCATAGCCCGTGCAGCGGCACAGATGGCCGGAAAGCAGCTTGCGCAGTTCATCGCGCGTGTATTCCTTCCCGGATTCAAGGATCTCCACCGCAGTCATGATGAAGCCCGGCGTGCAGAAGCCGCACTGCACGGCAGCCTCGTCCACAAACGCCTGCTGGATGTCCGAAAGCTCGCCGTTCGGGCCGATCAGGCCCTCCAGCGTTCGGATGTTCTTGCCGTCCGCCCAGATGGCAAGGTAAATGCAGGAGTTGAAGCACTCCCCGTCGATGAGCACGTTGCACGCGCCGCATTCGCCCACCTCGCAGCCTTTTTTCACCGAGTTCAGGCTGAAATCATTGCGCAGCATATCGGTGAGCGATGCGCGCACATCCACCATTTTTTGAACCGGCTTGCCGTTGATCGTGCATTTCACAAGCTTATATTGTGTTTCGTGCATCAGAGTTCACCTCCGCTCTTTCTGACCGCTTCCGCCAGTGCGCGCCGCGCCAGCTCCTCCACAAGATGCAGGCGGAATTCCTTCGTCGCGCGCCAACTCGTGCGCGGGTTCACATCCTGGAGCGCCGCTTTTGCAAATGCATCCACCGTTTCCGCGCAAACTGGCCTGCCGTTTGCCGCAGCTTCTGCGGATGGCGCGCGCATGGGCACCGGCCCCGCCACGCCGTAAGCAAGGCGGGCGGAAAGGATCGTTTTTTTATCCCCGGAAAGCTTCACGTTGGCGGAACAGCCGCAGGTAGCGATGTCCATGGCGTTGCGCATGGCGTATTTGATGTAATGTCCCTTGTAGCCCTCGTAGCATTCCTTCGGGATCAGGATTGCGGTTTCAATCTCACCGGGGCGGAGATCCACCTTGCCGGCCTTGATGTAGAAGTCCCGGATGGGCACGCGGCGCACGCCCTCAGCGCCCGTGAGCTCCACAACGGCGTCATACGCCACGAGCGTCGAGCCGGAATCCGCGCTCGTCACACCGTTGCAGGTGTTTCCGCCGATGGTGCCGATGTTGCGGATCTGCGGGCCGCCCACCATGTCCACCGCCTCGCCGAGCACAGCGATATGCTCCTGTATGACGGAGCTTCTTGTGATGTGGGAAAAGCTCGTCAACGCGCCGATGCGGATGGTTCCGTCCGCCTCCATGGCAACGCCGCGCAATTCATCCAGCCCATAAATGGAGACGAGCGTTGCGCCCGCAAGCTTGCCCTCGCGGATCTGGATCAACACGTCGCTGCCGCCCGCGAGCACCTTCGCCTCCGGGTGCGCGAGTAAAAGCGCGCATGCATGCTGCACGCTTTCTGCTTCATACAATGCCTTGATGTCGTACATTTCGCTTCCCCCTTTCCTTTAAAGCAGCCCTTCCTCTTTGAACCGGGCAAAGAGGACATGCGGCGTAATGGGAATCCGGTCAACCGCCACGCCTGTCGCGGCGAGAATGGCGTTGCGTATGGCGGGTGCGCCCGGGCAGGCCGGCGGCTCGCCGAGCGCCTTGGTCCCGAAGGCGCTTGTCGGCTCGTAATTTTCCACGAAGCGCGCAGCGATATCCGGGTGATCCATCATGGTGGAAAGCTTGTAATCGAGCAGGTTGTTGTTGAGCGGCCTGCCCGTTTTTTCATCGAACAGAAGCTGTTCGGAAAGCCCGTAGCCGATGGCCATGCTCATGCCGCCGTGCACCTGTGCTTCCGCGAGCGCAGGGTTGATGAGCCTGCCGCAATCGTGCACGTTCACGATGTTGATAAGCTTCACTTTGCAAAGCGGAATGTCCACCTCAACCTCGGCAAACGAGCAGCCGAAGGAATAGGCGTTGCTCTTAATCTGGTAGGTGCTTTCGGCCGTGATATGCTCGCTGCGGGTCAGGCTGTAAAGCGCCTCCGTTGCAAGCGCGCCAAGGCTCATGAGCACGCGCGCATCGTTCTTGCGGATGATGTTTCCATCCACAATATCCAATTCAAACGGCGGCATGCGTGTGAGCTCATAAGCGTATTTCAGGATGCGTTCCTTCATCATGAGCGCCGTCTGCTTGATGGAAAAACCACCGATGTATGTCTGCCGCGAGGCATATGCGCCAAGGCCGAAGGGGGTGATGTCCGTATCCTGTGTGGAGATGACGTGCACATCCTTAAACGGGATGCCGAGCGTCTCTGCCGCCATCTGCGCAAAGGCCGTATCCGCCCCCTGGCCGATCTCCGTTTCCCCCATTTGAAGCTGCACGGAGCCATCCTGATTGAGCACCATCCGGCAGGAGGAGGATTCGAGTGAGATTGGCCACACGGCAGTGTTATACCAGAAGATGGCCATGCCGATGCCGTGGCGCACAGGGCCGCTTTCCTTTGCGTATTCCGCCTGCTTGCGCTCGTAACCGATGTATTCCATGCCTTTTTCGATGCACTGGTTCAGCGAATCGGAATAGTTTTCGTTTTTGGAGAAGCCGTCCACATAGCCCACAGGCATCATGTTCTTTCTGCGGAACGCGAGCGAATCCATGTGAAGCGCCCGCGCCACATCCTCGATGTGGCTCTCTCCGGCGAACATGGCCTGCGGGATGCCATAGCCGCGCATCGCACCCGAAACGGGTTTGTTGGTAAACACGGTATACGCATCGCACTGCACGTTGTCGCACGGATAAAGCTGCGGGAAGGCCCCCATGCCCTTTGCGGCAATGCCATGCCCGTGGGAGGCGTAAGCGCCCTGGTTGGAGAAGCATTCCATTTTGCGCGCAGCAAACGTGCCATCCGGCCGGACATAGGAAATGATGTGCGTGCGAATGGCATGGCGCACACGGTTGGAAACGAAGGTTTCCTCCCGGCTGACGTCAAGCTTCACCCGCCTGCCGCCCACCTGTGTGGTAAGGTACGCGCAGAGCGGCTCGTACAGCGCATCCTGCTTGTTGCCGAAGCCGCCGCCGATATAGGGCTTGATGACGCGCACGCTTCCCCACGGGATGCCAAGCGCCTGCCCCACGATGCGGCGGACGATATGCGGGATCTGCGTGGAGGAGGTAATGACGATGCGCCCGCCCTCCATCTCCGCGAAGCAGATGTGGTTTTCAATGTGGCAATGCTGCACGGTGGGGGTATCATACCATCCTTCCACCCGGATGAGGCCCGGCTCCTTGATTGCAGCATCATAATCGCCCTTATAGATGCTCGTATGCGCAAGAATGTTGTTCGGATATTCCTCATGCAGCTGCGGCGCGCCGGGCTTCATTGCCTCCTCGGCATCCAGCACAAACGGGAATTCCTCATATTCCACTTGGATCGCACGCAGCGCTTCTGCCGCCGCGATCTCGTTTTCAGCGACGACGGCGGCAACATCATCCCCATAGAAGCGAACGCGGCGCGTCAAAAGCAGCCGGTCCGCCACATCCTGATGGTGCGGGTCCGTAGACCACGGGTGCCCTGCCGTGGGGAATTTATATTCCGGCACATCAAAGCAGGTCACAATTTTAACCACTCCCTGGATTTTTTCCGCCGCGCTCGTGTCGATGGCCTTCACCACGCCGTTTGCAATCGTGGAATGCAGCACTTTAGCAACAAGCGCATTCCTGTCACAAAGGTCATCCGTATAGCGCGCCCGGCCGGTGACCTTGTCAAACGCATCCACGCGCTTTTCGCTCTTTCCAACAGTTCCGTTCATGCGGGTTCCTCCTTTTTCAGAAATTGTCAAATCAAATGGATGTTTGCGGCGGGGACAATCCTCAGTCCGCTTCGCAAAGTAAGCTGCGTTTCCGGGAATAAAAACAATCCTCAGCCGCCTGCGGCGACAGCTCCTTTCAGAAAGGAGCCTTTTGGGGGCGGAGCCGAGCGCCGCCAGTGGCGGATGCGGCGAGGCGGAAGCCCAGTAAGCAAGGGATCGCAAGGAAGCCGCTCCTGCGGCAACGCGGCGCGACCTTTGCGCACTGTGAGCAATCAGCGCATCCCCTGACGGGAGGATTTCCGTACAGCGTGCCTGCGGAGGGAGCTACACCCGCACAAACTCCATCTTCGTTACATCAAACAGCCCCTCGTCCGTCAGGCGCACAGCCGGGATAACCGGCAGCGCCAGAAACGAAAGTGCAATGAGCGGGTCGGTCCGTTCATCCGCACCGAGGCTCTTCGCCGCATCAAGCAGCGCGCGCTGGCGTGCGAGCACATCCTCAACGGGCGCTTCCGTCATAAGCCCTGCAATCGGCAGCGGCAGCCGCGCAAGGACGATCCCACGGCTCACGACACAATACCCGCCGCCGCATTCCCGGAGGGATTCGATGGCCATAAGCATATCGCGGTCATTGTCTCCGGCAACGACAAGGTTATGCGAGTCATGCGCCACAGTGGAGGCGATGGCGCCGTTTTTGATGTTCATCCCCTCCACGATTCCCACACCGATGCTGCCCGTCGCATGGTGGCGCTCCACCACAGCGAGCTTGCACAGCCCATCCGCAGGCACGAACGCGCCGTGCTCGCTCTTTACGCTGCGGTAAACAAGCTCCGTGATGAGCTGCTCCGGCACCATCTTGATGACGGGCATTCTTTCCCGCACGGGCAGGCAAAGAGAGCCTTCCGTTACGGGCGCAATCTGCACGCTGCCGTACACCTCCGGCGGCAGCAGCGGCATGCGGTATTCCGTTTCTTCGTAAGGCTTGCCGAAGCGGGTGAACACCCGCTTCACCCGAAAGTCCTTCAAATCCTCAAAAAGAACCATATCCGCTTTGTATCCGGGGGCGATTGCGCCGATGTTTTTGAGGCCATACGCGCGCGCAGCGTTATAGGAAGCCATTTTCACCGCCTCCACCGGCGGGATGCCGCAGGAAACGGCAAGCCGTGCGTTGCAGTTGATGTGCCCTTCCTGGCGGATGGTTTCGATGTGCTTATCATCCGTGCAGAACAGGATGTTTTCCGTGGGGAGGCCGTCGCGCGCAATGCTGCGCAGGATGTCCGCAATTCCCTTCGCCGCAGAACCCACGCGGATCAGGATGCGCATGCCGGTGCGCAGTTTCTCCTTCACTTCTTCATAATTGGAGCACTCATGATCCGTGGAGGGCCCTGCAACACGATAGGCGTTGAGCGCCCGGCCCGAGAGGAGCGGAGCATGGCCGTCGATGGGCTTGCCGTCAAACAGGCGGAGTTTGTCAAGCATTTCCTGCGCGCCGCCGGTTGCGGAAACATAATCCATCACTTCGCCGAGGCCCAAAATGCGGCTCTTGCGCAGGAACTGCTCCATATCCTCCGCCACAAGCTTTGCGCCGCTGTGTTCAAAGGGCGTAGCCGGGACGCAGGAAGGCATCATGAACAAAACCCGAAGGGGGAGGTCGTCCGTCATCTTATACATTGCGCGCACACCCGCTACGCCTGCCACGTTTGCAATCTCGTGCGGGTCGGCAATGATCGTGGTGGTGCCGTGCGGCATGATTACCTTCATAAAGGACGAAGGGATTACCATGGAAGATTCAATGTGCACATGCGCATCGATAAACCCCGGCGCAAGGTAGCCGCCCTCTGCATCGATCTCGTTTTCGCAGGAATATTCCCCGATGCCGATGATGACATCTTCATACAATGCAACGTCCGCCGGAATGATCTCGTTGGTGAACACATTTACCACGTTCGCGTTTTTGATGACGCACGTCGCCTTCCCATCAAGCGCCGCGCGAATCAGGTCCTGTTGTCTCAATGCATGCGCCTCCTTTTCAATTTTTCGTCCCGTACCCGTTGTAAGAATCGCCAAAAAATACAAATAAATTTTGTGCACAACAAATTCTGTTTGATGCAGTATATCACAAATGCCGTCCTGAGGCAAGCCGAATCCCCTTGCAAAAACCATGTATTTGCTGTATGCTTTTCTTAAGAATACAGCAACATTCCATCGGCTCATATAATCCCGCGGGGCGAAGCATGTTTCCGGGCGCGGGAGTTTCTACGGACCGCCCAACGGCCCCGCTATGAGCGCCTTTGTTTGCGCGTGCGTTTTAGCCGCGGCAGAAGGCGCTTTTGTCATACGGTTTCTCATACTTTCATGGTCTTTGGAGGATTGCGTAAAATGGATTTTCTCATTCAAAACGGCATTGTGGTAAACGCGGAAGGAAGTGCGCGCACGGATGTGCTCGTGCAAAACGGGCGCATTGCCGCTATGGGCGAAGGGCTCGCCTGTGCGAACGCTGTGCGCATCAATGCGGAAGGCTGCTTCCTGCTTCCCGGCTTCATCGATACGCATACGCATTTCGACCTTGACACCGGCAGTGCCCGAACGGCGGATGATTTCGTCACCGGCGGCCATGCCGCCGTTCTCGGGGGCACAACGACGGTGCTTGATTTTGCCACGCAGGACCGCGGCGGCACGCTTGTGCAGGCGTTCGACACCTGGCAGGAAAAGGCACGCGGCTGCTCCTGCAATTACGGGTTTCACATGGCGATTGCCGAATGGAACGATAAAACCGCAGCAGAGCTTCCCGAAATGACGCGCCGCGGCGTGATCTCCTACAAGCTTTACATGGTCTATGATGCCCTGCGCGTGGACGACGGCGCAATCTACGCAGCGCTCAAGGCGGCAAAGAATGAGGGTGCGCTGATCGGCGTCCATTGCGAAAACTGGGATGTCTTGAACCGCCGCATTCAGGAAGTGAAAGCCCGGGGCTTGACCGGCCCTGCCGGGCATCCGCTTTCCCGCCCCGCGCCTGTGGAGGCGGAAGCTGTGGCGCGTCTCATGCGCATTGCAGAACTTGCGGAATCCCCCGTTTACGTGGTGCATCTTTCTACGGCGGAGGGCCTTGCGGAAGCGCGGCGCGCGAGAGCGCGCGGTCAGGAGGTGTATCTTGAAACCTGCCCGCAGTATCTGCTTTTGACAGAGGCTTGTTACGCGGCTGAAGATGCCGCAAAGTTTGTGATGTCCCCGCCGCTGCGGAAGGCTTCGGACTGTGAGGCGCTGTGGGAAGCGCTTGCCGCAGGCGAAATCGACTGCATCGGCACGGACCATTGTTCCTTCACAATGGCACAAAAACTGCAATACGGGAATGATTTTCAGCGGATCCCAAACGGCGGGGCGGGCGTACAGCATCGCGGGCAGCTTCTTTACACCTATGGCGTATGCAAGGGGCGCATCACGCCGGAACAGATGGTTCAGCTCCTTTCCGCCGGGCCTGCGCGCCTTTTCGGCCTCACGGACCGCGGCACAATCGCCCCCGGCATGGCCGCCGACCTCGTGGTCTGGAATCCTGCGTATGAAGGCCGCATTACCGACACAAACACGGCGCACAATACCGATAATTCGCCCTTTGCCGGGCTTTCTGTGCGCGGCTGTGCGCGGGATGTGCTTTTGAACGGAGAACGCATTGTCGAAAACGGTGTGCTCGTTCTGCCCGGGCGCGGGAAGTATGTTGCCCGGAAGGGGTATGGCAAATGCAGATGAAGCTCGGCTGCATCCTGATGGCGGCGGGCGCAGGACAGCGTTTCGGCGGGAACAAGCTCCTTGCAGCGTATGATGGCCTGCCGCTGTACGTGCGGGCGCTCCGCTGCATTCCTGCGGAGGAGTTCGCGGGCGTGGCCGTCGTTGCCCACGACGAAGCGATCCTTTCGGCCGCGCGTGCGCATGGTTTCGTTCCGGTTTACAACCCCGCACCGGAAGACGGCGTCAGCCGCACCATCGCCCTCGGGATGCGCGCACTGCCGGAAATGGACGCGCTGCTGTTCCTTGTGGCGGATCAGCCCCTGCTGCGCCGCGAAAGCATATCGGCAGAACTTGCGTTCTTTCGCGCCCATTCCGGGAATATCGTAGCGATGGGGCATGGGGTGCAGCGCGGCAACCCGGCAATTTTTCCAAAGCAATTCTTCCCCGGTTTACGCGCGCTTACAGGGGACGCGGGGGGCAGCGCGGTGATCCGTGCGCATAAGGAAGCGCTCTTGCATTTTGAAATCCCGGATCCGCTGGAGCTTGCGGATGTGGATACTGCCGAGGCGCTGCGGCTGCTTTCCGACGCGCACAAAAAAGCTGATGAAACGGAGGAAATGGCATGAAAAGCACAAAGATTTATCGAGGAACCATCGTTTATGCGCTGCAGCTTGGCGCGCTGGAATGCTTGGAGCATGCGTATCTCGTTGCACAAAACGGCGTGATTGCCGGCGTGTTTCAGGAATTGCCCGGGAAATATCAGGATGCTGCATTGGAGGATTTCGGCGATTGCCTGCTCATCCCCTCGTTTACCGACCTTCACCTGCATGCGCCGCAATACGCCATGATGGGCATGGGCTTCGATCTGCCGCTGCTTGAATGGCTCAACACGTATACGTTCAAGGAGGAGGCGCGGTTTGCGGATGCAGGCTTTGCACGCACGGTATACGAAGCGCTTGCAACCGAGCTGGTGCGCCGCGGCACAACGCGCGTATGCATGTTTTCGAGCCTGCACCGCGAGGGGACGCTCATCCTGATGGATGCGCTCGAACGGGCGGGCATAACCGGCTTCGTCGGCAAAGTGAACATGGATCGCAACAGCCCGGACTGCCTGCGTGAAACATGTGGGGAATCGCTCGCACAAACGCGCCGCTGGCTGGACGAATGCGCCGGGCGGTATGCGCACATCAAGCCCATCCTGACGCCGCGCTTCACCCCATCCTGCTCGGACGCCCTGATGGAAGGGCTTGGCAGGCTTGCGGAAGAATATGAGCTTCCCGTGCAATCCCATCTTTCGGAGAACGATGCGGAAATTGAATGGGTGCGCACGCTGCATCCGGATTGTGAGCAATATTGGGAAACCTATGCGAAGTTCGGCCTTTGGAAACGCGGTACGATCATGGCGCACTGCGTACACAGCGACGTACGGGAGCGCGCAGCCATGCGCAGCGCGGGCGTTTGGGTTGCGCACAGCCCGGATTCCAACACGAACCTGTATTCCGGCGTTGCTCCCGTGCGCAAGATGCTGAACGAGGGGCTTTCCGTGGCGCTTGCTTCCGATGTTGCAGGCGGCGCAAAGCTTTCCATGCTCCATGCAGCGGCAGAAGCCATCCGCGCTTCCAAGCTGCGTTACTATTACAGCGGAAAACGGCCTGACGAAGCCTACCTGACCGTGCCCGAAGCCTTTTACCTCGCAACGAGCGCAGGGCAACAATATTTCGGCGCGGGCCCGGGTTTTTGTGTGGGCGATTCGCTGCACGCAATCGTGTTGGATGACAGCGCCCTTCCGCCCTCGCGCCCGCTTGCGCCCGCCGAGCGTCTGGAGCGCCTGATTTATGCGGATGACAGCCGCACAATCCGCGCCGTAATAAGCGAAGGCCGCAGGCTGGTCTAAGGTCTCTGTAAAAACACACGTACCTGCTTCTTGACAAGCGCCCCCGTGCTTTGCTATAATACAAAGGCTACATCGGGAGAGATGTCCGAGTGGTTTATGGAGCCGGTCTTGAAAATCGGTGATGCTGCAAGGCACCGGGGGTTCGAATCCCTCTCTCTCCGCCAAATATGAGAATGCCCTCTGGGCATTGTCATATTCGGCGGCAACGGAGCGAACGGCGCTCTTCCACCGAAAATCGTATATGCGGAGAAGTACCCAAGTGGCTGTAAGGGGCTCCCCTGCTAAGGGAGTAGGCTGGGGTGACTGGCGCGAGGGTTCAAATCCCTCCTTCTCCGCCAAAGTGCCTATTTTGCTAGACAATTAGGCACTTTTTTGTTTTACAAAGCCACGGTTTATGGAATGTTCTGACTAGCACAGAATAGCACAATTTAAATCTATAACGTACATTGCAACGAACAAAAACACTGGAAAAGTGACCGAACATGGTGTATAATAACAGTGGACTATGATGGTTTTGTTTGTTGGTACATTACTGAACACCTATTTTACAAAACGAAGAAGGCCGCCACAAAAAATGCGGCTTTTCTTCATAGGATTTGACATTTTGATTTACTCCCGCATCGGTGTTTTGGGGATATTTTTATAATAGCTTTTTCGCAACGCTGAAACGCATTCCGGATTTCCGCATGTTACCGCATTTGTTCCGGGCGGACACAGGCCGCCACATATCACGCACCGTTTCAATGATACGCGTTTTTCCGATCTGATTTCCGCTATTTTATCGCGGTTTGAGGTGTAGTACGCAGCGCCCTGGCTGCGGTCAACCGCCATAACAGCGTCATGCCTGCAATCGGGGCAATACCGTTGCCTGCCGTTGCTTACAGTATATTCGCGCCCGCAACGTTCGCATGTGTCCGTGCTGCCAAGCTTCCGCGCGTATCCGTTTTTTCTATACCTCGCAGCGCGTTCCCTTTCGGCCTTTATCCTGCACGCGGGGCATCGCTTCGCGCGTGGGCCGCCCTGAAACTCCACGCCACAGTCCTGACATGTGCGCATTCGGATGGAACTGTTTTTCTTGCCTGCTGCGGAACATGCATCGCATTGGAATTGCCTTGCGTTGCCTGTGAACTCCGCGCCGCAGGATGTACATATACGAATTACAGAACGCCGCGCCATAGAATATCTTTCTGCCGGGATTGGCCGCCCGGCTCGGCGTTGCTATGTCAACCCAATTTAACAATTCCGGTAACGTCCTTAATTTCGCTGTCAACAATGATGCGCGGGTTGTTCCAGTCGCAAGCATCGGATTCATCCAAATCATCTTGCAAGCTGAAATCACCTTCTGCTGCAGCCTCTCTCGCCGCTTCAAATGCTTCCGTAAATTCATCGGTTATTTTCCAAACAACCGTATATTCGTTCCCTTCATCGTCCTCTGCGGTCGCTTCGTAGTATTCGCCGTCAGGGATAATATAGATTGTTTCGCGTCCTTCTTCGTCCATGATACGGAAATCGCCATTGCCAATGATGGGGTTAGTGGTCAGCGTGATATTCTTCATTGTTGTTTTCTCCTCAATGTTCGCCATGGTATTTATCTCCTTTCGGTTTGTGCTAGTGGTTTGTTCTTTTCTATGGTTTTATTATACTATGATATCATATTAAAGTCAATAGAAATACCGAAAAAAGTTAATTGAATTTTTCTATGGAAACATAGGATTAAATATGATATAATGGCTATGCAAGGGGGATAGATCATGAAAACAAAATATGAATACAATAAAAAATATGCCGATGCATATGATGCAAAAATGGATAGGCTGTTAATCAGAATGCCGAAGGGACAGAAAGACACAATCAAGGAATACGCAGAAAAGAACGGCGAAAGCGTAAACGGGTTTATAAATCGGTTAATTGCCCAAGCGCTTGAAAAATAGAAAATATGTTCGGTTTTATCCGTAATTTTATGGTATAATGTAAATGGATAAAATATGAAATCTCATGGCATCGCAGAAACGCGGTGCCTTTTTTGTGTGCTATGAAACATTGTGTTAAATGGATTGAAACACCAAAGACATGCAAGGAATGCAATAACTATGATGCGCACTGGAAGAAATGCAAACTAAAGGTGTGCATCTACCCGGCGAGGAGGTGACATGGGATGCCGTCTAGGCTAACGGAAGAACGAAAGAATAAAATAGTTGCTGATTACGTATTGACAAAATCAATAAATGCGGCGGCGAAACGGAACGGCGTGCCATGGATAACCGCGCGGGACGTGATCGATAAAAATGAAGAATTGCGCACGCGTCTAGAACGAAAAAAAGAAAACCAGGACACCGCCGACATAATGGCATACATGGACGGCGAACGCGATAAGGTGTGTAAGATAATCGCGCTAGGCCTAGATGCATTGGCAGACCCGGAAAAGCTGAAAGGCGCAACACCCGCGCAAATAACAACGGCACTTGGCACATTAATAGATAAATGGTTGTTGTTGAAGAACCCGCAAAGCGGCGGAACGGCGAAGATTGAAATCAAAACGGATGATCCAGAATTGGCACGGTGGTTAAATGGAAATTGATTTAACAAGAATGTCGGAACCGCAACGGGAATTTTTTCTATCGGATGCAAAGTATACATGCTATGGCGGCGCGCGTGGCGGCGGTAAAAGCTGGGGTATGCGCACATTGTTAGTATTGAATGCATTGAAATATCCCGGTTTAAACATTCTACTGCTCCGGCGCACGTTGCCGGAATTGCGGGAAAATCACATAGTGCCCATGCGCGCCATGCTGCACGGGGTAGCGAAGTACAATGCAACGGAAAAAACGTTTACATTTCCAAATGGTTCGCGTATCGTGGCCGGGTATCTAGCCCACGAAGGGGACATATTGCAATATCAGGGGCAGGAATACGGAATAATCGGCATGGAGGAAGCCACGCATTTCACCGAAGAACAAATGCAATTGCTGATTCCGTGTAACCGTGACACGCGCAGCGGACGCAGACCGCGCATGTACTTCACGTGTAACCCAGGTGGCATTGGGCATTCATGGGTTAAGCGGCTGTTTGTGGATGGTCAGTACGAAGGAAAGGAAAACCCATCAAACTATAAATTTATCCGCGCAAGGGTATACGATAACGCACCCCTGATGGAAGCAAACCCGGAATACGTGGAAGCGCTGGAAGGGTTGCCGGATGACTTGCGCCGCGCGTATCTTGATGGCGATTGGGATGTATTTGTCGGTCAGTATTTCACGGAATTCCGCAGGGAATTGCATGTATGCGAACCGTTTGAAATCCCGGCGCATTGGTCGCGCTTCCGCGCGTTGGATTATGGTCTTGACATGCTTGCGGTTGTGTGGGGTGCGTTCGATGAAATGGGCAATGCATACATCTACCGTGAATTATGCAAGCCGGATGTTGTCATAGCCGATGCCGCTAGGATGATTCTTGATGCGTCAGCGAATGAACCCGTACTTAACACGTTCGCGCCGGCTGATATGTGGGCGCGGAACAGGGCAACGGGGCGCGGGCAGGCTGAAATGTTCGCGGATGCTGGATTGATTTTAACACAGGTTAGAAATAGTCGCATTGACGGCTGGTTGTCGCTGAAAGACTGGATGCGTCCGATCGACAACGGAACAGGCGAAAAGCGGCCACGATTGCAGATATTCAGCACATGCCGCAAATTGATTCATGATTTGCCGTTGCTGCAACACGATGAACACAATCCTACTGATGTATCAACACAGCCGCATGAAATATCGCATGCGCCAGACAGTCTACGCTACTTGCTGGATGGCAGGCCGCAACATCGTGTCATCGTTCCGCAAGAATACGATTCACAGATTAACAGTTTTTTGGATTACGGGGGATAATATGGATTTTTTCGAGTGTTTTGTTTCTGTTGTTGGGCTGATTGTGTGCTTCACATGCGGCGCGGTGCTTGCGCATATATGGGGCGTAACGCCGAACAAGAAACACAGTGATCTGACGGATGAAGTAAATCCGACAGAGGCCGAAACGGACAATCAGGAACAATGGCTAAGGATGATGAACTACACCGGGAGGAATAATGAATGATTCGTACAGACCCGCAGGAAATATGGAAGGAATACGAAAAAGGGATAGATTACAACAATTCAATAGATCTGTATGAAACGGTTCGCGTAAACCGAAATTTCTTTCTTGGCCGGCAGTGGGAAGGGCTGAACGCTCCTGACCTGCCGAAGCCGGTCATGAATATCATGAAGCGTGTTATCGCGTATCAGACTTCCATGATAACGTCAGATGATATCGGCGTATCGTTTCAGCCGTTCAGACCGAACCCGGATGAATCACTGCTTGCGGCGATATTTTCGCAAGAAGTGGAGCGGGTTATAGAACAGGCTAAAATTAAATCATTCCATCGTGACGCAATCCGTAATGCATCGGTAGATGGTGACGCATGCATGTATCTGTACTATGATACGGACATCGAAACCGGGCAGGATGTGAAGGGGGACATCCGCGTTGAACTGATAGACAATATCAATGTTTACTTCGGCAATCCGTACCTGTGCAACGTTCAGAAACAGCCGTATATCATCATTGCCCAGCGCAAGACGCTGAAAGAAGCGAAAGAAGAATCGAAGCAGAACGGCTGCGATGCTGAAAGCATCATAACGGACAGCGACCCGAACCAAGGCGAAGCAGGGGACGATAGCGGACTTGTGACGGTTCTGATTAAATTCTGGAAGGAAAACGGAATTGTAAACGCAATCAAGACAACGCAAACCGCTATTGTGCGCGACAAATGGGATACAGGGCTGAAGCTGTATCCAATTGCATGGATGCCTTGGGAAACCGTTCGTTCATCGTACCACGGACAGGCAAGCATAACCGGGCTTGTGCCGAACCAGATAGCAATCAACCGCATGTATGCGATGGCCATACGTTCCGCAGAAATGAACGCATTCCCGAAGGTTGTATACGATGCGACCAAGATTGAACGTTGGTCAAACCGTGTGGGCGAAGCAGTAGCGGTTCGCGGCGGCGGTGTCACAGACGCGATTGCAACCGCAATCAGGGGCGCTGACATGTCACCGCAGGTCATGCAGATCATAGAAACAACCGTAAACATGACACGCGATTTTATGGGCGCATCTGATGCAGCCTTGGGAAATGTCAGGCCGGACAATACATCGGCTATAATCGCGGTGCAACAGGCTTCAAGCGCACCTCTTGACTTGCAGAAACGCGCATTTTTCGATTGGTGTGAAGATTATGTACGAATCATCATTGATATGATGCGTGCGAACTACGGAACGCGGTCAATTGTGATTCAGGATGGTGACATACTGGCGAAGTTCATCCCACCAGATCCTATGACCGGTGAAATGCCGGAGTATTTTGAAATGCGTGTTGACTTCGGGCAATTGGAAGGTGCAAACATGCTGTTAAAGGTTGATGTGGGTTCTTCTGCATACTGGTCTGAAATCACGCAGATGCAGACGCTGGACAACCTTGTGAACAAGGGTATTATACAAGACCCGGAATTGTTTGTTGAACAGATTCCAAACAAGTACCTTGTGGGAAAGAATAAGATTCTTGAATCCATAAGACGCGCAAAGGATTTGCAGGAACAGCAGATGCAAGAACAGCAACAGTTGCAAAATATGCAACAACCAATGTTTTAAACAGCCGAAAGGCTGATTTTTTATTTGCGCCAACCATAGCGCAGAAAGGAAGTAACACATGGAAGAATACACCAATTTTTCCGACACAGGCGAGGACATGTTTCTTGACGAACCGGAAGCAACGGAGGAAACCACTTCGGAAGAACCGGAAGTTGAAGAAACGCAACCCGAACCCGAAACGAAACCGGAACAGCCTGCACAGACGTTGAAAATCAAGTACAACGGCAAGGAGCAGGAGATCACGATTGAGAAAGCCGTTGAGTTGGCGCAGAAGGGTATGAACTATGACAAGGTCCTAAACGAGCGCAACGGGTTGAGGGTGGACGCGCGGGCGAGTGAGCTAATTCATAGGCTTGCGGAAGAAAGCGGCATGGACATTGAGGAGTATGTCGGATTCGTGGAAGAGCAACAGAAAGCCATGATATTGCAGAGGGAGATTGAATCCATCCGCGATAAGTATCCCGATATGCCAGAAAATGCCATCAAAGAATTGGCAAGCTCACGCGCTGCGGAAAAGGCGCGAAAGAATGCAAAAGCAGCGGAAGAGCGGAAACGTGCCGCAGAAGAAGCGGAACAAAAACCGTGGATCGAGTTCTTGAAAGAGTTCCCGGAGTACAAGGACGAATTGCCGAATGATGTGATTGCCTACATCGAAAAGGGCAGCACGCCAATTGAAGCAATGCTCCGTTTTAAACTGGATGCGGGCGAACAAAAGATAAAAGAACTAGAGGACAAACTGACATCGCAGGATCAAAACACAAAAAATAAACAAAAATCCGTAGGTTCCGTTGAATCCACTGCCACCAAACAGGCGGTGGATGATTTTTTAGCGGGGTTTGACGGATAAGAAAGGAAAAACAAAATGAGTATTAATCTTGCAACCAAGTATAGTAACAAAATTGCACAGGCGCACACCCATGAATCCTTCCTTGCCGGAAAGGCGAAAGCACCGTATGATTTCGTAGGAGTGAAAAGCATCCGCATTTACACGTTGCTTTCGCAGCCGCTTAATAACTACGACCGCACAAACACATCCAATCGCTACGGCGCGCTCGCAGAGCTTCAGGATTCCTATCAGGAAATCAGCATGACGCAGGACAAGTCTTTCCGCATCGCTATTGACAAGGGCAACAACAACGAACAGATGATGGTGAAGGAGGCGGGGCGCGTCATGAAGATGCAGCTTCGTGAACAGGTAGTTCCTACAGGTGACAAGCGTGCGCTGAATCGGTGGGCGTGGGGAGCTGGTAAATGTATTGAATATAGCGCCGCGATCAGCAAGAGCAACATCATATCCATGCTGCTTGACATTGAAAAGGAGTTCATGGACGCTTTCACGCCGCTGGATGACCGCTATGTGGTTGTGAAGAACGAACATGTCAAGCTGATTAAAACTTCTGATGAATTCCAGTATGTTGATGGCGTGCGTGAAAACTTCATCTTGAAGGGCATAATCGGCAAGATCGGGACGCTGAATATCATCACAATGCCTGCTGCATGGTTCCCGACCAATGCGGAACATATCGCGTTCCATTCCCGCGCGGTTGGTTTCCCGTTCAAGATTCGAGATGCCAGAATTGTGACCGATTCCGAGGCGGTAAACGGTGCCGTACTGCTTGGCCGGTTCAACTATGATGCGTTTGTTGTTGGCGGTGCGTGTGATGATGTTATCGTGGTGACCACTAGCGGAAACAAGTGCGCAGATCCTGTTGTCGCAAAGTCCACAAACACGACCATCACAAGCACCACATCTGGCGCAAAGATTTATTACACCACGGACGGAAGCGACCCGAGGTTTAGCGCGAGCCGTATCGAATACAGCGCCGGCATCACCAACCCCACGGCAGGAACGGTTATTAAGGCTGTAGCTATTTACGAATCTGGAAACAAGTTTACATCCAACGTTACCACGCACGTTTGCGTATAATTTAAACCACGTTATTGGGGGGGGCTAATGCCCCCCAATGTTTCTGTAAGGAGGAAGCATGACAGGGCAAGAGATTTATGAAACCGCAAGCGCGTTTCTGTATGAAGCTGACGGAGAGGACGCAGAAAGCAAGCGTTATTCCGTTCCGTTTTTAAACCTCCTGTTGCAGGAATGCCTTGAAGTTGAAAATTCGATACGTATTTTCAAGGGAATTGAACCGCTTGAGACTGCGCAAAAGATAGAAACGCTATCGGATGAAATCATATATTCCGATTCCATAACGCGCGTTGCGTTGCCTTACGGCGTAGCTGCGCAATTCTTCCAAGAAGCAATGGACAACTTTCAAGCGGAAAACTATCGCGCAAAGTATATATCTGCGTTGAATGAAGCGAGGCGGTTGGTATTCGTTGATGTGGTAGATGTGTATGGGGGTGAATGATTGTGCCGTCTATCGTTACGCCTAGAAACATATCTGATGTAAAGCGATACCACAAATCATATTCAAAGTTCAGGGGCGTTGACTTCTCGACAGACCCGACACTGGTTAACGATTCGCGTTCTCCACTGTGCCAGAACCTTATATCTGACTTAGCCGGGTTCCCAGAAAAGCGCCTTGGATGGCGCACGCTGTTTACAGTGGAATCGCCGATAAACGGATTGTTTTATGCCGTGTTTGAATCTGGCTCAGAGAAATACATTGTACACGGCGGTACTAAACTGTACACCTTTACCGATATCGGGTTTGAAGTAGTGTATGAAAGCATGAACAACGCGCGAAGCACGGCATTTTCACACGGCGGCAAACTGTACATCTTAGACGGCGCAAGCTACCTTGTGGCGACTGAAACAGGCAATACGATAGGCGTTACTTCCGTAAGCGAACATGCGTTTATTCCAACAAGTGTAATCGGCGCACCAGCAACAGGCGGAGGCACACCGTTTGAGCCTGTAAACATGCTGACGGGAAAACGCATAAATTCCATGATCGGTGACGGAACAAGCACGGTATTTAAGCTTGATTCCGAAAATATAGATTCCGTAGAATCGGTAAAGATTGACGGTGTTCTAAAAGCAGAAACAACGGATTACACAGTAAATCTATCAGATGGAACTGTTACGTTTACGCAAGCACCAGCGGAAAGTGCGGCTGGCGGAGGCGTTGACAATGTTGTTATTGCATTCACTAAGAATGTGCCGGGATACATAAGCAGGATAGAAAAATGCACGATTGCGGCAAGCTACGGATACAACAATGATAACCGTTTCTTTCTGTCCGGCAATCCAGAATATCAGAATTGGGACTGGCAATCGGGGCTTGATGACCCGACATATTTCCCTGATACAGGGTACACAAAGATAGGCGCGGACACTTCCGCAGTCATGGGATATATCAAGCAGTATGACACCATGACAATCATCAAGAACAGCAATGAGCAGGATGCGGAATTGTTCTTGCGCACGGCAACATTCACCGATGACAACAAGGTAATATTCCCTGTCAAACAGGGCGCAAAGGGAATCGGCGCAGTATCCATGATGGCGTTCTCAACGCTACGAGACGATCCACTTTTCCTTTCCAATGAGGGCGTATTTGCTATCGCGTCAAGCTCGGTGAATCAAGAAAGGGTTCTGCAAGATAGGTCATTCTATGTAAACTCAAAGCTTACAAAAGAGGAAGGGCTAGATAAGGCCGTATCCGTTGTATGGAATGGATATTACATTCTGTGTGTGAATGGTCATTGCTATGTTGCGGATTCAAGGCAGAGAACAGGCGATTCCAACACGGAGCAGTATTCATATGAGTGGTACTATTGGACAAACATTCCTGCAATCGCGTTTCTTGAAATAGATGGTGCGCTGTACTTCGGCACAGAGGATGGCAGGGTATGCAAGTTCAATACCGACATAACAGGTGTTAGCAGATTCAACGATGACGGACAGCCGATTGTAGCGCGATGGTCAACCAAGTATGACACATTCGGCACGTTCACAAGACGCAAGACACTTGTGAAGAAGGGTTCTGGCGTTATGATAAAGCCCTATAGCCGTTCAAGCGTGAAAATCTATGTGGCAACGGATAGAGCGCATGAACACCTGATACGTTCCAGTAACATGGACATATTCGACTTTTCAGACATAGATTTTGAACGATTCACATTCAATACGTTGGACATACCGCAAGTGAAGCCGTTCAATACAAAGGTTAAGAAGTTTATCTCATTGCAGTTGATCTTTGAGAACGATGCCGTGAATGAGGGCTTCGGCGTATACGGCGCAGAGGTGCAATATACCGTTGGAAATTACGTGAAATAGGGGGATTGTTATGGCAAGTTATTACACTTCCGGCTACACGCCGCCGCAGGGCGTTACAAGCGCAGATCAAGTAAGGGCGATTCAGAAACAATTGACGCAAGCCGGATATAACGTAGGAAATACTGGCGCGGATGGCATATGGGGGAAGAATACGCAGGCGGCATATGATTCGTATTTAGCCACAGGCGGCAATACAGGCGGCTCTATATGGTCATCCCCTGCCGGCGTGTCCGGAGGCTCTATGTATGGTTCTTCCAGCTTCTCTATGCCCTCCATTCCCTCTTACGATATTGGAGCTGCATATGACAGAAGCGCCGAGCAGTATAAAGCGGCGCTCGATGCGGCGTACAATTCGCAGAAAGCAGGGATTGACGCACAGGCGGCAAAACTGTCAGACCAGTATAACGCGGTTCGGTCGAATGCTTACACCAATGCAAGGCTGAACGCAATCGGTAACAATGAAGTTATGGCTTCATTGGGACTTGCCGGAAACATGTACAAGTCCCCTGTTTCGGGCGTGTCTGAAACCTCAAGGGTGAATCAGGACATCGGCATGCGGAATGACATAAATTCCGCAACGCGACAGGAACAGGCCGAAAGGGATAATCTTGCACTTGAGCTTCTGCAAGCGGGATATACAAGGGATGTAGAGTATGCCAAATGGATGGCCGATATGCTGATTGCAAAAGCGAACGCAGAACAGGCGGCAGCACAACAGGCGTTTGAAAATCAGATGGCGCTTGCAAAGATGTATGCCGATATGTACGGTGGAATGGGCGGAAGTTCGTCCGGCGTGTCCGGTGGTTCCAGAAGTTCATCTAAAAAAACCACAACGGCAATGCAGACATATGCATCCATGAAGAATTACATCGAAACGATTTCCAAACAGGGCGCGACAAGGAAAGATATGTCCTCTGAAATTGCAGGAATGAACCTCCCACAGTATCAGAAAGACATACTGAACAGTTATTCCAAGATTCTGTCTACAGGGTTTACAAAGCCGTCTATGATGGTAAAAAATCAGACGAAAAAATAAGGGGGATATATGGCGTACATATCCTTAGATGATTACCTTGAATATGAAGCCAGGCGAAAAGCACAGAACGAGATCGTAAAGCAGAACGAGAAAACGCTGTATGAGAGTAGCAGGGCGGCATATGAAAACTATAAATCCAAACCGCAACAGCCTTTGAAATATCAGCAACAGCCGCAAAACGACGTATATATTCCAGCGCAGTTCGGACAGCGGATATTGGACAGACAGCGGCAGCAGGAATACGCGAACCGTTTGTACAATACCTATATTCCTGCCACGCTTGCGCAGGATGCGCTAAACCGCAGCGGACGTGGGAACGATTTCAATGCGTTTTCCGACAGAGTGTTGCGGTATGACTATCTGAACAATGCGGATACTGCAAAGATGAAAGCGGAACTTGATGCGCTCAATGCAGATCTGAAAGATAGAAATAAATACTATTCAGGTGCTACGAGAAGCGATTCGATTGTTCGGCGCGTACAAGGCGATGATTCCGAACTTGCGCAGAGCAACAAGCGCACCAAGGAAGAATACGAAGCACTCGAAGCAAGGGCTGAACAGCTTGAAAAGAATCTCCGTGATGCTGAGATGCTACAGCGTTTCGCAGGATACGAAGCGGCAAGGAATAGCGCAGATTTCGCGGAGAAATCAAAAGCTGTAGCAAACAAGCCTTTCAGCGTGACAGACCCTTCCACATGGGCGAACGGTGATTCAAAGTATAACTTTATCAACAACATCGGAAGATATAGGGAAGGGATTGAATTTGCTTCCAAACTTGTACAGCCTTTCGCGGAAAACAGGGATTACTCTGTTTATACCGGCCTGTCCAAGATGACGGAAGATGAGATTGCGCTGTATAACTATATCTATTCAACACAGGGCAAGGAAGCGGCAGACCAGTATATTGACGATATTAAAGAATCCTTGAATTACAGAGTGGCGCAGGGAGATGCCGCCGCAGTAGGTAATAATGTGCTTAAAGGCATGGAATACGGATTCGGCGCTGGACTTGCAAGGGCGGGAACTGGCGTTGTAGACCTGTTCAGAGATGAAGCAACAGCCACACCGATTCACGAATACGGCTCTGCAATGGTAAGGGAGAATCTTGCTAATAGTGGTGCAAGGCTCCCGGAATTCATGGGCGGCTCAAGTCTTGGGCAGGTTGGATTTGACATTGCGAACACGGCAGGAAACATGGCGCCTTCTCTCTTGCTCGGTGCATTATCGGGCGGAGTAGGTTCTGCGGCGATGGGCGTGAGTGCGGCAGGTAACGCAAAGATGCAAGCACTCCGGCAAGGCTACTCCAACGAACAGGCAACAAAATACGGTATACTGGTCGGCGCATCCGAAGGTGCGTTGCAGTATCTCCTTGGCGGTATCTCCAAGCTTGGTGGTAAGTTTACTGGTGGTATTGCGGCAAAGGCAATACAAAACATCGACAACGCACTATTGAAGGTTGCGGCAAACTCGGTAATCAAGATGGCCGGTGAAGGTACGGAAGAATACTTGCAGGAAATCCTTGAGCCGATTTACCGCAATCTGATTTTCAACGAGAGCAATCAAGTTGACCTTCTCAACCCCGATGCGGTGTATTCATTCATGCTCGGCGCATTGACATCTGGCGTGATGGAATCCCCGAATACGGTTAGGGATTTAGCGGGAGCGGTACGGACAGAAACCGCAAAGGTAAGAGAACGAGCGGCAACCCAGAATATCTACGGCGCATTAGTCGGTTCAAATCAGCTTGTACAGGATTCAGGCACGGATACGGTAAATACTCCAACCACACAGCAAACAACGGCAAATACAGGCGTTGCAACGGCATCTATCAATCAACTTGACCGGATTGATTATGATGTAATTAAAAGGAACAAAAATGAAGTTTCTGAAATGAATCCTGTCACGGAAATGGATGGAAGCGAGTTTGCAAAAGGGACGGTTGGAATTTTTGACCAAGTTGCAGAATTTTTTAATTCTATAGGGAACAAGGTTACGAACTCCATACTTGGAGATGTAGTGATTGATCGAAGAGGTGTTAAAGACTCCGTTTCGCATGGATTGGGGAGAAACAAGGCTATAGCATTCAAGGCGGTCCCAGATGTAATACAGAATGGAAAAATCATTGATTATCAAAAAAACTGGAAGGGCAGAGGTTATGATACTGTTGTTCTCGCTGCCCCCGTCACGATTAAAGGAGAGCCATATTATGAAGGAGTTGTTTTAATCCGACCGCAAGATAACCAAAGGTTCTACTTACACGAAGTGCTTGCGAGTAATGGAAAAGACACACATGCGCCGTTCAAGACCGGAACCACTACAAGTGGCACCTCCGGCGGCGCAGGTATGCCTTCTTTAATAAGTTTACTCAACGAACTAAGAAATGTCAACACGCAGCCCCAAAACACCAACGCACAGCAGGATATTCCTGGGAAAACCGCACAACAAATAAACCATAACGCGGAAAGCGTTGATCAAAGCGCACAGGTTGATACGGTTCGGAATGAATCCGCGCCGCAGATTCAGCAAGAACAAGCAGTAAATACTAATCCACTAACCATTGTGGAAAAAATAAGGAAATTAAAGAGGGATGTTTCCAACTATACCTACTCTCCCGAAAGAGTATATACTGCTGAGGATTACAAAGCTCTTGCTGACAAGCGAATTGAGGACTATACCCCGGATGATATATTTGCGATTGTAAGCGAATTACAGAACAAGAAAGGACTGCACAACAAAGATATGAGCAGGGTTCTTAATTCTGTATCTGGTAAAAACCTTGATTTGAGAAATGCTTTGTACAACCTAATCGAGAGGGATTTCAATACTGCGTCAGGCAATCATGGAAGGATGCAGACGCGCGATTTAACCGAATTGAGGGATAGGTACATAGCTGCCGGCGTTGATCTGAAAAACAAGAGAGAGCTTTCCGCCATTATGAAGTATGGCGAAAAAGGCTATATCGACAGCGATGGCAGCTGGGTTGAATATGGCTTAGAGGACTTAAAGAGAGAGTTCCCGGAAAAGTGGGAAAAGCTATCGGAAGTTGCAGAGCAAGATAGGGCTTTGTATGATTCATACCTCGATAGAATAAACGAAATGCGTGAGCGCATATACCCTGAGATGATGAAGCGTGCACAGCAGGAGCTTGAAAGCGCAAGGGAAAGCGTTGCACTATACACTGATAAAATAAGCAGAATAGAGCAAACGATATCATCTATTGAGAATGACATAGCGTCAAAGCGCGATGCGGCAAATTCTAAAAAAAGAACCGATACACTGTCATTTGAAAAGCTGCAAAGCAGTATAGACAATGACGCAAAACGGATAAACGCATTTAAGAGAGAGTATGAAAACGCGCAGCAGAAATTAGAAGATGCTAAATTCAGGGCTGCAAGATTGGATGAGGAAATAAGGAATGGCGAGCCGCTTCATCAGCGAAAGATTGAACCTCTTAAGAATTATTATCACCATGTAGGTGCTTTTGATTCGGGTATTCTTTCCCTTATTGGCTCGAAATCTATCGTTGGCGAAACGGTAGCTGGAAAAGTGTCTGACAGTAACACCGCAACCGTTGTTGCAAGAACAATAGACAGGTTGATAGACTCCATACTTGGCAAAAACGATATAGCGCCCGGAATGGTAGGTGTATCGGATAACACAAAGCCGCGCGTAAGGTTCCAAGGAATCATGGAACACAGGAAAGGAGGTGCATATAAGCTAAATTCTTTTGAATCTATGGCTGAATACATAGGGATTGCAGATTATATGCTTGCGTTTGATGAATACACATCAAACATCCGAGATATAACAAATATCCTTCGTTCTGCAGCGGATAAGATCGATAAGGCTGGTGATACAAGCCGCAATGCAAATTCGTTTATTAAATGGCTCGATGACTGGAACAATATGCTTACTGGCAAGACAAGCCCGCTTGATAGAGGCGTGCAGGATATAGTTGGACGAAATGTCATGAATGGCGTTAAAAAGCTAAATTCACTTGTCAGGAGTTCCACGCTTTTGAACAACTTCAGGAGTGCGCTGATTCAGCCATCCGCAGTCGCAAACGCGAAGCATTATATCCCAAATCCGCTTGATTGGGTTCGCGGCGGCAGGTATATTGCAAATGCAATGAGCGGAAAAGCTGATTATGCCGATGTTATGTCCAGAAGCAATTTCTTATCACAAAGAGATATGCTTACGCCAAACGACATATTAAATTACACGGCATCGCGTAAAGTGAAGAACGCGCAGGCAAAAATGCTTTCAATCGGGCAAAATGCTGCCGATAAACTTATATGGTGGACAGCGTTTGCAAAGTATGATGAAGCGTCTAAAACTCCCGGAGGTTTAGAAAAGCTGAACGCGAGCTATTCAAGAACATATGAAAATGCTATCGATTTTGCAGATGATATAACGCGAAAGAGCGTTGCCGGGCGTGGCGTTGGCGAACAGCCAATCACAATAAAATCAACTGTTGTTGATGCCTTGGCTCCATTCCAAACCGAAGTTGTGAATCAGTATCATGCATTTGTAGAGAATGTAGGAACATTGCTCGGAAAAGGTTCAACAATGGAGCAAAGGGCGCGGGCTGCCGCAGGGCTTGTTTCGTATGAGATATCTGCATTTGCAATAAACTCATTGTTTAAAGCAATGTTCGGAGATTCCGCGCTTGGTTTTGATTTCTTTGGCGCGCTTTTCGCTGCGCTGACAGGCGGAGATGATGAAGATGAGGACGATACAGTCCTAAAGCGTTTAGGCAGAGAAACAACAGCGACAATTATGGGCGGCCTTCCGTTCGCGTCTGCATACACTCCGTTGTTGATGGATACCGAAACAGCGAAATCCATATTCGGCGAAGATGGTAACCCTTCTCGGTACGGCACAGGAATGATGGGCACAAATGCGGTTGCAGACCTCGCAAAGACATTCTTATTTGATAAAAACGCAACGGGATGGGATAAGGCGAATGCTTTGGCCGCATTCTTCCCTTATGGCGGAAAACAGATTGTCAGAACCGCGCAAGGATTATCTACCGTTATTCAGGGTGGCAGCTACAAAACGAACAAGGACGGAGAGGAGCAGCTTCAATTCCGTGTAGACAAGAACGCAGAGAACTACATCAAAGGTGGATTGTTCGGAAAATGGGCTTTGGATGGTGCTCGTGACTATGTTGCAGGCGGATTTAAGCCATTGAGCGCAGATCATACAAAGGCATACAAGAACGCCATTGCGAACGGTGTTGACGGGGCTTATTTCTTGGTGCTCTTAAATGAATACAAGGCTCTAGAGCCGATAAAGGATGCAGAAGGAAATACAGAAAAGAGCAAAAAGCAACAGTTCCGTGAAATTCTATTCAACGATACGGAGCTAACGCCGGAACAGAAACAGGCAATTGACAAAGACATACTTTGCAGTGATGAACAAACCCCGGCGGATTACACCAGCAGGGATAGGTTTGAAATATCCACAACTCACGCAGGTGGGATATTCATACCGAACGATGACCCATATGAACGCTTCACGGAAAACATCAATAAAGGGCTTACAGAAGCCGAGGCTGTGCTTGTTGAGAAGTGGGCGCGAAAATTCTCTGGTCTAAAGTCTTATACTGATAGTGAAGGGAATGAGATAGGTGTTAAAGAGCAGAAGCGCGATATGTTGCTCAGCGATTCAACGCTTACCGCCGAGGAAAAGCAGCTTATAGATCGTTCGCTTATTTCGAGCAACAACACACCAGCTGATTATTCATCGGACGCTTCTTTCTATGTATCGCAGCTTAGTGATTCCGCTCAATCCGGGTACAAGCTATTCAAAGCGTCGGGCGGTAGCCAAGAGAAATACATGGAATATCACAAAATGTATGATGAGCTTGAACCTACAAAGGACATAAACGGAGAGATAATTCCGGGGAGCAGGCAGGAAGCGCTGCGAAACAACATCATGAACGACGACGATATGACCCCGGCACAGAAGCGACAGCTCGACGAAGCGCTTACCGGGGGAAAGACACGGGATTACACATCATGGTTTACGTTTAAGCTTGGAAAAACGTCAGGCTCGGCGTACAAGCGCGGGAAAGCCTATGTTGCCGCCGGAATTTCGGAAACCAATGCGCTTCTTATCGAACAGTGGATGGATGGCAGGAAATACACAAAAGCAGACCTTAGAAAGTATCTGAGCAAGCTGAAGCTGACGGATTCAGAGATCGAAGCCGTTCTGGAAGCAAGGTATTAAAGGGGAGGGAAACCTCCCCCTTTTACATGAAAGGAGAAGACAATGGCAATCACGGACAAGAAAATAGGCTCGTGGACAAACCCCGTTGTAAACGAAGCGGATCAGCCCCAACGCACGGCAGCGGAGATGAAGGCAATCTTTGATTCAAACAGCAATCAAATAAAAACCGCCTTCAACGCCGTGGTAGATGAGCTTGTGGGGGAGGGGGGCGCGGGCAACGTTGGAAACGGTGCGATTGGCAGCATTCCATCCGGAACAGTAGCATCACAGTTAGCCGCTCTTCTGTCAAAGTTCAATGATTATCCTGGTTCTTCAAACATAAAAGGAATCAGGCTGGACAGTGACGGAAAGATCGAAGTAACGCTGGACGGGAACACATGGCAGAGCACGGCATCTTCGGGGCATGTGATCGAGGACGCGCAAGGGAACGCAGTAACACAGCGTTCAAGACTGCGCTTTATGTCGGGAACGGTGAAGGATGAGGACGGAACAACCGTAATAACGGCGCTCAAAGGTGATAAGGGTGACAAGGGGGACACAGGCGCAACAGGCGCAACGGGCGCGACGGGCGAAAAAGGCGCAACAGGCGCGACCGGGCCAGTGCTTGTGCCCGAGATCAGCAGCGAGGGAGAAATATCATGGTCGATTCAAACGAATGCGACTGTACCGGCTAGAAGGTCGATCATAGGCCCGCAGGGCGTTCAGGGGATTCAAGGTAGGCAGGGCGCAACAGGTGCAACGGGGCCGCAAGGCCCAGCAGGGCCTACAGGTGCAACGGGGCCGCAAGGGCCTACGGGTCCAAGAGGGGCAGACGGAGCTAGTTTTATCGTAAAAGGGATATACGCAACACTTTCCGCACTAAAAGCGGCGCATGCAACAGGTGAATCCGGGGACGCATGGGCGGTCGGCACAAGCGAATCGAATGTGATATACATATGGGACGTAGATGTGGGGGACTGGGTGAGTGTCGGCGCACTGCAAGGCCCAATTGGCCCAGCAGGTCCTACAGGTGCAACAGGGCCGCAAGGGCCTACGGGCGCAACGGGGCCGCAAGGCGAACAGGGAATCCAAGGCCCGCAAGGTATTCAGGGAATCCAAGGCCCTGCGGGCGCAGCTGGCCCAAACGAGATAAGCAGCGAGACATACACAACGCTATCCGGGATACTTAAGGGAGTTTCAAATGGCGTTTCTGTGGCAACGCCCGGCGAGGATTACGCAGCTCCGGATCACACGCACACGCCCGAAAACATCGGGGCAGCGGCAGCGGATCATACGCACACGCCAGCGAGCATCGGGGCAGCGGCATCGGTATCCAAAATCACCCCTTCCGGCGGCACAGTAAACCTAACCCTTGTGGACAACACTGAATACCGTTTTACTTCCGCCGTGACCTCGCTTAGGCTGACCTTCCCGTCCGGGAACTTTGATTGCTGGCTGAAATTCACCACGGGAAGCAGCATAACGGTGAATTTCCCATCCGGAACGAAATATGTGGGCGGTGCGCCAACCTTCGAAGCCGGAAAGACCTATGAGATGTCAATCAAGGATGGTTCTGTAATCTGTGCGGAGGTGACGACCGAATGAGCTATTGGATGGCTGTACGCAGGCGGCTTGCAGCGGCAGCGCTTGCGGCGGTTGACGTTTCCGCGCTCGCCATTGCCTATACCGGCAACATGACGGACGATATTGTTACAATGGGTGATGGAAAGCAATACCGGCTGCTGACGCTCATAAGTTCCGGCACTCTGAGCATCGCGCAAGAGGTAAAGGCGGATGTGTGGCTGTGCGGCGGTGGGGCGCGTGGCGAAAATGGTAGCAAATCAGGCGGCGGGCGCGGCGGTTCTGGCGGGTTCATTGCGCAAACACAACAGCAAAGCGTTGAAAATATCGTGTGTGTTGTCGGCGCTGGAAACAGCGGCGCATCGTCTGTTTCCGGGGATGTAACGTTAAACGCAAACGGCGCTGTTTATCCAATACCATGGGGATATAATTCTGCGACAGGTTCAAGCGGCGGCGGCGGTGGAGCAGACTACGATGTATCAGGCCTGATTGGCTCGGGCGTTTCTACATATCCGTTCAATGATACAACGTATTTCAACGGAAGGCCGCATTGCCCGGGAGGTGGTGGTGGAGCATACAGGGATGAATCTGGTACAAACATCGAATATGCAACGGGCGGCAGCGGTGGAAGTAACGGCAGCAATGGCGGGACTGCACAATATGCAAGCCGTTACAATGATTGCACGTTTGCGAACGGCGGTTTGTTTGGTGGAGGAAGAAGCGGAGGAGATCCGGCAATGGCATCTTCGAAACCAACAGGCGGATCATTTTATGGTGCAGGCGGTGGCGGTGGCTCTGGGCGTGACACTAGCTTCCAAAATGGGGCTAATGGCTACCAGGGCGTTATCTACGTGCGCATACCGTTGAAACAGTGAAGGAGGGGCTAAGGATGAAATACGCAGTAGTAAAGGAAAACGCGGTTGAAAACGTGATTGTGGCAGACGAAGCGCAGAAGGCAGAACTGGAAGCCGCGCTCGGCGCGGAGCTTGTGGACGCGCAGCCGTTCAATCTGCAAATTGGCGATATGCGCGTTGGCGCAAACTGGACGCGCAATCAGGACGGGGAACAGATTGTGCTGACCGGGCAGCCGACATATGACGAACTGATTGCACGATTGGAAGATGCAGAGGCAGCGCTTGCGCTGCTTGGCGTGGAGCCAGAGGAAGGGGCATAACATGGGCAGATGGTTAGACGGTGCGCGTGCAGTACGCGCAGCAATGGATACTGCTGCAGCGGCACTTACGGACGAAACGGCGCTTGGCGCAATGGCGATTTATCCGGCGTGGGAGATCGGTGAGGCATATGCCGTAAACGACCGCAGACGGTACGGCGATTTTCTGTACAAGTGCGTACAGGCGCACACATCGCAAGCGGACTGGACACCCGATGCCGTTCCTGCGCTGTGGGTGAAAATCAGCACGGAGGAATGGCCGGAATGGGTACAGCCCACGGGCGCGCATGACGCATATAACACGGGCGATAAAGTGACCTACAACGGCAAGCGGTATGTAAGTCGGATTGACGCGAATGTCTATTCGCCGGAGGCGTACCCGGCAGGGTGGGAGGCACAATGAACATCAGGGAATTAAACGCACAGATGCGCAAGGACTACCACGCGGCGGGATATACGGGTCAAGGCGTGGTTTTCGCCGTGCTGGATACTGGCGTTTCACCTGTCGGACGGCTGCGTGGAAAAGTGATTCAGCGCATGGGAACCGAACCGCGAACCGGGCATGGCACGTTTACCGCGTCAGTAATCAACGAATACTGCCCGGACGCTGAAATATGGTCGTATCGGTGCGATTATCCGTCCGACATCATATCGGCACTGAACGATGTGACCGCACAAGTCGCAGTAACGGTCAAACGGATTATTGTGAACATGTCGCTTGAAACCGATGCGGAATACATCCGAAATGCGGTAGATTCCTGTGTAGCGGCGGGCGTTCCGCTGGTTTGCGCGGCGGGGAATGACGGCGAGGAAGTGTTGAACAAATACCCGACATGCTTCGAAAGCCCGATCACCGTTGCGGCGCTACAACCGGACGGGTCGCATGCGTATTTCAGTACATGGCACGGTGAAGTAGATTTTGCGGACTTCGGGCGTTGGGTTGATGGATTGGATATGGACGGCAACACCGTGACCAAATCCGGAACAAGTTTTGCCGCGCCGCAATTGGCAGGAAAAATCGGGCTGCTGCTTTCGGCAAATCCGGACATGACAGAACCCGAAGTTTACAAAGCCCTGAAAGGCATGGCCGTTGATTTGGGAAACAAAGGCCGCGACCCGTTGACTGGGTACGGTTTTGTACGGATCCCTGACCCTACACAGAAGGAAGAACCGAAGGAGGAACCGATGGGAGAACGGATTTTAAAGTTAATCGACAAGCCCCGCATGCATGGGGACGATGTGAAGGAGCTGCAAACGTTTCTGGACAATCACGGATTCCCCTGCGGGGAGATTGACGGCGTTTTTGGCCCGGCAACGGATAAAGCTGTGAAGTCATTCCAAAAGGCCAACGGTCTTGCGGTAGATGGTAAGGTGGGTGAAAAAACATGGGCGGCACTGCGGAAAGAACCCGGCGAACCGTCCGGGGATTCTCTTGCGGTTGCCGAAGATATGACCTGCTGGCTGCGCATGATGGTGGGCTGGCATTACATCATCGGCGCACAGGGGCACAGGCTGACGGATTCATACCTGTCTGCACGGCACAAAGACCATGAAGGGTATTTTACCAATGGCCGGTTGGAGTGGCTCAGGGGCGAAATATCGCGGGCTGAAAGCATGGGAATCAACCTGTACTGCGCGGATTGTTCCGGCCTGTTCTTCAAGGTCAACGAGATGATGGGAATCCTGCCCGTTAAGGACGCAACGGCGGACGGGCTGTGGCGGCGGTACTGCGCCGGAATCGGCAAGGACGATGTTCGCCCCGGCGATATTCTGTTCCGCGACACGAACGGATGCAAAACGCACATGGCGGTGGTTGGCACGGATGGCGTGTACGAGGCCGCAGGCACGGCCTACGGTGTGGTATTCCGGCCTTGGGCGGACATGTTCTCACGCCGTACCTATAACCGCATGACAGGCAAATTTGACACGCTGAAACCATGGACGCATTACGGACGGCTGGAGGTGCTGAAATGACGGAAACAATCATTGTTGCTGTTTTGTCACTGATCGGAACGTTGGGCGGGTCGTGGATGGGCGTTCGCCAGTCCAACAAACTGACGAATTACAGAATCGGTAAGCTTGAAGAAAAGGTAATGAAGCATAACAATCTTGTCGAACGGATGGTCGTGGTTGAGCAATCCGCAAAATCAGCGCACCACAGGATTGATGAATTAAAACATGGAATGGAGGAATGAATCATGAAAACGAACTTTAAAGCATGGATTAAGGCGGCGGGCATCCGTGCGCTGAAAACTTTTGCACAGACGGCTGTTGCAACCATAGGCACGTGCGCGGTTCTGTCTGATGTGAACTGGGTTATAGTTGCGTCTGCTTCCGCTCTAGCGGCTATTCTTAGCCTTCTGACTAGCATTGCAGGATTGCCGGAAGTGCAAGAGTGAAACTGTGTGAAAGGGGAGCGCTATCAACGCTCCCCATACATTTTGATAAGATTGTCCAATGCGTCCCTTTCTATTCGTCTCGCATAATCCTCTACATACCCGGAAAGACGCGCAATCTTTTCCCAAGTATCTTTTTTGCTTGTTCCCATTCTAACAAACCTTAGATTAATGATGGATGACTGAACCGGCGGCAACTTTTTAACCATATCACCTATCAACTTGCACTCTGAAAGCATGTTGCTAAGCTCGTTTGAAAGGTCATCTATTCGTTTATTGTACTCCGCAACACGTTCCTCATTCCGTTCTGCCGTGTCCAATGTTGGGTCTGACACTCCGCTTCCGTGTGGCATTCCGCTAAGCTCCTGCGTTTTTACTCCGTACAGCGAATCGATTAGAATTTTATACGCACTTATCTTCTCTTCGATTTCCTTAGCGTGTCTAGTTTCATCGCCCCACCTGAAAAGCTTTTCACGCATTGATTTTCTGTTCATTGTGCCTTTCTTGCCCTCCCATCCTCAAATTGCGGACAATCCTCCACCGTATACGAACATCCCGAATATAACCGTTCCTTTTTCGCTTTCCATCCTGCAACCGGCGTGAAATCAGTGAACCAGCTACACCCGCCGCCTATGGCGTTTTTACAGTCCCAACATAACGTTTGATTATTCTTCATCTGCCTGTGTGCCGTTCTGTGCGGATGATCCCGAACCCCGATTTCCCTGTGTTCCACTACAGTTCCGTCCTTCTTCATCTTGAACGAATGTCTCACACCGCATTGCTTGCAGTCGTAATAGATCGTTGTGAAATTCGTGTACACGTTCGTTGACAGCCGTTTAAGCTCTGCGCCGCATTTGCACGTTGGCTTGAAATCAGTGGAATGCTTCATGGCGTGCCCCCATCCATCTTCGCCCCGCAGTTGGGACAATACTTAAAAGGCGATATCGGTGCATCGATAAGACTTCCGCTGAATCCGCATAGCGAGCAAGTCGGTCTCCACGCTCGCTCAATCCACTCCCCGTACCGCACCGGGGCAACATCGGCGGTATCTAAGCTGTCCAGTATGTCTATGCAATCCCTAAACCTGTCTGCGCTTTCGGTGTCCCCGTCAATCACGCATTCGGTAATCCATATTCTTAGCGCGCGCTTTGCTGCTTCACGCTCTATGTATTCTTTACTCATCTTTTCTCCTCCCCGTCCATCTTCGCCCCGCAATCGGGGCAGTAGTTCGTTTTTCGCTTCGGTTTTATCGGTTGTGCGCAGTTAGTGCAATAGCAATACGGATTTTTGATTTTAAACGGGAAAAACCAGCTAATATAGGGCCTGTACCACCTCGCATGCACCACTTCCACCAGCAATCCGTGATCCACCTTCCAGCACGGTACTTCGCAGTTCCTGCGGCAATCATCACATGGGCTATTCATGCTTACCTCCGTCCATCTTCGCGCCGCAGTTTGGGCAGTAATTCCACGCGCCGAATCCAATCCTAAAATTTGGATTTTTTTGCGCTCCACAAACAGTGCAAGCATGTACTCCAGATATAAAGTCGCTTTGTTTCCACCGCCCATGCACCACAGGCGCAACATCGGCGGCTGGAACAGCTTCAATTGCATGCTTTACAATAACTGGCAGAAAATCCCGCCGTTTCAGTTCTTCGATCAGCGCTTCACGCTCTATGTATTCTTTACTCATCGCTCGCCCTCCTGTTCCACGCTTCCATTGCTGTTTCAATGTCTATATCAGCTAAAATAGAGTGTCACACGTCTATCTGCACAATGCTTGAAGATGTTTTTCCAGTGTTCGAGCATGTTATACGACTTCATAACACCGTAGTTGTGTCCCATCACGTCCATTTTGAGGTCTTTAATAGCGTTGTATATTTTTCTGCACTCCTGCGGGGTAAACTTCCCATCGCAATCCGAGTGCCATATCCAAATTTCGAGATCGGCGTTGCATTTCTCATTCCAGTAACGTTCCTCATCATCGTCGAATGGCTTTCTGTGTATCAGAGACTTTCGAAATATGTTATAGCACTTATCGCCATACGCTGTTCTAATCAGTTCCATCATGAAATTGCCATATGTAATATACCCGCAATTAAACTCCGTTTCAGCGATCAATCCTTTTGCTCTTGCATTAAGCCCCATGCTCGTCTCCTTCCTCCAACAACTCTCTCAGTATTTCAACTTCGTGTTCCCGTGCGGCATCCCATGCGGCATCCCGTGCGGCATCCCATGCGGCAGCCCTTGCGGCAGCCCTTGCGGCAGCCCTTGCGGCATCCCATGCGGCATCCCCTGCGGCAGCCCATGCGGCATCCCATGCGGCATCCCATGCGGCATCCCATGCGGCAGCCCATGCGGCAGCCCTTGCGGCAGCCCCTGCGGCACGCAGTTCCTTATCCTTGATTTCGCCACGCAACCACTTGCGTTTTGCTTCAATCGCCGCTATGCTTCGCGGGTCAGGGTTGTCCACAAAAGATAGCGCATATTCCGCACAACGGCACGCAAATTCGTGTAATATAGGCGCGTCAATAAATTCCTCGCGCAGTACCGACCATAATTTATCATCGGCAGACACATCCGGCAGATTCAGAACATCAAGCGCTGTCCATTCATCACGGATTGCAGCTATGCGCGCAAAGTCGGCGCGCCCTTCTGCCGTTTCAAGCCAGCACGGTCTAAATGATTTGAATTGTTCTACCGTTACGGTTTTCATACTTCCTCCTTTTCCGCTTCATCAGGCATTGCGGCGTTCCAACATTCGAAGCAATCTCTTTCACACGTTTTTGAATCCCATCCGTAAAAATTATTTCTACAACCCGCTGGAATATCGGCGAGCAAATTTGTATTCGGGAGCTTCTCAAGGAAATCCTGCAAGTACGTTTTCTGCGGGTGTTCTGCGCACCATTTG